>Ga0310786_10008818_pt1 | contig 12893 bp, 15 predicted proteins | sample AusTroGonzalo_MG_FD_203881 | JGI IMG/M metagenome (GOLD analysis project Ga0310786, IMG submission 203881) | Bovine rumen microbial communities from tropical cattle in Woodstock, Queensland, Australia - Gonzalo_03 (v2) (version 2) | ecosystem: Host-associated > Mammals > Digestive system >... | reverse complement strand
GACACCGAGCCCGGTTTTGGCGATGCGGCCGATCCCGATCTGCCGGGCGGCCGCCACCTGCGCGTTGTAGGACGTCAGCACCGAAGAGATCAGGCTGTAGGCGCTGCCGGTGAACGAGAAGGGCCCGATCAGCCCGTCCCGGAGAAAACTCAGGTCGCCCAGGATCGTATACTGCACATACCCGACGCCATACTCCTGCTTGTCCACCGCCTGGCCGCGGAAGATCACCTCTCCGTCCCGGTCGATGGTGAGCACCGACCGGCGCAGGCCGATGGCGTCCTTGTACGGATTGTATGGCCGGAGGACAAAGCTCCCCTTCTCCGCGCAGCACACGCGGTGAAGGAGCGATCCGCTCACAAAAGCCTGCTTACCCGCGCCGGTCTGCGCGATCAGCGTCCCGTCAGATCTCAGAGCGTACACGACCGCGCCCCCCTCCGGTACTTGATCCAGCCGAAGCAGGCCACGTCCGAGACGATCTGCACCGGCACCGTAGTCCGCGGCGGGATGGACAGACCGTAGACCGGCACGTCCTCGCCCACGGGGAGCTTGTACTGCTCTCCGCCGATGATGATCCGCGCCGGCGCGTCCAGCGTGCACGAGAGCTCATAAAGCGGCGCGTCCAGCGTCGTGATCTCCCCGGTGCAGGCAGCGGCGTCGACCTCGTAGATGCACAGGTCGCGGAATCCGACAGGATCGTAAAAACTCGATTTGGAGATCAGCCGGAAGGTCAGCGAGGTCACCCCGGTAACAGGCCAGGACAGGACCCGCCTGCCGTTCTGATCGTATAGCTGCCAGATGCCGCGATCCAATGTGTTCTGACAGCCGACGGAGTACCGCTTCGCCGCGTTCAGACCGCTGACCGTCACCTCGGCATAGTTGTCGGGGCTGGCCCGCAGCACATACAGACCGCCCAGGTTGGTGTCCAGCCAGGTGCAGGACTCTTGTGCGCCCAGATGCGACGTGCTGAGCGTCGCGGTGCTGTGATCAAAAAGGTTGGTCTGGGAAACAGAGCCGAGATCGATCTCGATTGCCGACTGCGGATCCTCCCACCAGTAGGGCTCACAGTCCAGCTTCATGGCGATCTTGAACCCCAGATCAAAGCGCTCGTATTTCGTCAGCTCGCAAAAAGCGTTCAGATAGAACCCGTTCGAGCTGTGAAAATTCAGCCGGCACTGATTGCTGATCTGCTTCAGGAACCGCGCCTCCGGCGACATGTAGCCCTCCGGCGTCATACCCGGCATGCCCCAGTCGCGGGCGTTGGTCACCCACAGCTCCAGCGTGCCGGTCAGGTTATCCGGCACACAGTAACCTGCGGCGTCGCTGTCGTCCAGCCGCCCGGGCATCCCGGCGACGTTGGTCTGCTGGCGCTTGATCTTCCCCGGCAGGAACCGCAGCTTGCGGTACAGCAGGTTCGGCCCGAAGTCGATCCCGTTGAACAGCACGGCACAGTCGTGCTCCCACACCTGCGCGGCGCGCTGATATCCGGGATTTCGCATTTTCTGCGGCATATTAACCACCTGCCAATCTGTCGATATTGGCGCTGTAGCCCAGATCCGCGCCGATCAGCTCGGTAGTGACTACAGGCTTGTTTTCAATCGCGGCGATCACCCCGTCAAGCCGGTCGGTAATCTCATACAGACCGCCGCCCTGGCCCACGGATTCCGCGAAGGTCGGCGCCTCCGGATTGGCCGCGGCGCTGCGCGTCGAGCCCGGTTCCGAATAGCCTTCACCCTTCAGGCCGGCCATATAGGCCCGGTAGCCCGCCAGGCCGATGCGGCCCATCTCCGCCACCAGGTCGGCCTCCCTGCTCCTGGCCCCGTCGATGGCGCCCTGGATGGTCGCCGCGCCGTTGGCCATGGCGAGGGAGCTCTGGTTAAAGCTCTGCACGGCGGCCTCATACCGGGCCTCCAGCTCGGCGGCCTTCTGGTCGAACTCCTCCCGCATCCCGAGCAGGGTCTCCTCGAAGGTCTGTTTGCCCTCCTCGGTCTTCTCCCACTGCTCGTTCAGCGCGGCGATCTCCTCATCGGTGGCCTCGGCCAGCCCGGCCAGGATCTCCGCGCTCTGCACAGAGCCGTCCTGCAGGGACTTCAGCAGACCGTCGTTCACGCCCTTCTTCGCCGCGGCCTGCATGTTCTTCGCGTAGTCCTGCATGTACTTCTCCTGCGAGGACAACGCGGCGATCATGTCGCCCACGTCCTTGGCGGTGACCTTGGACAAGTCGTTAAAATTGGCGGTGAGCTGCTCCACGGTCTTGTGGATCTCGGCGGCGGCCTGGGCCTGCTGGGCCTCCAGGGCCGCGTAGCCGCCCTTCAGCTCGGCCAGCGTCCCGACCAGGGTCTCATACCCCTGCTGGGACGAAAGCGCCTGACCGTCGCCCTCCTGGAGCCAGCGCAGCATGTTCTCGATGCTGGCCGCCGTGCCGTCGAAGTCGCCCATCATGCCCAGCAGCTCCGCGCCCAGGTCTCCCAGGCTCCGGGCCACCGTCTCCACAGACTCGACGATCTCCTCGTTCTGTCCGGTCACGGTCTCGTAGAACCCGGTGTACTGGCTGCCGATGTCGCCGCCGTTCCAGATGCTGTTCCAAAAGCCCTTGATCTTTTGGCCGAAGGTCTCGGCCTCCTTCGCCGCCGTGCTCGTCGCCCCGGCGGCGTCCTTCAGCTTCCCGGCGAACTTGTCCACGTCCACGGTGCCGTCCCGGATATACTTGACCATCTTGTCGGCCTTCGGGCCGAACATGGAGATGGCGTCAGCTTCCGAGATCGTGCCGTCCCGCATCCCCGCGAGCACCTGCTGGAAGGTCTGTCCGCCCTCCGACAGGTCGTCATAGCTCTTGCGCAGGGCGCGCAGCACCAGATTGCTGTCCACGCCGGCCAGGTCGAAGGCCGCCATCATGGAGAGCACGTCGTCCAGGCTCATGCCGTAGGTGTCGGCGTAGAAACCGGCGTCTACCAGCCCCTGGCCCAGCGCCAGCGCGCCGCTGCGGCTGTTCTGATGGGCCACGGTCAGCTTGTCCAGGATCGCCGGGATGTCCGAGGCCTTCTTGCCGTAGGCCGTCAGGATCTGGGTGACGGTGTTCACCGCCTGGCCCATGTCCGTACCGGTCGCCCGGGAGAACTCCTCGATGTCGGCGGTATACTGCTCCAGTTCGGTGCCGCGGAGTCCAAGCTGCGTATACAGGGCGCCCATGACGCCGGCCACGTCGCCCCTGGCGCTCTTGGCGTTGGCCATGACGGCGGTCAGCTCGTCATTGAGGGCCTGCAGCTCGTCGCCGGTGGCGCCGGTGGCGATGGCCATGGAGCTCTGGCTGGCGTTGTACTCCACCGCCAGCTCCTTGACCGTGTCGATCAGCTTGACGGCGAAGCCCAGCAGGCCGCCGGAGCCCAGCAGGCCGCCCAGGTTACCGAATACGGCGCTGCCGATCTGCCCCAGGGCATTCGTAGCGCCCCCGGCCTCGCCCATAGCCTTGCCGTACTGGTCGATGGACGTAGCGCAGCCGTCGGCGGAGGCCTTGGCCTCGGCCAGCAGACCGTCGTTCCGCTGGATCTCCGCGTTCAGGTTGTTCAGGTCGCGCTCCGCGTAGTTGAGGCTCCTCTGCCAGTAGTCCACGCTGCTGCCGCACTGGTCATAGGCCCGCTGGGCCGCGTCCTGGGCCCGCTCGGCCCGCTCCAGCTCCGCCGTGAGCTTGGCCTGCTCCTCGGCGGTGTCGCCCTCCGCGGTCTTCAGCGCCTCCAGGCGGTCGTTCAGCTCGCCCACCCGGTCCTTCGACGCCGCCAGCTTCTCGGCCCATTCCTCCTGGGCCTGCTTGCTGTTCTGCAGGGCGCTGCGCATCTCCTCGACCTTCCGGGCCTGCGCGTCATACTGGCCCTTCAGCACGTCCCCGGTCTTCGACAGGGCCTCCATGCTGTTGGCCTGGTTCTGGCATTCGGACTTTGTCCTTGCCATCTCCGAAGATAACGTCTTGAGCTCGTTATTGATCCCCTTGACGGCGTTTTTGTATTCGTTCTCGCCCTCGATCAAGAAGCGAGTGCTGATCTTCCTATCAGCCATAGGTTACCCCCTTTCAGGGTATGCCAGACGGAACATTTCCAGGATCTCCCCGGGCGTCAGTGCGACGAGGGCGTCCCGCGCCGGGACCCCCGCCAGCGCGGCCAGCCGCAGCAGCGGCGCCCGGGACCGTCTTTTTTTCCTTCGGTCCGCTCCCTGCGCTCCAGCTCCAGCAGCCCCAGGTCGATCTCCCGGTCGGCGGCGTCCTCGCCGCTGTACCGGTAGCCCTCGGCCAGCGCCTCGGTCACCGCGCCCCGCAGGGCCAGCAGGTCCTTGGGCGTCAGCAGCGGCAGCAGCCGCGTGAAGGCCTCGCCGCTCATGACGTCGCCCCTGGGCCGGCCCAGGTACTCCCGCGCCGCGGCCCCGGCCTGCGACAAGATGCCGGCGGTCAGCGCCAGGGCCTCGCCGCCCTCCGCGCCCGGTGCGCTCAGAATGTCCGAGATCGTCTTCCCATTCTCAACGTGCCCGGCGTTCCAGGCGTCCTCCAGCTCGTCCAGCTCGAAGCCGGCCGACGCCGAGAGGTACAGGTGCAGCTCCTTGCCCATGATGTGCAGTGTGATCATTGTGTGCTCCTCCGGAAAAGGCGGCGGCTTGTCCCGGCCGCCGCCCCGCTTCGGTATTCGTGCTCTCAGGTAGTGCCGGTCTCCGCGGGCGGCGTGTACGCCGCGAGCTTCCCGTCGCACCAGGTCTTCGCGTCGGCAACGGTCGTCTTGAGGGCCGACTTGACCTTATAGACACCGTTCTTGGCCTTGGTGCCGACGAACCGGGCCTTGTCGCCGGTGAAGCTCATGCTCTTGCCCTTGGTGGCGTCCTCCTCGCCCTGCACCTGCGCCTTGACCTTCGGGTAGTAGATGCCCTGCCAGTAGCGCGTGCCGGAGATCATCAGACTGCGCACGAAGGCGTAGCCGCCCCAGGGCGGTGCGATGGTGTCGGAATACTCCAGGTCGGTGCCGGAATTGCCGGTCAGGCCGTACAGCGACCGCTCCGACTCCAGCGGCATCTGCGCCGACTCCACGTCGACGTTGAAATCGGACATCTCCTCCAGGTATTCCACGAGCTCGTCGTCGCCGTCCTGCCGGACCTCTTCCTTGTTGAAGCTGTCCGTCACCTTCTGCAGAGGCCCGAGGCCGAACTTGGTGCCGTAGCGCGGCAGACTGCTGTCCGGCTCCGCGGCTTCCGCGACGAAGGGCGCAAACTGCGCATAAAGCGCGCCGTATTTTGCCATTGTTTTTCCTCCTTACAGCCCGATCTCGTCGAGCCAGTTCCCAAAGGATCCGGCCGCCGCGCCGGCGGCCTTCTCCTCACATTCCGCATTGGCGTCCCGCATCCACTGCCGGGCGGGAACGCCCTGTTTTCCGTATTCCAGGATGTAGCCGATCTCTTCGTTCCGGGTGGTCGTCCGGCCCCTCGTGCGGCTGCCGCCGGGACGGATCTCTATGTATCCTTCCTTCACATTCGGCCTGCCGGGCTTGATGGACGCGGCCAGCCGGCCGGTGCGCACGGCGGCCCGCGGCCTGCCGCGCCGGGTCGGCTTGACGGCATACTCTCCCACGTACAGCTCCAGCTTCTGCCGGTGCGCTTCGGCGATCACCTGCCCGGCAGCTGTGAGCATTTCGCCCCGCACGCTGTCCGGCATCGCCGCCAGCTTCTCCAGCGGGAGTGTGACGCGGTCAAAGCCTTCGATGTCAATCCGTGCCATCGGTCTCCACCTCCACGGCCAGCTCAAACTCCAGCACGATGTGCTGCATGTCGCCGTCGGAGGCGTCCTCCCGGTCCGGCCAGGTCGCGCCCAGGGCGCGTACGGCCCGCTTCGCGGCCCGCTCCACCGCCAGGATGTTGTAGGCCAGCGGCGCGTAGAGGTGCACCTGCACCCGGGCCACGCTCACGCCGGGATCGTCGTCCCCGTGCGCCGCGCCGCTGTCCGAGTGGTTGATCACGATGTACCGGTCGGCCCTGCCGCGGTACACGCTGTTCGCCATGTCCCAGCCGATCCCGGCCAGGGCGCCCCGCAGCAGCCGCTCCACGGTCTGCCGCGGCGGCGGCGTAGGTGTGCTTCTGATCATCGCGCCGACACCTGCCTTTTGACATGGATTTCCATCCAGAAATGCCGGTCTTCAACGTCGTCGATGGAGATGATCTCGAAGGGCCGGGGATCGCCGTCCCTGTAAACCAGCTGATCCGCGGCCAGCCCGGCCCTGTACCGGACCGTCAGCGTCGCCGGCTCCGCCAGAGTGGCCATCGCCTCGGAGAAGGCCTCGTTCCCGTGGGCGTTCACCCATTTGGCGCACACCTCGGCAACGGTCTCCTCGGTTTCGACATAAAACCCCTCGGCGTCCTGGCCTCTGACGGTCCGGACGAAGCGCACCTTGGTGCGCAGTTCCCCGGGGTTCGCGTTTTTGCTCATGGCGTCGCCTCCCCGTCAGCTTCCGGTGCCGGCTCTTCCGGCTCCTCCGACGGCGGCTCCTCCGGCGCGGGCTCTCCCGGCTCCGGCTCCTCCGGCGCGGGCTCTCCCGGCTCCGGCTCTTCCGGCTCCGGCTCTTCCGGCTCCGGCTCTTCCGGCTCCGGCTCTTCCGGATCCTCCCCGGCATGGCGCAGACCCAGCACAAAGCTGTCGATCATGCGCTTCGCCGCCTGCTCGTCCACGAGCGGTGTGCCCAGGCCCCGGTTGTCGTAGTACATGCCCGCCAGGGCCTGCACAAAGAGATCATACTCCGCGTTGTTCCGGTACTCCGGGACGCCCGAGCGCCGCAGCCGGGACCGGGCCGCGACCAGATAGGGCCGCACCTCGTCCTCCGGCGCGTGCAGGTATTTCGCCAGATCTGCCGCCGTGATCATTGCTTACGCTCCTCTCGTGACGGTGACGGTATAGGTCTTTTCCACCTTCGGGCCGCGCCCGTCGCTGACCTTGACCGTCAGGGTGTTCTCTCCCACGCTCCAGCTGGCGCTCTGTCCGTTCTCGACCTCGGTCTCACCGTTCAGGATCTCGATGGTCGCGGTCGGATCGGCGGCGGTCGCCGTCACCTTGTTGGATGCGTTGGACGTGGTGGCTGTGTACTCCGTCACATCAGGATCGAAGGACGGAGAAAGAGTCAAGGAACCGATCGTCAGCCCCGAAAGGTCCGCACTCAAGGGTTTACGATCGCCAGACGGAAGGCGCTCTTGAGCCTGATCTGCTGATCGCCCCAGGCAGTGACCACGAAGTAGTACTCGCCCTTCTTGGCGTCCATATCCGTGACGAACATGGTGTCGATGTCGTAGTTGATGCCGTAGTAACGGAAGTCGCCCACGACGGGAATGACGGCCTTGTCGCAGAAGACCACCGGCACGCCGAGGATCGCGGCGGGCTTGCTGCCGAACAGCGCCTCGGAGTCGTTGGTCAGGCTCTGGATCATGGCGTAGTAGTCCGCCTTGCGCATCACGACGGAAGCGTGCGCGGCGAACTCGTCGGCCAGGTCGCCCAGAGCCGCGGCAATGGCCGCGTACATGGTAGCGCCCTCCTTGGCGGTGATGGCGTAGGTGGGAGTGCTGGCGGAGTAGTCGCCGGTGTAGTTGTAGAAGGACATATGCCGGCGGGCGGTGTCCACGGTGCCGCTGTTGTAGATCGCGGTATGGGTGCGGAAGGCGAGCATCTTCTCGCGCTTGGCCACAGCCGAGCGCAGGATGTTCTCCACGGCGTTGACCAGATCGACGTCGGTGCCGTGCAGCACGGTGTCCTTGACGGTGGCGGTGACCTTGCACTTGTGACGGCCGTAGGCGATCACGTCGCCCTCCAGGGCGATCTCCTTGGCGGTGGCGGTGTCCAGCACATCGGCCAGATCAGCGTCCTCGATCTCATAGCCCAGCTTGGGCTCCTCCAGGCCCTTGACGTTGGTGACCTGGCAGATGGAGCGCACCGGGTTTTCGTCCACGGGCTCCATGACGAGCTCGCGGCGCATGTTCGTGGGCAGGATCTTCTCACCCGTGCCCAGGTCCGCGGAACTGGCGGGGAGAGCGCCCAGGCCCTCATAGGTCTTCCGGATGTCGCCGCGCTCCAGCGCAGCCCGGTAGAACGCCGCCTTCTTGGCGATGATGTCGTCCTTCTCGGTCTTGGCGGCGGTCTTCTGCACCGCGGCCTTCTGGGCGGCCTCCATATCGGCGGCCTGGGCCTCGAGGATCTTCAGGCGCTTCTTCAGGTTCTCCTGGTGCGCCTGCTTCGCCTCGATGTCGGACATGTCGACGTTCGGATCGGCGGCCTTGCTGGCCAGGTACTCGCCGTCAGCGGCGATCGCGGCCTTCAGGGTCGCAATGTTTTCCTTCAGTTCAAACAGAGTTGCCATTGTTCGGATCATCCTTTCTCAGGTAAATTTTGTTGGCTTCGATGATTTCGGCCCGCCGCGACCGCTCCTCTTCGCTCATGAGAGCGCCCTGGAGCTGCGGCAGCAGGGCCTTGACTTCCGCGGGGTATCCGGACAGGTCCGCGCCCAGCAGCACGCTGAACGCCGCATTGACGTCCTTTGCCCCCTTGATCACACCCGCGCCCGGCTGGGCCGGCACGGCGACGAAGCTCAGCTCGTAGGCGTCCAGAGGGTCCTCCAGCACCCGGTAGCACAGCTTCCCGTCGTATTCCGCGCCCTTCTTGTGCCCGTTCTCGCATTCGTGGCCGTACATGCCGGCCCCGCAGATGCTGCACCTGCACGCGCCCATACTCACGCCCACGGAAACCTCCTTGAGGATGCCCCCCTCGATGGCGTCGATCGTCGGCTGGGTCTGATCGTTTTTCACCATGTACGCGCAGCCGATCAGCTGCCGCAGCGGCCTGCCGTCCCTGGTCTTCCCTCCGGCTGTCTCCACGCGCAGACGATAAAGCCTGGCGATCTGGTCTCTCGCACTCCAACCGTGGTCAAAGATCATCGGCTTGCCCTTGAAGAGCTCGGCCATGGTCTCCAGCGCCTGGTCGGAGAAAACCTCCAGATCCCGGTCAATATCATTGTCACAGAGGACCACTGAGAAGCAGTACACGGCCTCCGGCGTCAGCTTGCCGACGGCGTACTGATTGATGATGTCAATATCGGCCTCCGCATTGGCCCTTTTGGGCCCCGAGGCCTTAAATTTTGCCACATTCTGCATGGTATCAGCTCCCTTCCTTCCGCTTCGCCTGCCGCTTCTCCGCGGCGGCGATCTCCCGCAGCAGCGCCTTTTCCCGCTGCTTCGCCGGCAGCATATAGAACATGCTCCAGTTGATCCCCAGCGCGTCCGCGCGCTCGGTCAGTTCCGGATTCATTGCACACCCTCCTTTCCGGCCAGCGCCAGCGGCGCCAGATCACGGGACGCCAGCGGCAGCTTTCCGATGCCGCCGGGATAGGGCGCCCGGTTGTGCCCGGCGCGGACCTCGTCTATCGTCCGCGTGCCGGTCCGGACTTCCTTCATCTCCACGTCCGCCCTGGTGGCGGCGTCGGCCAGGAGCAGAGCCTCCATGTCGATCACCCAGTGCAGGCCGCTGCGGCGCTGCGCCGCGGTCAGCAGCTTCCGGTTGAGCTCCTGCTCGTACTGCCGCACCGGCGCCCGCATGGTCAGCGACAAAAACTCCAGCATGCCCTGCTCCTGCGAGGCGTAGCTCGTCGAGGCGTAGTCCCCCAGCAAGTGGGGCGGTAGGTTGTACACCATAGCGACCTTGCTGCGCGTGATCTTCTCCACTTCAAGCAGCTTGCTGTCGATGGGCGAGAGGTTCATGGTCTTCGCCGTCATGCCGGATTCCAGCAGCAGGATCGCGCCGGAAGTCTCCTTGTACGTCTTCAGGAAGTCCTCCACGGTCTTCTTCCGCTGCTCCTCGCCCAGCTGGGCCGGCGCTTCCAGCACAATAGAGGCGCTGACGCCGTCCTTGAGCTGGTCCCGGTTAAACTCCTGGATGTCCTCACTGTAGGACAGCGTGTCATACAACACCGAGACGGGATTGACCGCCGTGTAGCCGTCCGACGTCAGGAAGGGCATATGCAGGATATACCAGTTATGCAGGTACATCGGCAGGTTGTCGTCGCCCCCCGGTGTGATCTCATACCAGAGCTCCCGGGAACCCTCCTCCATGACCGGCCTGACCCGCGTCGGGTCCAGAATGTCCAGCCGGGAGATCTTCCCCTGTCCGTCCAGCACCTTCAGCACGTAAGCGCTGCCGGCGGTGTCCCGGCAGGTCTCCACGGCCCGGAAAAACTCAAACGCCGACATATTCGGATTCGGAGCGCAGGAGACCAGGTCGTTCAGCTCGTTGTACAGCGGCGTCGTGTTCCGGTATAACTGCACCGGCATACACGCAAGCGCGTTCGCCAGCCGGGACACCGCGGCAAACAGCAGCTCGGAGTTATAGAGCGTATAATCGGTCCGGAACCAGCGCCGGGGCTTGGTGACCAGGCGCATCACGCCCCCCACCTGCTGATTCGCCCCGATGGCGGTCATCTGCTTGATGATCCGCTGCCGTCTCCACTGCTTGTACCGCTCTGTCAGCGTCATCTCAGTACCTCCCTCAAATTGATCACGGTAGTCAGATTCCGATCCGGCGCCAACTGCATTGGCCGCCGGCGCAGGTATTCGGTGTGCGCGTCCAGCAGGGCCGCCACACCGTCGATCTTGCGGTATTTCCCCTGCTTGGTGATCAAGTACGTCTCATTCGGCCCCCGCTTTGTCATCTTGGCGTTGCTCAGATACCAGATAAACAGGGGATTGTTGTTGCTGATGATCTTTCCGTCCAGGAACTTTTCCTTCAAATCGTCCTGCGGGGCGCTGAGCGTGAGCTCGCCCTGCCGGACGATGTTCATGACAAATCCGTCCGCCTGGAGCTGCTGCACCAGGTTGAAGGCCTTTGCCGGATCATAGCCGATCGTCTCGATGCGGTAGAGCTTCCGCATTTCCCGGAACCACTCCGCCACATACTCAAACCGGACGTATTCCCCCGGCACCACCGTCAGATGCCCGCAGCTTTCGAGCATCCGCCAGTCCAGCTTTTCCCGGTCCGCCTTGACCTTCGTTTCCGGCACCCACGTATGCTCTAGGACAAAGAACCAATCCTCCGGCAGCGGGAACTCCAGGCAGGCCGCCGTGAAGTCCTCGGTGGTACTGAGGTCGAAGCCGCCGTAGCACACGGCGCCCCGCAGCTCCTCCAGCGGCTTGACCGCGTTGTTTTTGCGGATGATCTTCACGTCCAGGAAGCTCAGCGCGTCCACGGAGGTAAAAACATTCAGCTGCTTGTTGATCCAGTCCGCCCGTTCCGACGGTGTGAGCTTTGCCCGCTCCCAGTCGGCGATCATGGCGTCCAGATGCAGCAGCACGCCCATACTGGGATTTGCCTTGCCCCAGCAGCTGACGTCGTTCGGGTCGTCGTGTTCGTCGATCTCGTCGATATACACAAACACGCGATCCGACACCACCGCCGAGATCGCCGGGTCCTGGGCCAAAATCTGCCCGCCGAGCACATAGAGGTCCATCAACGGGCCGTCGATCACGCTGCCCAGGGTCGAAATATATATGATCAGCGGCTGAAGCCGCTTGACGATTTTCTTCTTCAGTCGGGATATGAATCTGTAATCCCGATAGTCCTGCACCTCGTCGAAGATGGCCAGGTGCACGTTTTTTCCGTCCAGGGTGGTCGGATCGCTGGCCAGCGCCTGCACCTTGGAACGGGTCGGATCGTAGTAAATGCCGTCCCGACGGGCCCGGAAGTGCTTTTTCAGCAGCGGCGACGTCTCCACCTGGGCCTTGGCCTCGTCAAAAATGATCTTGGCCTGTTCCTTGGCGTTCGCCACACAGTAGCACTCCGCGCCGCGTTCGCCGTCCTTGCTGGCGCCGAAGATCGCGTTGCCGGTGATCAGCGTGGACTTGCCGTTGCCGGAGCCGACCAGGATGATACCCTCCCGGAAGCGCCGCAGGCCGGTCTTTTTATCGACCCAGCCGTAAAGATTGGCCTCAACAAAGTGCTGCCAGGGCAGCAGCTCCATCCGGTCATAATCGCCCTTGGTCGGAACACAGAATTTTTCGATAAAATCAATGGGCCGGTAGGCCTTTTCCAGGTCGAACCGCCAGGGATAGTCCGGCGATTTGCTGAGCTCCAGCTCCCGCAGGAACCGCTCGCAGGCCTGAACGCGCTTCACGCCAGAAGCGATCGGCCCCTCCGGCGACATCAGCCGTCCCTCGACAACGTCCTTCGCAAACCGGTAGCACCCGGAGGATCGAAGCAGATTGTCAGAAGGATTCAAACTCATCCCCGACCTTCGACCCCTGCGCCTCCTTCGGCAGCAGGTCCGTCAGCTGCTTGATCAGCTTCTGGTAGCTCCCGTTCATCTGATTGTAAATTTTCGAGCTCGGCCGTTCCCGGTCATAAGGCTCCTGATCGCCCTGGGAAAACCGCTCGGTCACGCCGTTAAGCTGGATGTCCTCCTTCAGCTCCTCCAGCTGCACCAGCATGAAAGCGCCCTGCCGGATCAGCCCTAGAACGGTCTTTTTCCGCGATTCTTCGATCTCCGCAAAGACCTCCAGAAGCCGTTTTTCCTCCGCTTTAGCCTTCGCCGCCCGTCTCTTCTTCGCCGCCTCGCCGGTATCCCCCAGCGCCATCTCCTCGCCTCCTTCCGGCAAGAACCGCTCCCGATCCGGGGATTTCTCCCCGGATCGAGGCTGAAAAACAGCAATTTGCAGGCCAAAAAACCCGCAAAATCATAAAAAGTTCAAACTCAAACCGAACAAAACGCAAAGCTGATCCCCAGCGCCACCCCCGCAAATGGAATAGCCCAACGCACTCAAGGGGAATAGCACAACACACTCAAAGGGAATAGCACAACACACTCAAAGGGGAGGGGTCCCACGCGATCCCCCTGCGCTGCACAGGAATG
>Ga0310786_10008817_pt1 | contig 12893 bp, 13 predicted proteins | sample AusTroGonzalo_MG_FD_203881 | JGI IMG/M metagenome (GOLD analysis project Ga0310786, IMG submission 203881) | Bovine rumen microbial communities from tropical cattle in Woodstock, Queensland, Australia - Gonzalo_03 (v2) (version 2) | ecosystem: Host-associated > Mammals > Digestive system >... | reverse complement strand
TGTGCATCCACCCCGACGACCCGCCGCATCCGATCTTCGGGCTCCCGCGCATCCTCTCGAACGCGAAGGACATCGCGGAGATGTACAAGAAGTGCCCCTCGAAGCACGTCGGGCTCACGCTCTGCACGGGCTCCCTGGGCGGCGATCCGAAGAACGACGCCGTCGAGATCATGAAGAAGTTCGGCAAGCGCGTCTTCTTCTGCCACTTCCGCAACCTCGAGTACACCGACGACAAGATATTCCACGAGTCTCAGTGCCATCTCTGCGGCCAGACGAACATCCCGAAGCTCTTCGAGGAGTTCCTGAAGGAGGAGAAGCGCCGCGGCGAGAAGATCGTCGTCCGTCCCGACCACGGACGTCTCATGGAGATCGACGACGAGCTCGCCAAGCTCAAGGGCAAGAAGTGCTACTGCGGCTACAGCTACGGCGGACGCCTCATCGGGCTTGCCGAGCTGCGTGGACTCGAGATCGGGCTCAAGTACGCGAAGAAGGGCCTCTGAGTGGACGCCGCGACGCGGAAGCTGCTTGCGCGGTACGCGGAGCGCTACGAAACGGAGGATTTCCTGCTGGGGGATCCTTCGTGTTTTATGCACAAGGTCGCGGGCGACGCCAACCGCGAGGCGACGGCGTTCGTTGCCTCCGGCCTTAGCTTCGGCAGCAGGGCGCAGTTTCTCCCCCGCATACAGCGCATCGTCGACTGCGCGGAAGGCGACGTCGACGGCTGGATTCGCGGCGGCGGTTTTGAGAGGGACTTCCAGGCGGGGTCTTGCGAGTGCTTCTACCGGTTCTTCACCCTCGACACGATGAACCGGTTCTTCCGGGCGTACCGCTCGCTCATGTCGGAATACGGGACGCTCGGCGAATTCATAAGACGGGAGTCCGGCGGCGACGGGCTCCACGCCGTCGGGCTGATCTGTTCGCGCCTTGCGACGGACGGCGAGTTCTCGGTCGTGCCGAAGGACGCCAAGTCGGCGTGCAAGCGGGTGTGCATGTTTCTGAGATGGATGGTGCGCGGCGGCTCGCCGGTGGACCTCGGACTGTGGGCTGGCTTCATGGACCGGCGCACTCTGATAGTTCCGCTGGACACACACGTCGTGCAGGAGGCCAGGCGTCTCGGCCTCCTGAGCAGTCCCTGCGCCTCGATGTGCGCGGCGCGGCGTCTTACCGCGGCGCTTAGGGAGGCGTTCCCGGACGATCCGCTGAAGGGCGACTTCGCGCTCTTCGGATACGGGGTCGACGAAATGGCGCAGAAAGGGGAAGCTTCCAATGGAAGAGCGTAGCCGGGTTGTGTTTCTTGACTATCTGCGGGTTGTGGCCTGCTTTATGGTGATGGCTATACATTCCGCGGAGCCGTTCTATCTTGGCGGCGCCGAGCCGGACATCACGCATATTGCGAGCCGCTGGGACATGCTATGGATCACGGTGACGGAATGCATTTGCCGCGTCTGCGTGCCGCTTTTTGTGATGGCGTCCAGCTATCTGCTTTTCCCCGTGCGGCGTCCCACAGGCGAGTTCTTCAGGCGGCGGCTTGTGCGCATTGTCGTTCCGTTCGTCCTGTGGGTTGTTGCGTATGTGTGGTGGTTTGGCGGCAGCTGGGGGCGGGCGTTGTTCAACTTCCCGGACGAAGGCGGGCACCTCTGGTTTGTGCCGATGCTGCTTGGGCTCTATATACTGATGCCGCTTCTGTCCCCTTGGGCGGAGAAGGTCACGGAGCGCGAATTGCGCGGGTGGCTTGTGGTGTGGCTGTTCACGACGACGTTTCCGTTCCTGCGCCGCCTGTGGGGGACGCTCTACGGAGACCCGTCGTTCGGGGCGGTTCCGTATCTCTACGGGGAATGCCCGTGGAACGCCTTTGGCACCTTCCACTACGTAAGCGGCTTCGTCGGATACATGCTCCTCGGGCTCTGGTTTCGCAAGTTTTCCGTCGAACGAAGCTGGACGCAGACGCTTTCCGCCGCGTTGCCGCTGTGGATCGCAGGCGCGGCTGTAATCGCTGTTCCGTTTTTCCTGTATCCGTGGGAGTTCCCGTATTCCGCTCCTTATTCCGCGGCGGTCAGGATGGAGATGAGCATCGAGTATTGCTCCCTCGGCGTCGCGCTGGCGACGATTGCGGCGTTCATGGTGTTCCGCAAGCTCGGTTCTGACGGCGTGTTCTACCGGTTTGTCGTACGTCCCGTCTCGGAAGCGAGCTACGGAATGTATCTCATGCACATGTTAGTCCTGACGCCCGTCTCTGTGGCGTTGATTCCGCGCATGTCCACGCCGCTCGCCATTGTGTCAACGGCGTTGGTCTCGTATGCGGCGTCGGCCTTCGTTGCGATTGCCGTGCGCAAAATCCTTGTGGTCGGCAAATGGCTTTGCTGATTATTCCATCTAAAGGTAATAGGAATTGACGCAGGCTGTCGGAGAATACAACGTCATTCGGCTGATCGGACGAGGCGGCATGGGTGCCGTCTACGAGGTCGAGCACCGGGCGCTTGGCGTTCGCTACGCCCTCAAGACGTTTACCCTGGAGCACGGAGAGGTCGGTTTCCTTCGCGAACGCTTTTTCGCCGAGGGGCGAGCGTTGGCGAGGATTTCGCATCCAAACGTCGCCAGGGTTTTCGACCTCGGCGTCATGGACGATGGAACGGCTTACTTCGTCATGGACCTCGTGGTCGATTCCGAAGGAGAGGTGCGGACGCTTGAAGACGTTTCGCCGGACTCGTTCGACGATTCGGACAGATGGCGCTGGCTGGTTTCGCTCGCATCTGCCCTCGATGCCATTCATGCCGAAGGAATCATCCACCGTGACGTGAAGCTCGGCAACATACTTGTAAACCAGAAGAGGGATGCGGTTCTTGTAGACTTCGGCATCTCGCGCTACACTGCAGGGCGCATAAAGCAGGAGGTCGGCGTTTCCAGTACGGCAGTCGTCTCGGACGGAGAAGAGGCCAAGAAACTCATGATGGGGACAGGCGGCTACCTGGCGCCAGAGCTTCTACGTGGAGAAGAGGCGAGCGCGGCGTCGGACGTCTATGCGCTGGGTGTCGCGTTCTTCCGGCTGCTGACCGGCATTTGGTATGAACCTGGCACGGATGCGCTGCGGCTTCTTGAGCCGCTTGAGGGCCCGTGGCGCGAAGCTTTGCCTCCAATGCTTGATGCAGACCCGTCGAAGCGTCCCGTAAAGCTCGCTGAGTTCCTGAGTGGAGTGCAGGCGAACGCCGTGCGCCCTGTCAGGACCAGACTTGCGAGGCGGATGTTTCTGGCCTCGCTTGTCTCCGTTGCCGTCGCAGCAGCATGGTTTTCGCTTTCCAAAGGCTCCGCACAGTCCGGTCGCACATTGACATTTGACCTTGGAGAGGGCGAGTGCATTGCGATGGTCGAATGCCGTCCCGCAAATGCCGCCTCTTTCTGGATTGGCGCAAGCCATGTCACGAACGCAGAGTGGAGGCGCGTCACAGGGAAAGAGCGAAAGGGCGGCTCGGACACTCCGGCTGTTGGAATGAGCATGCACGAGATCGAGGGCTTCATTGCAGAACTAAACCGCAGGTTCGCATCGAAGGTTCCACAAGGTCTGCGCTTCAGGCTACCGTCGGCTTCGGAGCTTGTCGAGGCGTCTACGGCTGGTGGCTCGAACACGGCAGACGCATCCGCGCTCGGTGTGCTGGGGCCGTCTGTTGCCGACAAAAAGGATGCTGCTGCCTCTGTTGGCGTTGCGTGGGATCCGGTGATGGCAAAGCTCCCATGCCGTGTCCGCACCAAGCCGCCGAATGCATGGGGCATTTATGATGTCGTCGGGCAGGGACGGACGATCTGCCGCGAGACGGAAGTCTCTCCTAAAGACGGCAAGACGCATCATCTGCAGCTGGGCCCGGACGATGTAGCCGAGCGCTCGACGGTCGGCGAATGGGGCTGGAACAGCACTCTCAGGCTTGTGCTGGGGGAGGAGTGATGGCAAATTTCCCCGACACGCCCGTTTCGCTGCTGGTTCGCATTGCGTCCGAGAAGACGGGCGTCTGCGACGAATCTGCATGGACGAGGCTTTTTGAGCTTTATGCGCCGGTGATAAGGGCGTTTGCCGAGGAGCGCGGTGTCGCCGACGAAAAAGAGGACGTTGTGCAGGAAATCTTCATGAAGCTAGTGGAGGTGCTTGGCGACGGGAGGGTTAAGGTCGGTGGCAGCGCCGGAAAGTTCCGGCGCTATCTTGCGACGCTCATCCGCAATGAACTCGTCAGCCGCTGGCGGCGCAGCCAGGCGCGCGGCGGGGGCGCGGTCGTGTCGCTGGACGATCCTGGGGCGGGAGTTGAGCCTGCGGTCGATTCCGAAACAGCCGCGCTGATCGACGCAAGATGGAGGCTGGCGCGGCACAAGGCGGCCGTGGAATGGACTCTCTCGAAGACCGCGCTTTCGGTGCAGTCCAAGGCAGTTTACCGGGCATACGTGATTGAAGGGCGTCCGATAGGCGAAGTTGCCGCTGAATTCGGGATTTCCCGAAACTCAGTCTCGCAGATAAAGACCAGGGTCGAGCGCATGATTGCCGCAGTCGAGGCGGAATTTTCGTAATTCCACTGTCATTCCCGTCGCTCTGTTGCGTGTAAAGAGATACAGGGGCACTGTATCTTTCCACAATGCACCTGTTGGGTAAATACGGAAAGAATAATCTAATGAAGGGCGAAAGCAAATGAACGAAAACGTAGAGAAGGCAAAGGTCATTGTCGAACAGGGCAAGGCTGTTGCAATGGATAAATTGAATAAACTCTCTGAAAAGGCCGACGCCATTCCTTTTTTGAGGGGCAACAAGACGAGAAAGTTGATTGCGCTTGGTGCTGTCATTGTGGTGGCAGTTTTGGTATTGAGCATGGTCTTCAAAAAAGGAGACGGCAAAACGGGGGTCATGTCGCCTGAAAATGCTCGGGCGGTTGGCAATGTGTCTGCGGAGGATCGGAAAGATGCCGAAGTTCTCAATGCGGCTTGCAAGGCCTTTTTAGAGGAGAAAGTAGGAAAGGATGGCTTAAAGAGCTACGAGTTCAGTGAACTTAAATGGAACGAAGGTCGGGCTATCTTGAAAGCGAATGTCTACATCAAGACAGAACCGTCAATAGTAAATCCGGCTGATGAAGGAATGGATGTCAGAGGAACAGTCGTATTTTTCCTTGAGGCGGATGGTGATGACGTTAATGTTGTCGATATGGAAATACGCTAGTTGCGCGAATACTTTGCGTTACAGTATATTGACTAGCTAGGAATAGCTTTAAAGGAGCCGAAACCATTAAATGCGTTTGCAAGGCACTTCGGCGTTGGTGCCAACGCCGAAGTGCTTGGTTTTATTTTCTGAAATACGGTTGCCAATTGGATGGATGGAATATGGTATAATTGCGGCATGGGACATGATGTGACAGGGCGAGATGGGTTCGTCTGCCGTCGATGCGGGGAGTGCTGCCGGATAAAAGACGGCATTGTGCGCGTGTCGGATGCGGAGGTTGCGCGGATTGCCGCGTTCCTCGGCATGTCCGAGGCTGACTTCATCGCGAACGAGACGGAGCTTGCGCCAGACCGACGGAGCCTTGTGCTGAAAAGCCGCGCAGACGGCTCCTGCGCATATCTCTCGCCCGACAACCTCTGCCGCATCAACCCCGTCAAGCCGGACAAGTGCCGAACCTTTCCGTTCGAATGGACCAACCCCGATTCCGCCGAGGTCTGTCCAGCGTTGCGGCCCATGCTGCGCGGGGGAGCCGAGGCCTGCCATGCCGGAGGAAGAGAGCGCGGCGTGCCATGACAATCGAGCAGGCGTTCTCAAAGCTGGCGAAGTCCAGGTTTCGCTCGCGCTTCCGTCTTTCGGAGTCCGAAAGACGATATGTCTCCGAGAAGGGGATGGATGTCATACGCCGCCACTGCGAGGACTTCGTCCGCATTCGCCTTGCGCCTGCGAACCCGCCCAAGGACGGGCGGCAGACTCCGATGCGCGGTCATCCCGTGTTCGTGGCCCAGCATGCGACTGCGACTTGTTGCCGAGGCTGCCTCAACAAATGGTGGAAGGTCCCGGTCGGTGTCCCGCTCTCCGAATCGCAGCAGGCCAAGGCCGTGAACTTCATCATGGCCTGGATCGAAAGGGCCATGGTTCGCCAGCCCTCCCTCCTGCAGCCTTGAAAACGTCCTCCAGTCGCTTGCGACGGTGCGCCAAGTCGCGCCGAATATGGTATAATATCAAACCATGTCCAGGATTGCGCTGATAGCTGTTTGCCTGATTGCGGCTCTTCCGTCGATGGCGGAGGAGGATTCCGCGTTGACTGACGGCGAGATATGGAACCGCGGCGTCGACTTCTACCGCGCGGGCGACACGACGAACGCGCTGGCCGTGCTGCGTCCGCTAATGCTTTCCCGCACCCACGGCGCCCGCGCGGCGGAGGTCGTGGCGAAGCTGGAGCACGAGGCCGCGCACGAGCCCGGCGCCCCCGACGCGCTGAAGCACCTCGAAGAGGCCGCCGCCGCCGCGCAGATTGCGCTGAGGGCGAGCCCGGACGATCCGCGCGCCAACGCGAACTTCACGCGGGCGACGGAAGGGCTGAAGGGTCTGCGGGAGGCCAAGCGAATAAACGTCATCGTCGAGGCGGCGAAGAACAAGGACCCGGGCTCGCTGCTCCAGGCCGCCGTCGGCGACGTGCGCCGCCTCCTCTCCGACTCAATGACATACCGCACGAACGACCCGGTGCGCGCGGTCGCGCTTTCGGACGCGATGTCGTCGCGCGCCTCTCGCCTCGCCGACGTGTGGATTCCCGTGAAGGAGATCATATGCCAGGCTGTGACCAACGAGGAGGACGCGGCCACGATATCCTCGCGCGTGGACGCCGCCAGGACGAAGACCGAGGAGGCGGCCAGGCTCCTCGGCGACATGGACGACGAGGCCAGGTACAGGCTTGCCGAGGCCGAGCAGAGCTTCACGGATTTCTTCAAGATGACCGTCATGCCGCCAGCCGCGATACGAGAGGACCTTGTCGCGCAGTCGAACGCATGGCAGGACGTCGCCGTCGAGTGCGGCCGTCCCTGGCAGCCGGAGGCGCTCGACTATACGCGGGCGTTCAGGGCCAAGTTCCCGGCCTGGGCCCAGGCGTACGAACAGCAGGCGGCTGCGGACACGAACAAGCCCCCGTTCACCGCGGAGGCGCAGGCGGAGATATCCGACCTGTCGACGCGGCTCGAGAAGATACAGATCGAGTGCTGCAAGGAATCGCTCCCTCCCAAGCAGGAGGAGGCCGTCGGCATCATCAGGCGCATAATCGAGCTTCTTCCGAACGACGGGAAGGGGGGCGGCGGCCAGCAGCAGCAACAGCAGCAGAACAACCAGCAGCAACAGCAGCAGAAGCAGAACGACCAGGGTCAGGACGACCAGAACCAGCAGCAACAGCAGCAGGACGATCCCCAGCAGGGGCAGGACGACCAGCAGGGCCAGGAAGACCAGAAGGACGACCAGCAGGGCGAGGACGGGGAGGACGAGAAGTCCGCCGACGAAAAGGAAATCGAGGCGGTCCTGAGGAAAGCACAGGAGCGAAGCGACGAACACGAGGCCGACAAGAAGGCACGCGCGCGCAAGGTGCGCCTGCCGCCAAACGAAAGGGACTGGTAGGATGAACATTGTCGTGGCATGCGGCGGAACTGGCGGGCACGCGTTCCCGGGACTGGCTGTCGCGGAGGAGCTGCAGGGGCGAGGGCACGACGTTACCGTCTGGGACTCCGGGCGGGATGTCGAGTCGAGCGTCATGCGCAACTGGACGGGGAAGGCGTTTTCGACCGGCGCGAAGCAGCTTTCGCTTAAAAACGCCTTCGCCAACCTGAGGTCGGTGTTCCGCTGCCGCAGGGAGATGCGCAAGGCCAGGCCGGACGCCCTGCTGGCCATGGGCAGCTATTCCTCGCTGCCGCCGGTTCTGGCGGCTAGCGGATGCGGCGTCCCCGTCGTGCTGCACGAGGCGAACACAGTCCCCGGCAGGGCGGTGGAGTTCCTGTCGCGCTTTGCCAAGGCGGTGGCGACGAGCTTTGACGCAACGGCCAAGTACCTGCCGCGCGTGAAGACCGTCCGCACCGGGCTCCCCGTCCGCGCGGGCATAACACAGGGGAAACGCTTCGACTTCATCCCGAAGGACTCCTTCGTCGTGTTCGTGACCGGCGGCAGCCAGGGGGCGCACATGGTGAACGAGCTCATGTGCGAGGCGATCACGGCGATGAAGCGCGAACTGTCCGCGCGCGGCGAGGCGGCGAAGCGCCCGCTATACGTCATACACCAGACGGGAGCCGCGGACGAGGGCCGCGTGATGGCGGCGTACGCGCTCGCGGCGATTCCCGCGCGCGTCAAGGCGTTCGAGGACTGCATGGCGGACGCGTTCGCCTCCGCCGACCTCGTGGTCGCGCGCGCCGGCGCGTCGACCTGCTTCGAGCTCGCGGCGTGCGGCAAGCCCGCGCTGATGGTCCCGCTGCCGTCGGCGCTCAGGAACCACCAGCACTTCAACGCGGACGCGTTCGCGTCGCAAGGCGCGGCGGACGAGGCCGTGCAGTCCGAGATATCGGCGCACCAGCTCTGCAGGTACCTCCTCGCCAAGTACGACAGGCCGGAGCGTCTTGCCGAAATGTCGCAGAAGATGCTTTCGCTCGCGACGCCCGACGCAGCTAAGCGGGTGGCGGACCTTGTCGAGTCGTGCGCCTCAAATCCGAAAGTATGTGGTATAATACACACGCCATGAACATAGTGATACTGCTAGGGGCCCCGGGTTCGGGGAAGGGAACGATCGCGGGGAAGCTCGCGGCCGAGAACGACAATCTCAAGCACGTCTCCTCGGGGGACCTGCTGCGCGGCGCCGTCGCCAGGGGAACGCCTGCCGGCGTCGAGGCGAAGGGCTATATGGACAAGGGCAACCTCGTCCCCGACGCGCTCATCGCGCAGATGATCAAGGACGTCGTCGCCGAGACGACGGGCGACGTCACGATGCTGCTCGACGGCTTCCCCCGCAACCTCGCGCAGGCGAAGATCCTCGAGGAGATGGGCGCGCCGATCCGGAGCGTCGTCCTCGTCGACGTCCCGGACGAGGTGATCCACGACCGCATCGCCGGACGCCGCACCTGCCCGAAGTGCAAGGCTGGCTACCACGTGAAGGCGCTTCCGCCCAAGGTCGAGGGGATCTGCGACAAGTGCGGCGCGGAGCTCGTCGTCCGCAAGGACGACAACCCCGAGACGGTGAAGGACCGCCTCGTCGTCTACCACCGCGAGACCGAGCCGCTGATCAGGTACTACGAGGAGAAGGGTCTCCTCCGGCGCATCGACGGAGACCAGGGACCGGCAAAGAACGCCGCGGCGTTCCTGGCCGCAATGTAAGGCCGTGAAAGTCGACATCAAGACACGGGCCGAGATCGCGTGCATGCGCGAGGCGTGCAGGATGAGCGCGGAGATACGCGACATCTGCGCAGCCGCCGTCGCGCCCGGCGTGACCACCGGCGAGATAGACGACCTGGTGGTCGCGTACTGCGCGAAGCACGGCGTCAAGGCGAGCTTCCACAACTACGGGGGCTTTCCCGGGCACCTCTGCGTGTCGATCAACGACGAGGTCATCCACGGCATCCCCAGCCGCCACCGCGTCATAATGCCTGGGGACCTGGTAAAGACCGACGTGGGCATCTTTACGAAGGGATTCAACGGGGACACCTCGCGCACCGTCGCGCTGGGCGTGACCGACCCGGAGGTCATGCGCCTCGTCGAGACGACCCGGAAGTGCCTCGCCGCCGGAATAGCCGCGTGCGGGCCGGGCGTGCACCTGGGCGACGTCGGGTACGCGATACAGAAGGTCGCAGAGGACGCTGGCTTCGGCGTCGTCCGCGACTGGATCGGGCACGGCGTCGGCAGGACGGTCCACGAGGACCCGGAGGTGCCGAACTACGGCAAGCCGGGGACAAAGCTCGTCCTTCGCCCAGGCATGACGATAGCGATAGAGCCGATGATCACCATGACCAAGGCCGGGGAGAAGACAGACGTCCTCGACAACCGGTGGACGGTGGTCACGCGCGACAGGTGCCTCTCGGCCCACTTCGAGCACACTGTCGCGATAACCGACGACGGATGCGAGGTGCTGACTTTGCCGGCGGACTATCCCTGAAGTCCTTAAGCCCGAAGGCGCTTTGGTCGAATGGCGGCTGATTGCTTGGGGGCGGATGGTCCGCACGGCGTTATCTACTGGAGAAAAAGAAGAATGGTAGTCGTAGACAAGGAGAACTGCAAGGGATGCGCGCGCTGCGTCGCGGCGTGTCCGAAGAAGTGCCTGGAGATCGGCGAGGAGCTGAACTCCATGGGCGTCAAGTCTGTGAAGTACAAGGGAGAGGGCTGCATAAGCTGCGGGATATGCTTCTACAACTGCCCGGAGCCATACGCGCTGAGGGTCGAGAAATGACAAAGTTCGTCAAGAGCAACGAGGCGGTCGTGATGGGGGCCCTGTACGCGGGCTGCGACCTCTATTTCGGATATCCGATAACGCCTGCGAGCGAAATCGCCCATGGCGCTGCCAAATGGTTCCCGATGCTCGGGCGCACCTTCGTGCAGGCGGAGTGCGAGACGGCGTCCGTGAACATGATGTTCGGCGCCGCGGGTGCCGGGAAGCTCTGCATGACCGCGACGAGCGGCCCGGGCTTCTCCCTCATGCAGGAGGGTCTTAGCTACCTCGCGGGCGCCGAGCTCCCCGCGGTCGTCGTCGACGTGAACCGCGCCGGCCCGGGGCTCGGCAACGTCTACCCGGAGCAGAGCGACTACACTCCGGCCGTCAAGGGCGGCGGGCACGGCAGCTACCAGACCTTCACGCTGGCCCCGGCCAGCGCCCAGGAGATGTTCGACCTCACGATGAAGGCGTTCGAGATGTCCGCCAAGTGGCGCACCCCCGCGGTCGTCTTCGCGGACGGGCTCCAGGGGCAGATGATGGAGACGGTCAGGCTCCCCGAGAGGGAAATGCCGCGCCCCGACTTCGGCGAATGGGCGGCGCAGGGCGAGCCCAGGACGAGGGCGAACCTCGTGAAGTCCATATACCTGGACGCAGCCCAGCAGGAGCAGTTCAACAACCACCTCCAGGAGAAGTACGCGCGCATGGCCGCCGACGCGATGGGAGAGTCGTACCTCGCCGACGACGCCGACGTGCTGATAGTGGCGTTCGGGATCTCGAGCCGCATCGCGCGCACGACGGCGGAGGCCCTGCGCAAGGAAGGCGTCAAGGCGGGGGTGTTCCGCCCGATAACGCTCAACCCGTTCCCGCGCGGTCAGCTTGCGGAGGCGGCGAAGGGCCGCAGGGTCATGACGATCGAGCTGGACGCCGGCCAGTTCTCCGACGACGTGAGGCTCAACCTCGCGAAGGCGGGGCTCGGCGCCGAGGCGGCCTCGGTCAAGATGGTCCACCGCATGGGCGGCGAAGTCGTCTCGGTAGACGACGCGGTCAAGGCTGCGAAGGAGATGCTGTGATGGCCACGATAGAGCAAAAGGGGATGTACAGGGCCTTCCCGCGCAGCGGGAAGAACGTGAGCTACACGCACTACTGCCCTGGGTGCGGACACGGCATCATAAACAAGCTGGTCGCCGAGGCCTGCGCCGAGCTGGGCCTCCAGGACCGCACCATCTTCGTTGATCCCGTCGGCTGCGGCGTGTTCACGTACTACTACTGGGACGCCGCCCACATCTCCGCAGCGCACGGACGCGCCTCCGCCGCCGCGACGGGCGTCTGCCGCGCACGTCCGGACGCCGTGACGATAGCGTACCAGGGCGACGGCGACCTGGGGGCGATTGGCTTCAACAACGCGTTCCAGGCTGCCTCGCGCGGCGAGAAGTTCGGGTGCATCTTCGTGAACAACTCGCTCTACGGCATGACCGGCGGGCAGATGGCCCCGACGACGCTGGAGGGAGAGACGACCACTACGACGCCGTTCGGGCGCGACCCCGCGCTCACCGGGCATCCGCTACACGTGTGCGAGGTGTTCGCGCAGCTGCAGGCGCCGGCATACATCGCGCGCGTCTCGGTCGCAGACACACGGCGCATCATGCAGGCGAAGCAGGCGATACGCAGGGTCTTCGAGATAGAGCGAGACAGGAAGGGCTATGCGTTCCTGGAGATACTCGCGCCGTGCCCGACGAACTTCAAGATGCCCCCGGACAAGGCGGCGGCCTTCTGCATGAACGAGATGGAGAAGGAGTTCCCCCTCGGAGTGTTCCGCGACGCGACGAAGGACCAGCCGGCTGCCGTCGGCGGGCAGACGGACGAGTCCGGATCCCCGCTTCTCGCCGTCAGGCCCGTCCCGCAGGTCGCGTCCTGCCACGACCTCTTCCTCGAGAAGGACGCGGCGCCCGCGGCGGTCGACGACCCTTCGTTCGCCGAGCGCCGCTTCAAGTTCGCCGGATACGGCGGTCAGGGCATCCTTTCGCTGGGGCTCTGCGTTGCCGAGGCCGCGCGGCTGGAGCGCCGCCACACGCTGTGGTTCCCGAGCTACGGGCCTGAGCAGCGCGGCGGAAGCGCCAACTGCTCCGTGGTCGTCTCCGGCACTCCGATCGGATCGCCGACAGTGGAGCATCCGGACGTCCTCGTGTGCATGAACCAGCCGGCCTACGAGCGTTTTGTCGGCGACGTGAAGAAGGGCGGCGTCGTCATCGTCGACGAGACGGTCCCGGTCAACGTCCAGCCTCCGGAGGGCGTGCGGCTCGTCCGCTGGCCCGCGATACGCATGGCGGAGGAGTTCGGCGTGCCAAAGGCCGCGAACACGATGATGCTCGCCGCGCTCAAGAAGTTCGCACTGACGGGGCTTTCGGGCGAGAGCCTAGAGTCTTCGCTCGTCGCGAGCTTCAGGAAGAAGCCCGCCCTCGGCGAGAAGAACCGCGAGCTCCTGAGGCAGGCGGAGGCGAGGGACCG
>Ga0310786_10008816_pt1 | contig 12894 bp, 10 predicted proteins | sample AusTroGonzalo_MG_FD_203881 | JGI IMG/M metagenome (GOLD analysis project Ga0310786, IMG submission 203881) | Bovine rumen microbial communities from tropical cattle in Woodstock, Queensland, Australia - Gonzalo_03 (v2) (version 2) | ecosystem: Host-associated > Mammals > Digestive system >... | reverse complement strand
AGGCCGCTCAGACTATGGAGCAGAGCCTGAATCAGAGTGAGGCTTTCTTCCTTAAGTACAAGAAGGCTGTTATTGCTACTGTAGTAGCTCTCGTAGTAATCGTTGCTGGTGTAGTTCTGTACAAGACTTACGTCAGCAGTCCAAAGGAAATTAAGGCTAGCACAGCTATTGCTAAGGGTCAGGAACTCTTCATGGCTGGCGACTACCAGAAGGCTCTTACCGGCGACAGCGCAAACTTCAAGGGTTTTGTTAAGCTCGCTGATGAGTACAGCAGCACTGCTGCAGGTAATCTGGCTAACCTCTATGCTGGTCTTTGCAGCGCTAAGCTCAATAAGTGGGAGGATGCTGCTAAGTATCTCGAGAACTTCGACGGTGCCGACGATCAGATGATTTCTCCAGCTGCCGAGGGTGCTCTGGGTAATGTATATGCTCACCTCAACCAGCTCGATAAGGCTGTATCACACCTGAAGAAGGCTGCTGAGAAGGCTGATAACAACTCTCTGTCTCCTACATTCCTGATTCAGGCTGGTGAGATTCTTGAGAGCCAGGGTAAGAACGATGAGGCTCTGAAGCTGTATCAGACTGTTAAGGAGAAGTACTTCAACTCAATGGCTTATCAGACCATCGATGGTTATATTGAGCGTGTTTCTGCAAAATAATAACCATGGCTACTAAAAACTTATCAGAATACGATATAACCACCGTTCCCGATGCTTCGAACATGATTTTCGGAGTTGTTGTGGCCGAGTGGAATCCTGAAATAACTGGCGCCCTGCTTGACGGATGTGTTAGCACACTCGAAAAGCATGGCGCTTTGCCTGAAAATATACATGTTAAGACGGTGCCCGGTAGTTTCGAGCTTATCTATGGAGCCCATCAGATGACACTTAATGATGGTTACGATGCAGTAATCGTGCTGGGTAGTGTTATCCGTGGCGAGACACCACACTTCGACTACATCTGTCAGGGTGTTACCGAGGGTATCGCTCGTCTTAATGCAACTAGCAACATACCCGTTATCTACGGACTGCTTACTACTAACGATCTGCAGCAGGCACAAGACCGTGCTGGTGGTCGTTTGGGCAATAAAGGCGACGAGTGCGCAGTTGTTGCTATCAAGATGGCTAAGTTCTAATATAACTTTATTTCCCTAAATAGTTAGTATTATGAGAAAGGTATTTATTTTGCTTTTAAGTTTCGGCTTAAGCTTTGCCACTGTCCACGCACAGGATGTAAAGAAGAGTGAGTTGCACGAGCGTGCAGATAGCGATTTCGCGAAAGGAAATGTGGCTAGTGCACGATTCCATTTTATCCGTGCTTTCGAAGACTATGCTAATAAAGGCCAGTTAAAAACAAGTATGGAGTGCGCTACACGCGGCACAGCCTTGTATTATAAGGATAACTATTGGAAAGAGGCTTTCGATTTGCTGCGTCGTGCCGACCAGACGATTGATGTTAACGTAAAGAACGCCAAGGAAAGGGCTGCACTTCACTATATCATCACTAAGGAGCGTCTGGCCATGTATATCAAGCTGCGTAAGAGCGATAGTGCTAAGGACCAGATTGAAATCATGGAGAATCAGGTTACCTATGCTGCTGATGATGCTTTGAAGAACGACCTTCTATATAATAAGGCTGTTTACTACTATTCATTCGGTCAGAATGCACAGGGTAATGCTGTGTTCAAGGAAATGGCCAGCAAGCTTACTGCATCAAAGCAGTACGATAAGGTTGATGGCGTATATCAGACTTTGATCTCTAATGCCCGTAAGAGTGGTAATGCCAATATGGTGGCACAGTCGTACAGCAACTATCTGGCTTGGAAGGATTCTGTAAACGCACTTAAGCTTGCTGACGAGACAGGTGCACTGAAACAGCAGATTACTGAGAACGAGAAGACTATCGACGATCAGGCAAGTTCGCTTACTGCTCGCTGGGCTGTAATTATCGGTCTCTGTGTGCTTGCTGCTGCATTGGCTGCTGCACTTATTCTGGGTGGTATCGTTCTTATGCGCTATATCCTGCTTACCCGTAAGCAGAAGAAGACCATCCGTCTGGCTAATGAAAATAATGCACTGAAGGCAAAGTTCATCAGCAATATCTCTGCCCAGCTCGATCCTACACTCCATAAGCTCGATGCCAAGATTCCTGAGGTTAAGGCTCTGCTACAGTTCTCTGAGCATATCGCCACTCTCTCGAACATCGAGAATACAATGGACGAGGAGGTTGAACTGGAAGACGTACAGCTCACCCCATTCTGTGAGGAGCTTGTGAATCAGATTCGTAATAAGGTTCAGGCAGATGTTACTATTAAGACCAATGTGCCCAACATGAGCGCAAAGATTAATAAGGAGTATGTTTCACACATCCTGCTTCACCTACTTAATAATGCAGCCATCTACACTCCAAAGGATGGAACCATCTGGTTGGATTACAAGAAGCGTGGTGCACATGTTCACCAGTTCTTGGTATCCAATACTGGCGAAGTTATCCCCGAGGATAAGCGCGATGATGTATTCAAACCATTTACTGAGGTGAAGGACTTCACCGAGGGCGACGGTCTTGGATTACCTATCTGCAAGCAGATGGCACTGAAGATGAAAGGCGATCTCGACATTGATGCCGAGTTCACCAAAGGCACACGTTTTGTGCTGCTTCTACATTCTTAAGCTTACACTACACCTTTTATAACTTTACAGTTGAAATGTCCACCAGCCCATTAACTATCGCATAGATGGTTAATCCGGCTGGTGAATGTATTTGTAGCTTGCGGGCAATGTTGCGTCGATGGGTGATAACCGTATTGGTTGATATACACAGATGGTCGGCTATCTCTTTGTTTGACATTCCCTGTACAAGCGAGATTATCACATCCTTCTCACGATCGCTCAGAGCGTCAGGATTCTGTGCCTGAGCACTTCCAAATACCATTCCTGATATATTGCGCGATACATCGTTCTGCTTGGTTATCTGCTCCAATCGGCGGATAGCAGGCACAAAGATATGATCCTCAACCTCAGCATGCTGGCGCAGCCACACCTCGTTCTCGTATATGTCGTGCAGTGTAGCGGTAAGCTGGTTGTTGTGCAGTCCATCTTGTGGCAGATATTTAATTATGAGCAGCTTCAACTCGCGCAACTTCTTGTCGGTTGCGCTGTGATGCTTTGAGAATGTGTCAACATTATAATCGTTTGCTGGCTGTCCGTCGATAAGCGACTGCACATATGGGAACAGTGTCTTCTGTTCATACTTCATGTGGCGGCGTATCTCGTGGGCGTACTCATCATAGAATTTCAGAATCAGGCGGCCCAAAGAGTCTGACTCATTAAGACTCTCTTGCAACTCGCGGCGTATATATGGCAGCTGGAACTCAAGGAAGTATGCGTGGCAAGCTTCCAGATAGTGCAACAGTGTGGGTACGTCGAGCTGTGTATCGGCCTCAAACTCACCATATCCGTTTATGGTGTAGTTGACAACTGCCAGGAATGTGTAGGTGTCTACATTGTTATCCTCGCATGTCTCGCGCACGGTCTTATCACCGAATCCCAGATTGATACCAAAGCTCCCCAGCGACTGTAACAGGTCGTAGTTATCGCGGATCAGCGAGATCATCTTGTCGTCCGCTTCATACATTTTCTGATTCTTCATACCTATATATTATTACCGCTGCAAAATTATGCATTTTTCTCGATATATACAATAATTATTATTAGGTATTTTACTAAGTTAGGATTAAAAATAAAGAACTGATATATGCTTTTTCACTATTTTTAGGTATTGTGTAATTATGCAAAACGACCTACCTTTGCAGCCGAATTGATAAAAAGTGAGTTAGTAATGAATAAGATTGTTAAATTAGCGATGTGTTGTTTGGCAGCCGTAAATGCTGCTGAAGTTGAGGCACAGGTTAATGCTGCCGACAGCGTGATGCAGCACGCCAAGGGTAACAAGTTAAGCGTGGGTGGCTACGGTGAGGTAGCTTACTCACGTAATTTTTACAGTGATCATGTAAGTAGGTATAGTCAGCCAGAGGAGCATAGAAACGATCCCAGTCATGGGCGTTTCGACATCCCTCATGCAGTAATCTATCTGGGTTACGACTTCGGAAAGGGCTGGTCGCTCGGTACCGAGGTTGAGTTCGAACACGGTGGTACCGGTCTTGCATACGAGAAGGAAGATGAAGAAGGCGGCGAGTGGGAACAGGAAACCGAGAAAGGTGGCGAGGTGGAGTTGGAGCAGTTTTGGATTCAGAAGACTTTTTCTCGTGCGGCCAATCTCCGCTTCGGACATATTGTGGTGCCTGTTGGCTTAAATAATGCCCACCACGAACCACTGAATTTCTTCACAGTTTATCGTCCAGAGGGTGAAAACACAATAATGCCAAGCACATGGCACCAGACGGGCGTTTCGTTTTTTGGACGTTATAAGAAATTCCGATACGAAGCACAACTTCTGGCAGGTCTTAATGCCGATAACTTTACTAATGTAAACTGGATAAAGAAGGGTGCTGCCAATCCTCTTGAGTTTGAGGTGGCAAATAAATATGGTGTAGCACTGCGTATCGATAACTACTCAATACCTGGATTGCGCCTAGGTATTAGCGGATACTATGGTGAGAGCATCGGTAACAGTTATCCTAAGAATGCCAATGGAGTAGATTCAGAGTATAAAGGCCAGGTTGTAGTAGGTGCGTTCGACTTTACATACAACGCCCACAACTGGATTATCCGTGGACAAGCCGATTATGGTTATCTCGGCGATGCAGATCAGTTGAAGTATATTTACAATCGTACGAATAAAAAGTCGCCATATCACCACTCGGCATTTGTTAGTAAGAATGCCTATGCCGTGGGTGTCGAGGCCGGTTACGATATTTTCTCTCAGATAAGCTGTATGCGTGCAGACGAGAAAAAACTCTATATCTTTGGTCGCTACGAGCAGTATAATCCCTATGCCAGCAAAACAAAGGGCACTGCTTACGACTATACCGAGGTTAAGCGTATGGCAGTTGGTTTCAACTATTATCCCGTACCAGAGATTGCCATCAAGGCCGAATATTCTAACCGATTCCTTAAGAGTCAGTATAACAATGAGCCCTCTATCAACATCGGAGTGACTTACGAAGGATTCTTCCTATAATAGATAATTGATAATAAAACTAATAAATTTGAGTTGAAATGAAAAAGATTTTTATTCTATCTGGTGCGCTCATGATGAGTGCTTTGACATTTACTTCTTGTAATAATGACGACGACAACAAGAATGATGAGGTTGAGTTCAGTGTAACGGAGACTACTCCTGTTGTAGACGAGGATAACTACAGCCTTAACACCACTGCTGCCAACTATTCTGTAAAATCGTTTGGAGAGAGTGCTGTAGACGGTTGTGCTGACGTAGTAAGTGAGCTTGAGGCTGCTAATGTCGTCATTGGTAGTGCTAAGCTTTCTGAGGCTCAGGAGGCTTATCTGCGTGAGGTTCTTAAGAATCTGGTTAGCGAGGTTATCGTTCCAACATATACAAAACTGGCTGATAACACCGAGGCTCTTGAGAAGACTCTTAACGGACTTACCACCAGCACCATCACTCAGGCTCAGATAGATGAGGCTTGCAAGGACTTCAAGGCTGCCCGTATGTATTGGGAGCAGAGTGAGGCTTTCCTTGGTGGAGCTGCATCTGATTTCGACATCGACCCAACTATCGACTCATGGCCTCTCAACCGTTCGCTGTTGCTCAGCTATTTCAATAACGGTATGAACGACGAAATGCTTGACGATGCTACCATCCTTGGTTTCCACGCTCTTGAGTTCATCCTGTTCCGCGATGGTCAGCCACGTAAGGTTGCCGAGCTTAAGGGTAATGACACATATAAGAACTTCGAGAACATCTCTGGTGAGAAGGAACTGGCTTATGCTCAGACTATCTGTACTCTGCTTAAGCAGCGCACATTCCAGCTGCAGTGTGCTTGGGATGGCGGTAAGAATGCCAGCCGTCTGGCTGTTGTGCAGGCTGCTGGTCTCGACTATCAGACAGAGAAAGGCCTTTCTTATGGCGACAACCTTGTTAACGCTGGTATCAGCGGTTCAGGCAGCTCATTCCCAACACTCAAGGACGCCATCGCACAGATTTTGTCTGACGACGAGGGTAGCTGTGTGGCTATTGCCAACGAGGTTGGTACAGCTAAGATTGCTAACCCATTCTCTGCAGGCGATGTGTCTTATGTAGAGTCGCCTTACAGCCATAATTCTATCACCGACTTCCGCGATAATATCCGTTCTATCCGTAACGTATGGTTGGGCTCAACCAATAAGAAGGCCAACAAGTACAGCTTCCACACATTCTTTGCTAGCGTTAAGAAGGATGCTGTTAACACTGCTGTAGAAGGTGCTTACGTAAGTGCCATCGAGGGAATCAGCAACATGCCTTCGCCATTCGTTAAGTACTGCAGCACCATTTGGAACATCGCTTTCGAGGATGATGAGGACTGGGAGACTGAAGAATAATAACTAATCAGATAACGATGACAAATACTTTAAAGATTTTTGCAGCGATAACAGCTGCTACCATGATCACAGCCTGTACTAATAGCGATGATGCCAAGGAGCTTGGCGAACTCGAAGCCGAAGAGCAGGCATTTGGAAAGGCTACAGGTAATTTTACGGCCGACGAATGGTTCCCTGGCGGAAAGCTTGGAACAACCGATAAGGCCAGTTATTCATCGCCAACACCAGCTGTGCAGAGCATAGCGGGCATGGAAGACGATTTCAATACAGGTGAGGACTTCTTCGAACATTTATATACTTTCGAGCAGGCACCCAGACGTGGTCTGGGCCCTGCTTGGGTTCGTAATGGCTGTATCACTTGCCATCCCTCTTATGGTCATGGCAAGCGTCAGACAGAGTATCGTGCCAATACCGTGGGCAACGGTTATCTGTTGGTAATCTATCACCCCGAAACCAATGCTTATATTTCTGAGGTGACTGGTATGCCTCAGACTCAGGCAATGGCTCCTTTCAAGGCTCCTATTGACGAGAACCAGATTCAGATTGAGTGGAAAACGGTTACTGAGATGGAGAGCGGGTTGGCATTGACCTTCCCCGATGGCGAAGCATACTCGCTTATTTATCCTGAGGTGCGCATTCCTCAGTCGGCCTTCAACACCAATCCTAAGCCTACCGACTATGAGGTACGCCTAGAGTCAACAATCGGTGTTTACGGAACAGCTCTGCTTGATGCCATCGACGACGAGGAAATTGAGAAACAGTGGGCTTCAGAGGCTCGTTTCACCGAGCTTAATCCTGCCATGTGGGATAAGGAAGCTAACACCTTCAAGGCCTCTGCTTACTATTCGGCTCCTTACAACGATACTGGTGCACATCATGGTTCTCACGGTCCGCTAAAGCGCTTTACCTATGCAATGACTCGTGGCTCGCTGCAGGATGGTGCAGGTTCTAACGCCATCTGGAATATTACTAATGTAACCCGTTCCGACCGTCACTGGCTCTATACTACTACAGCCTGGGCTAAAGCTCAGAGCGAGGATCCTGAGGTAATCAGCTACATCAAGCAGCACGGCTCATCGCCCACCAGCATCCTTTATCCATACTATGCCGATGGTACCGACGAAGGCATTGCCAACCGTGTATATGAGGTACTCAATACTCCATCTGTTGCTTATAAAGACACCTTCGAGAAATACCTGCTTAATGGTGCTCCATATAATGGGGTAGAGGAGATGAGCGACAAGCAGTATTACCAGTTTATGGTTTGGCACCGTGGATTGGCTGTACCTGCCGCACGTAATCTTAATGATGCTGATGTGCAGCGTGGTAAGGAACTATTCAAGGAGATTGGATGTGCTAATTGTCACCGTCCATCGTGGACAACAGGTTCTGATGATATGTGGATTGATGCCAGCACAAAGGCCTACGCCAAGTCTATCGGAAAGAGTGCCAGCAGCATGCTGCCAAAATATGCCAACCAAACCATCTGGCCTTATACCGACTTGGTTCAGCACCGCTTATTCATGGCCAACGATATCCGTACCGGATGGTGCCGCACTACTCCGTTGTGGGGACGTGGATTGAGCCGCCGTCTTACTGGAGCCGACGACCGTCTGCACGACTGTCGTGCCCGCACAGTCATCGAGGCTATCATGTGGCACGGCTACTCAAAGCAGTCGCAGGCATATCGCCCAACAGAGAAGTTCTATAATCTCCCAAAATCCGATCGCGATGCCATCGTTAAGTTTATTGAATCGATTTAAATATGCATTGCTGGCCCTGTTTATCGCAGGGCCGCATTGTGTCTCAGCTGCGCCTCTGGTAATCCCTCAGGCGCAGGCTGAGCATTTCTGCCAGTTACTCATCTCTGATGGTGGCTCACTTTCGCCCCTGTCTGTTCATGCCCGCAAGGCAATACAGGCTGATGATAGTCTGAGCATCGAGCAGATATTCTCTGGTTTTGTACTACTGGCCGATGGCTGGCAAACTATGCGTATCTTCCCTCATCAGCAAGGTGGTGAGGTCGTGTGGTATAGCGCTACCGACGATTTGCCTGCATCTATGAGTGCCGAACATCAGAAATATATCCGCGAGGTGTTCCCTCGACTGGTTGCAGAGGTACAGGCTGGTCGTTGGAAAACGGTAGATGAATATGTGGATAAGATGTTGCAGTATCAATGCCAGTTTGGCGGTAATGTGGCCTCTGAGCCAGTGTCGTCATCGTTTCTTGTAGTGGTAGTTTTATTTTTTATGGTTCTTATTCTTGTTTCTCGTTTTTTATGTTTATCTTTGCACCCAAAAGAAAGAAACAATTATGAATCAGAAAACTATCAATATGAATAATAGCAATACCAGCACCATTGTTACGTGTTTCGACAATGGCACTGAGGTGCGTGAGTATCATGCTATTATCCAGGTAACCGCAGGCTCACTGCCTTGGGCTCAGCAGCTTGATGCTGTAATGAGTGCCTACCAGGAGCTTCTCTCAAGCGTGCCTGATGCTCAGGCCGTTTTCAAACGCTATTTCTTAAGCGATGCTGCCAATCAGGCCGACGATGTTGTTGTGGCTGATGTCACAGATTGTGCAAAGAGTATTATACAGCAAGCTCCGCTCAATGGTACTAAGATTGCCTTGTGGGTGTGGCTTATGACTGGTGTGCAGACGGGTATGACCGCAAGCGGACTCTATGAGGTACGTCACGGCTCATTCCGCCATCTGTTTAATGCCTCAGCACATAATCTTGCTGCCAACTCTGAGTATCAGATGCGCCTGCTCTTCAATGAGTATGTAATGCAGCTAGCAGAGGAAGGATGTAAGCTCTCTGACAACTGCATCCGCACTTGGCTCTTCGTTAACGATATCGATCTTAATTACGGTGGCGTGGTTCGTGCCCGCAATCAGGTATTCTTTACTCAGGGTCTCACTGTAAACACCCATTTCATTGCATCAACAGGCATTGGTGGTCGCCAGCAGGATACCAACGTGCTTGCCCAGATGGACAACTATGCTATTGCAGGCGTCAGTCAGGAGCAGATTCACTACCTCTATGCCCCCACGCACCTTAATCGTACCAGCGACTATGGTGTGTCGTTCGAGCGTGGCACTTATGTCGACTATGCCGATCGTCGCCATGTCTTTATCTCTGGTACTGCTTCCATTAACAACAAGGGTGAGGTTATGTTCTCCAAGGATATTGTTAAGCAGACAGCGCGTATGATTGAGAATGTTGAGACACTGTTGGCAGAGGCTGAGTGTACCCTCGATGATGCAAGCGAAATGATTGTCTATCTGCGCGATGTAGCCGACTATCAGGTGGTTCGCGATGTGTTTGCCCAGCGATTCCCCGATAAGCCCGTTGTTATCGTCCATGCTCCTGTATGCCGTCCAGGTTGGCTGGTAGAGATGGAATGTACCGCATTAAAGGCAATAAGTAACCCCAATCATCCACAATTCTAAACATAAAAACGATGAAGGTTAAGATACAGACTACTCTTGGTGATATAGTTGTTCGTCTCTACGACGAGACTCCTATTCACCGTGATAACTTTGTAAAGCTCGCTAAACAGGGCTATTATGATGGTACATTGTTTCATCGTGTAATAAAGGACTTTATGATTCAGGGTGGTGATCCTGACTCGAAGGGCGCTCCTGCAGGCAAGATGCTTGGCGTGGGCGGTCCTGACTACACCCTGCAGGCTGAAATCATTGATGGTCTGTTCCATAAGCGTGGAGCCCTTGCTGCAGCGCGCCAAGGTGATGAGGTTAATCCTGAGCGCCGCAGCAGTGGTTCGCAGTTTTATATCGTTTGGGGGCAGGTTTACAATCAGGGGCAGTTGCGCCAGTTTTCAAAGCAGTTAAAGATGCAGAAGATTCAGTCTGCTTTCAATCAGCTTGCCTCTCAGCACCGCGATGAGATAATGCAACTTCGTCGCGAACGCAACCGTGTAGGTCTTCAGGAGCTTCAGGATAAGCTTGCTGCCCAGGCCGAGGCCATGGTGAAAGGCGATGGACTCACTCCTGAGCAGATAGAGGTTTATTCTACTGTTGGTGGCACGCCCCACTTGGATGGTCAATATACTGTATTCGGCGAGGTTGAGCAAGGCCTTGATGTTGTAGAGCTGATTCAGAATACCAAGACTGCCCGTGCCGATCGTCCCACAGAGGATATACAGATGACGGTTACGGTGATTGAGTAATTAGGAATGTTCTTTTATTAGTATATGATTTACGCCCTGTAACTATGTTGGTTACAGGGCGTAAATATATTGTATATTACGAAATGTTGCTAATTATTATATGCGTTGAGCTTGTCGAGACAGTATTTACGGAAATCTTGCCAGTGGTAGTATGGGGCACAATCGGTGGGGATGGGAAGGGTGGCCTCGGCCTCGTTAAGCAGAACCTTCAATAAAACATCCTTATCCTTTGGACTGCTGCGGTAGAAAATAATCTGCATATTGGAACCCATTGGGAACACGCTACTGCACCACCAACCTTTGGCCTCGATATCGTCGAGGTTGTCGGTCTCAAGGTCGTAGCCGTTGACACCGATAAGGCATACCAGAGGCAGAAGCACCGTCTCGTGGCCGAAACGTAGCTGTGCGCCAGGACGATCGAGCTTGATGCAGCTGTCAGCATCGGCTATGATCTGGCGTAGAAGATAGCGCTGGCTGTATGGCTGGCGACCACCATTTAGCTTACAAGCACCGTGCTGGATATACCACAGGGCATTGTCAACCTGCCACATTCGGTAGAATTCTTCAGTCTCGAACAGTTTCATGAGTCGCGGATTGCGGTTGTAACTGATGTTGAACTGGAACAGAGCCATCTTCATAAGGTAGTAGTTAAAGAACTCTTCGTCGACAAACTCTTTTACGATATCGGGGTTCTTGAATATGAGCTCCATAAGGCGACTATTGCCAAGGCGTGATTTGGTATAAGCTTGATAAGCTTTGTTTGCCTCTTTGGTCATGTAGTTACGACGTAGATTCTTATCCTGATAGTTCATGAACCACTGATTACGCTTTGAGGCTTCCATGGTAATATTGAGTGTGGGGCACTCCTGTAGCATCTTCATGGCTGTGGAGCCCATTGACTCGATGCATCGGGGCACGATGGTGCTGAGGCATTTTACGTTGGCTCCAGGACCTAGAACCTCAGGGAAGTTCCTAACCATGCGCTGCCCTATCTCTTCGAGCTGGCGTTTGCCCGAGCCTGTAAGCTCACCCCAACGGCCCTCGGTGTCGTGCATGATGGAATTCATCTCGTACAGAACCTTACGGCCTGTGGGTGTAAGTTCGTCGAGGCTGTCGGCGTGCTGCATCATGAGGTAAGGTACCTCATAGCCATTGCGGTTGCTTATATAGCGCGAGCCGTGGCGACCGTAGTGGGAGATATAGAAGGGCTTTTTGCCCGCAGGGGCGGGGGTAAGCACGGTTGTAATAGAGTCGGGATAGACATCGTAGTTACACGATGAGTATGAGGGCGACTTCTTGATGATTTCAAGAACGGTCTGAGAGTGCACTTTTGAAAGTGGACAGTTGATAGTAAAAAGCGCTACCGCTATGTATTTTATAATTCTTCTCATAGCTTACTTTCTTTTCATGTTAATACGGCGGCTCTCATAGCGGTATAGCTTGCGTAGATAATAGCGCTTTACATCCTGCCAATGATAATAGGGTGCACAGTCGGTAGGAATGGGTAGTGTAGCCTCCTCTCCGTTGAGCAATACCTTTACAAGTACATCGGGGTCGTCGCGATCTGTGCGATAGTGAATCATCATTATGCTGCCGCCAAGGGGAGCTATGCGATAATTTGCCCAGCCATAATCCTCGAGTGAATCTAGATTGGCGGTGTGAAGGCCGTAGCCATTGAGGTCCATAAGGCACACCAGACTCATGATGGTGGTGGCATTGGTGTAGCGCAGATGCATAAGGGGATTGTAGCGTTTAAGCATACTGTCGCCCATATGAATCATGTTACGCAGTGTAGAACGCTGCAGATAGGCCTGCCAACCACCATTTAGCTTGCAGCCACCGTAATTGATATAATGCCACGCATTCTGCTTTCGCCAATGACGGTGAATCTCCTCGGGAGTGAATATGTCGAACAGCGAGAATACACCAGCATATGAAGAGTGCTGAACATTGCCCGCCAAAATGAACAGCTGCTTGCTGAGCTTAAAAGCATCTATACTTGTCATAACATAGTTCATATCGTTGAACAGTGATGACATAAGGCGGTTGTCGTTTGTATTAAGATCGGTGAAGCGTTCGTAAGTAATGTTGGTAAGGGAGTCGAGTCGCTGGCTGGTAAGCTCATTATCGACAGGATCCATGAATCGCCGTTCCTGTAGCGATGCTTTGCTGCGTGCCACTATTGGGCGTAGAGAGG
>Ga0310786_10008815_pt1 | contig 12895 bp, 10 predicted proteins | sample AusTroGonzalo_MG_FD_203881 | JGI IMG/M metagenome (GOLD analysis project Ga0310786, IMG submission 203881) | Bovine rumen microbial communities from tropical cattle in Woodstock, Queensland, Australia - Gonzalo_03 (v2) (version 2) | ecosystem: Host-associated > Mammals > Digestive system >... | reverse complement strand
TGATCATCATTCGAATATATCATTAGCGAGCGGAACAGCGGGTGGTTTTTGGAGCCGCGAGCATTTTTTCTGCGAGCGGGACACCCGAGCCGAAGGCGAGAGCACGACCTACGGGAGTAAAAACCAGAGCAGCGAAGCGAGCGAAGAAAGAAGTTCATTATCTTTGTAAGATAATTGGACTGCTTTGAGCCATTTTGTAGATATATTAAGGGAAAGGAAGACGCTCGATGACGTCGGTCTCCGGATGTTGCTGGAAACCGACGATGAAACCGTGGTCGATTCGCTCATTCGGAACGCGCGCGAAGTGGCGGTCGAGCAATTCGGACATACGGTCTGGCTGCGGGCATTGATCGAATGGAGCAACGTCTGCCGCAACGACTGCCTGTATTGTGGCATCCGCTGCAGCAACCCGCACATCACCCGCTATACCCTCACCCACGAACAAATCGTTTCGTGCTGCGACCAGGCCTGGAAACTGGGCCTGCGTACCTTCGTGCTCCAGGGCGGCGAAAACCCTTCCGCCGCAGCGGCGCTGGCCCGGACCGTCGCAGAAATACGCGCCTCCTGGCCAGAAGCCGCCATCACCCTTTCGTTGGGCGAACTCCCCTACGACACCTACGCGCTGTTGCGCCGCAGCGGCGCCAACCGCTACCTGCTGCGGCACGAAACCGCAAACCCCGTTCACTACGCACGCCTGCACCCCGCTTCCATGCGGCTCGAAACCCGCCTGGCCTGCCTGCGCCAGCTGCAGGAACTCGGCTTTCGTACAGGCATGGGCATGATGGTCGGCAGCCCGTACCAGACCATCGGCGACCTGATTGCCGACATCCGGCTCATCGAAGCCTTCCGGCCGGGCATGATCGGCATCGGCCCCTTCATCCCCCAGCCCGACACCCCATTCGGCGACCGGCCGGCCGGCAGCGCCGCGCTCACCCTGCGGCTCTACGCCATCCTGCGCCTGATGCTGCCCTCGGTATGGATCCCCGCCACCACAGCCCTCGGGACCCTGCTGCCCGACGGCCGGAAAGCCGGCATCCTGGCCGGCGCCAACGTGATGATGCCCAATTTCACGCCCCCTGCCCAACGCAACGCCTACGCCCTTTATGCCGGCAAGACCGACTCCGCCCGCGAGGCCGCCGACAACCTGACCCTCGTACTTCAAGAACTAGAAAGCATCGGATATCATGTATAATCCTTCCTCCACCCACGCCGACGAATTCATCGACCACGCCGAGGTCCTCGAGACCCTCGCCGAAGCGGCCTGTGAAAGCCACAACCCGCAACGCGTGACAGCCATCCTCGACAAGGCGGCCCTGTGCAAGGGCCTCAGCCACCGTGAAGCGGCCACCCTGCTGGAATGTGACGATCCGGACCTCGAACAGCGGCTCTACGCCCTGGCCGGCGAGATCAAACAACGCTTCTACGGCAACCGCATCGTGCTCTTCGCCCCTTTGTATCTATCGAACTATTGCATCAACGGCTGTGTCTACTGTCCCTACCACGCCAAGAACCGCAGCATCCCCCGCAAGAAACTGTCGCAGGAAGAGATTGCCGAAGAAGTGCGCGCCCTCATCCGTATCGGGCACAAGCGCCTGGCCGTGGAAGCCGGCGAAGATCCCCGGAACAATCCACTGGAATACATCCTCGACTCCATCCGGACCATCTATTCCGTCCGGGAAGGCGGCAACTCCATCCGCCGCGTCAACGTGAATATCGCCGCAACGGACGTGGAATCGTACCGGAAACTCAAGCAGGCCGGCATCGGCACCTATATCCTCTTCCAGGAAACCTACAACCGGCAGCAGTACGAAGCGCTGCATCCCACCGGTCCCAAGAGCAACTACGAATGGCATACCGAGGCGATGGACCGCGCCCAGGAAGGCGGCTGCGACGACGTGGGCGTCGGCGTGCTCTTCGGGCTGGGCGGCTACCGCTACGAACTCACGGCGCTGCTCATGCACGCCGAGCACCTGGAAGCCCGCTTCGGCGTCGGTCCGCACACCATCAGCATGCCGCGCATCTGCCCGGCCGACGACGTGTCACTCGACAATTTCCCGGATGCCCTGCCCGACAGCATCTTCCGCAAGATCGTGGCCGTGCTCCGCGTAGCCGTTCCCTACACCGGCATGATCATCTCCACCCGCGAATCGGCTCGGATGCGGGAACAGTTGCTGCACTGCGGCGTGTCGCAGATCAGCGGCGGCTCGCGCACGAGCGTGGGCGGCTACACGACGGAAGAACGCCACGACGAGACGGCCCAGTTCGACGTATCGGACACCCGGCCGCTCGACGAAGTGGTGCGCTGGCTGCTGGAGCAGGACCACATCCCGAGCTTTTGCACGGCCTGCTACCGCGAAGGCCGTACCGGCGACCGCTTCATGTCGCTCTGCAAGAGCGGAAAGATCAGTCTCTGCTGCACGCCGAACGCCCTGATGACACTCAAGGAATACCTGATGGACTACGCTTCGCCGGAAACCCGCGCAGCCGGCGAACGGCTCATCGCGGCCTCGCTCTCCGACATTCCGGAGGGACGCGTACGGGAAAAGACCCTTGAACGGCTCGCCCGCATCGAAGCCGGCGAACGCGATTTCCGATTCTGATATGGAAAGGATCACCATCGCCTTCTTCGGGCCCACCAACAGCGGAAAATCGACGCTGCTCAACGCCATCGCGGGCCAGCAGGTGTCGCTGGTCAGCCCCGTACCGGGGACGACCACCGACCCGGTCCGGAAACTCATTGAGATCCCCGGCCTGGGGCCCTGCGTCCTGATCGATACCGCCGGCCTCGACGACACGTCTGTCCTTGGCGCGGAACGCCGGCGGCTGACGCTGTCCATCCTCGATGAGACGGATGTGGCGGTCTACGTGCTGCCGATGTCCCCAAAAGTGGGACATCAGCCGCAAAAAGAGGGTGAAACTGCCGTTGATGTCCCCGATTTCGGGACATCGTCGACACCCGTCGTGGTATATAGGCATGGAGAGTCGGTCGAATCGCTGCTGCAGCGCATCGCCGCCGCCGTGCCGAAAGAAGAAGAGCGTTTCCTGACCGGAGACCTGGTGCAGGCCGGCGACACCGTGCTGCTGGTGATGCCGCAGGACAGTGAGGCACCGAAAGGCCGCCTCATCCTCCCGCAAGTACAGGTCATCCGCGAACTGCTCGACCGGGGCTGCAACCCGCTGTGCTGTACGCCCGCTTCCCTCCCCGCCGCCCTGGGCACGCTCCAGACGCAACCGGCGCTCGTCATCACGGATGCATCGGTCTTCCAGGCCGTCAACCGGGCCCTGCCCCCCGAGACCCCGCTCACGGCCTTCTCCGTGCTCCTGGCCTCCGCCAAGGGCGACACGGCCGTCTTCGTCGAAGGTGCGAAGGCCATCGACCGGCTCACCCCCGACTCCCGTTTGCTCATCGCCGAAGCCTGCACCCACGTTCCCGACACCGAGGACATCGGCCGTGTGAAGATCCCGAATCTTTTGCGTGCCAAGCATGGCACGCAAAAGATCGATATTGCAGCGGGAAACGACTTTCCGGAGGATCTGACGCCGTACGACCTGATCATCCACTGCGGGGCGTGCGTGGCAACACGCACCCTCGTGCGGGCACGTATGAGAAAAGCACTCCTTGCGGGAGTGCCTTTCACCAATTACGGCATCGCCCTGGCCTTTCTCCAGGGCATGCTCGACCGGATCGTTATTCCCGGTTCTCGAACTCCAGGACAATCTTTTTGATGTCCGCCGGATTCAGGCGACCGTAGACCTTCTCACCGATGGTGGCCACGGGAGCCAGACCACAGGCGCCCACACAACGCAGACAGTCGAGTGAGAACTTGCCGTCGGGCGTGGTCTGTCCCACGTCAATGCCCAGCACGCGCTTGAACTCTTCCAGCAGCTTGTCGGCACCCCGGACATAGCAAGCCGTTCCCAGACAGACCGAGATCGGATACTTGCCCTTGGGCGTCATCGTGAAGAACGAATAGAACGTCACTACGCCATAGACCTTCGAAGCCGGAATACCCAGCTTCCTGGCCACGATGCGCTGCACCGGCTCGGGCAGATAGCCCAGACGCGACTGGCATTCGTGCAGGATGGCGATCAGTTCACCCGGATCGTTGTTGAATTTGTCGCAGACCTCCTCCACCTGGCGGACGGCCTCGCAGGATAATTTCATCTCACTCATACTACTGGATCTGTTTGTTGGAATAATGGGTGTGCAGCAGTTCTTCGGAGCGCTCGCCCAGCGGTTCGCCGAGGAAATCCTCATACAGCTTGATGATATCGGGGTTCTTGTGGCTCATACGGATTTCCTTGCCTTCGTCCTCGCGGTAGACGGCCGCCGCACGAGCCTGCAGGACCTCGATGTGGCCGTGGTGATACGGCTGTCCGGCGCCGCCGATGCAGCCACCCGGGCAGGCCATCACTTCCACCACATGGTAGTCGAGTTCGCCTTTGCGCAGCTTGTCCATCAGAATGCGGGCGTTGCTCAGGGTATGCGCCACGCAGACCTTCAGCGGGAATCCCGCCAGGTCGATGGTCGCTTCCTTGATGCCTTCGAAACCGCGGACTTCCGTAAACTCGAGCTTGGGCAGATCCTTGCCGGTGTACACTTCATACACGGTACGCAGCGCCGCTTCCATCACGCCGCCAGAAGCGCCGAAGATGGCGCCGGCGCCGGACGACTCGCCCATCGGCGTATCGAACTCGCCGTCAGGCAGCTCGGGGAAGCGGATGTTGGCGCGCTTGATCAGCCGGGCCAGCTCACGGGTGGAAATGGAATAGTCCACGTCGGGCAGGCCGTCGCGGGTGAATTCGGGGCGCTCGCATTCGTATTTCTTGGCCAGGCAAGGCATGATCGACACCACCACCACCTTCTTGGGATCGATGCTCCGCTTCTCGCACCACCAGGTCTTGGCAATGGCACCGAACATCTGGCCCGGTGACTTGGCGGAAGAAGGATACTCCAGCAAGTCGGGATAGTTGTGCTCGAAGAAGTTGACCCATGCCGGGCAGCACGAGGTCATGATCGGGAGCTTGACCGTCTTGTCGCCGGCGAGGAAGGCTTTCAGGCGTTTCAGGATCTCGGCGCCCTCTTCCATGATGGTCAGGTCGGCACCGAAGTCGGTGTCGAAGACCTTGGTGAAGCCCAGGTATTTGAGCGCCGTCACCATCTTGCCGGTGACAATGGAGCCCGGTTTCATGCCGAATTCTTCGCCGAGGGCCACACGGACAGCCGGTGCCGGCTGGGCGATGACGATCTTGTTGGGATCGACCAGGTCGTCAAGCAGGCGGTCGGTGTTGTCACGCTCGGTCAGGGCACCCGTCGGGCAGACGGCGACACACTGGCCGCAATAGGTGCAGTCCGTATCTTTGAACATCCGGTCGAAGGTCGGAGCGATGGTCGTGTCGAAGCCACGGCGCACGGCGCCCAGCACCCCCACCGACTGCACGTTGTTGCAGACGCTTTCGCAACGGCGGCAGAGGATGCATTTGTCCATGTTGCGCGTGATGGCGGCCGTCACCTCTTTCTTGCGGGCGGACTGTTCGCCGCCCTGGAACGGCATCTGACGGATGTTGAAGCGCATCACCAGACGCTGCAGCTCACAGTCACTGCACTTAGGGCAGGTGAGGCAGTCGTTCGGGTGGTCTGAGAGCATGAGTTCCGCGATCGTCTTGCGGGCGCGGATCACGCGGGCCGAGTTGGTGTAGACCACCATCCCTTCCGTACACATCGTGGCGCAGGAGGGGGCCAGGTTGCGGCGTCCTTCCACTTCCACCACGCAGATGCGGCAGGAAGCCGGATTGTTCTTGACGCAGGTGCCCTTGAGGTCGATGTGACACAGCGTGGGGATCGCGATGCCGATGGACGCCGCTGCGTCGAGGATGGTCGTTCCGGGCGCTACGCGCACGGGACGTTTATCGATACTGAGATTGATTTTCTTTTCCATACGCGACTAGATGACGGAAATTGCACCGAAATGGCAGCGCGAGGTGCACATGCCGCAACGGATGCAGACATACGGGTTGATAACGTGCGGTTTGCGGCTCTCGCCCATGATGGCCTGGGCGGGGCAGGACTTGGCGCAGGCCGAGCAGCCCTTGCAGCGCTGCGGATCGATGGTGTAGGTCAGCAGGGCCTTGCACTTCTTTGCACGGCATTTGTGGGCACGCACGTGCTCCACGTACTCGTCGCGGAAATTGGCCAGCGTCGAAAGCACCGGATTCGGGGAGGTCTGTCCCAGACCGCAGAGCGCCGAGTCCTTGATGACGGAGGCCAGGTTTTGGAGCTGGTCGAGGTCGCCCATCTCGCCCTTCCCTTCCGTGATGCGGGTCAGGATCTCGAGCATGCGCTTGTTGCCGATGCGACAGGGCGTACACTTGCCGCACGACTCACCCACCGTGAATTCGAGGTAGAACTTGGCGACGGACACCATGCAGTCGTCTTCGTCCATGACGATCATACCGCCGGAACCCATCATCGAACCGGCCGCCGTGAGGCTCTCGTAGTCGATGGGGATATCCAGGTGTTTCTCGGTCAGGCAGCCGCCGGAAGGACCGCCGGTCTGCACGGCCTTGAATTTCTTGCCGTTCTTCACGCCGCCGCCGATGTCGTAGATGATCTCGCGCAGGGTCGTACCCATCGGCACTTCGATCAGGCCCACGTTGTTGATCTTGCCGGCCAGGGCGAAGACCTTGGTGCCTTTCGATTTCTCGGTGCCGATCGACGAGAACCACTCGGGACCGCGCGTCAGGATCACGGGGACGTTGGCCAGGGTTTCCACGTTGTTCACGTTGGTCGGCTTGCCCATGTAACCGGCTTCTGCCGGGAACGGCGGCTTGAGCGTCGGCTCGCCGCGCTTGCCTTCCATCGAGTGGATGAGGGCCGTCTCCTCGCCGCAGACGAAAGCGCCGGCACCGTACCGGATCTCGATGTCGAAATCGAAGCCCGACCCGAGGATGTCCTTGCCCAGCAGGCCGTATTCACGGGCCTGTGCAATCGCGATCTTCAGGCGCTCGACCGCCAGCGGATACTCGGCGCGGATGTAGATGAGTCCGTAGTGCGCCTCGATGCAGTAGCCGCAGATGGTCATGGCCTCGACGATGGAATTGGGGTCGCCTTCCATGATGGAGCGGTCCATGAACGCACCCGGGTCACCCTCGTCGGCGTTGCAGACCACATATTTCTCATCCGACTTGAACTTGCGGGCGATCTCCCACTTGGTGCCGGTCGGGAAACCGGCGCCGCCACGGCCTCTCAGGCCGGAAGCCTTGATGTCGTCGAGCACATCCTGGCTGGGGCGCTTCAGGCTCTGGGCCAGGGCCCGGTAGCCATAGCGGCCGATGTACTCGGTGATATCTTCCGGATTGATGACGCCGCAGTTGCGGAGCGCGACACGCATCTGCTTGCGGTAGAAATTCATGTGCTTCGAATCGCTCACATGCCTTCCGTTGCCCGGATCGAGGTAGAGCAGGCGCTCGACGCGCTGGCCACCGATGATGTGGGCGGTGACGATCTCCTCGACGTCCGCGGGGCGGACGGATGTGTAGAAGGTATTGTCGGGCATGATCTTGACGATCGGGCCTTTTTCACAGAAACCGAAGCAACCGGTCACGATCACGTCCACCTTGTCGGCGATACCGTGTTCCTGGATCGATGCATGGAAGTTTTCCACGATCTTCGCACTTTCGGAGGCCTTGCAACCCGTACCGCCGCAGCAGAGGATCTGGATATGGGGGGTTCCCGTATCCAGGCCGCAGGGTGCGATGGTACCGGAGCGCTTGTTGGCTTCCCGGACGGACAGCGCTTTGGACGCCTTCCGTCGGATGCTTTCGAGAGCATCGGCAGAGTTGATTTTCATTATTGTCGGATTAGCAATGATGATTTTTGGTATGAATGTTTTTCGTTTAAGCCTCGTTCAGGTCAGTTCAGCCCGATCATCCGGCCGGCGAACTTGGCCACCTTTTCCTGGGCGTAGTCGAGCGTGATGGTCAGCTGCTTCCGGCGGCTGGTAGGCGCATCGAACATCGCGTCGGTCATGATGGCTTCGCAGATGGAACGCAGGCCGCGCGCGCCGAGCTTGTACTGGATCGAGGTGTCGACGATGAATTCCAGCACTTCCGGCTTGATCTTGAGCTTGATGCCATCGAGGGCGAAAAGTTCCTGGTACTGTTTCACCAGGGCGTTCTTCGGCCGCGTAAGGATGGCCAGCAGCGTGGGACGGTCGAGCGGGTCGAGGTGGCAGAGCACCGGCAGACGGCCGATGATCTCGGGAATCAGGCCATAGGCGCGCAGGTCCTGCGGCGCCACGTACTGGACCAGGTTGTCGGTGTCGATCATCTCGTGCTGCTTGCGGGCACCATAGCCGATCACTTGCGTATTGAGACGCTGGGCGATATAGCGGTCGATGCCTTCGAAAGCGCCGCCGCAGATGAACAGGATGTTCTCGGTGTTGACCGCGATCATCCGCTGCTCGGGATGCTTGCGGCCGCCCTGGGGCGGGACGTTCACGATGCTGCCTTCCAGGATCTTCAGGAGGGCCTGCTGCACGCCTTCGCCCGACACGTCGCGGGTGATGGAGGGATTGTCGCTCTTGCGGGCGATCTTGTCGATCTCGTCGATGAAGACGATGCCTTTCTCTGCCTTCGACACATCGTAGTCGGCATCCTGGAGCAGGCGCGTCAGAATGCTCTCGACGTCTTCGCCCACATAACCGGCCTCGGTGAGCACCGTAGCATCGACGATGGCGAAAGGCACGTTGAGCATCTTGGCGATGGTCCGCGCCAGCAGCGTCTTGCCAGTGCCGGTGGGTCCCACCATCAGGATGTTGGATTTCTCCACCAGGTCCTCCTTCAGGTTGATGCGCTTGTAGTGGTTGTACACCGCCACGGACAGGAATTTCTTCGCTTCGTCCTGGCCGATCACGTATTCGTCGAGGAAGGCCTTGATCTCGGCCGGCTTGTAGAGCCGGCTCTCCCCCACGATCTTGCCGTTGGTCCGGATATGGTCTTCGCCGGGATTGAGGGCCTCCTTGGCATATTCATAGGCCATGCGGGCGCAGTCGGAACAGATGGAAACATCCCCTGCGGAGATCATCAGTTCCACTTCGTCGGGTCCACGACCACAGAAGGCGCAGTGATCTGCGCCCTCCTGGTGATTATCTTTCTTCTTTGCCATGCTTGTTCTTTTCAACAATGCGGTCCACCATGCCGTATTTCACCGCCTCCTGCGCCGTCATCCAGAAGTCGCGGTCGGCATCCCTGACAATTTCGTCCATAGGCTTGCCCGTATGGTCGCAGAGAATCTGGTAGAGTTCCTGCTTGAGCTTGAGGATCTCCCGGACGGTGATCTCCATTTCGGAGGCCTGGCCCTCGGCGCCGCCCATCGGCTGATGGATCATCACGCGCGAGTGCTGGAGCGCGGAGCGTTTGCCCTTGGCGCCGGCCGCCAGCAGGATCGACGCCATCGAGGCGGCGATGCCGGTGCAGATGGTGGCCACGTCGGGCTGGATGGTCTGCATCGTGTCGTAGATGCCCAGGCCGGAATACACCACGCCGCCCGGCGAATTGATGTAAAGCATGATGTCGGCCTTCGGGTCGTTGCTCTCGAGGAAGAGAAGCTGCGCCTGGATGATATTGGCCACGTCGTCGTTGATGGGGCAGCCCAGGAAGATGATGCGGTCCATCATCAAACGGCTGAACACATCCATCTGGGCAACGTTGAGCTGGCGCTCCTCAATGATCATGGGGTTGATGTAACTCGCATACATCGAGTTGAAGCGGTGCAGGCTCAGCGAGCTGATGCCGCGTCCGCGGATGGCGTATTTCTCGAATTCGTTCATGGGGAATACGGATTATTTGTTGAGCTCGCGCATCTTGTCGAGCGAGATCTTCTTCTTTTCGATGGTCGCGGTCTTGCGCACGTAGTCGATCGTCAGGTCGTCTTCCACGCGCTCGACGATGCGCTCGGCCTGCTGGCGGTCGCCCAGCATCTGCTCGGCATATTTCGCCAGGTGTTCCTCCGGCACGTTCTGCATGCCGTACATCGCGAACTGGTAGGAAGCCATGTTCATGGCCTGTTTCATCACGTCGTCCTTGGTGACCTTGAGATCCTGGTCCTTCATCAGCTGGGTACGGATCAGGTTCCAGCGGAAGTCCTTGGCGAAGAGGTCGTATTCGGCCTCGATCTGCTCCATCGTGAACTTGTCGTCGTTGGCAAACTTGATCCAGCGTTTCATGAAGGCGTCGGGGAGCTGGAGGGCGGCCTTGTTGATGAGGTATTCCTTGGCATCGACCATGAAGCGGTAGTCGCTTTCCTGGGCGTATTCGGCCTGGAGGCGTTCCTTCACCTTGGCGTCGAAGGCGGCTTCATCCTTGCAGCTGCCTTCGCCGAAGATCTGGTCGAAGGTAGCCTGGGTAAGCGGAGCGTCGACGAAGGTCTTGACATCTTTCACGGTCATGGTCCACTTCACGGGAAGGGTGTCGAGCTCTTCCTTCTTGACATGGAACATGGCGGCACGGTCGGCCTCGTTGGGGAAGCTCTTGACGATATCCACCTGCTTGGTGTCACCCTTCTTCAGGCCCACGAATTTCTTCTTGACGTCGTCCGACATGCTGCGCAGGGCCACGTAGGCGCCCTCCACCTTTTGCTCGCCGCTCACGAAGTCGGCGATCACGAAATCGTCGGCGCCGGCCTTCTCGCCGCTCTCGAGCTGGCCGAACTGCTTGAGCAGGCCTTTCTTGTAGTCGGCAAGGGCTTCCTTGGTGACGGTCACGGTATAATACGGAATCTTGTCTTCGGCGGTGACGGTCACGTTGACCTCCGGGGCAAGGCCCAGATCGAAGTCGAAGGCAAAGCGGTCGGGATCGTCCCAGTTGTTCTCGACGGGCTTTTCGCTCGGAAGCGGCTCGCCGATCAGTTTGAGTTTGTTTTCTTCGATGAATTTGTTCAGTTCATCGGTGACCAGTTTGTTCACCACCTCTGCCAGCGCCTGCCCGCCATGGATCTTTTCGATCAGCGACATCGGGGCCATGCCGCGGCGGAAGCCGCGGATGTCCGCCGTGCGGCGGTATTCGTTGAGTTTCTTCTTTCTGAGTTCAGCCCAATCGTTCTTCTCGAGGGCGATGCTGACGGTCATATTGAGGTCGTCAACCTGGTTCTTCGTTACTTTCATATCAATATTAACAAGTTTATATTCGTGTATCCCCAATCAAAGGGATGCAAAGTTACAAAAAAATACCTATATTTGTAGGAAATCGCAAACAAAATCTCTATGAAACAATACATTGAAAAGAACAGGGAACGTTTTCTTGAAGAATTGTTCTCTTTGCTCCGCATTCCGTCGGTCAGCTCGGAATCGGCCCACAAAGACGATATGTACCGTTGCGCCCAGCGGCTGGTCGAATTGCTGAAAGAGGCCGGTGCCGACAAGGCCGAGGTCTGCAGGACCACCGGCCATCCCGTCGTCTACGGCGAAAAGATCATCGACCCGAAACGCCCCACCGTGCTGGTCTACGGCCACTACGACGTGATGCCGGTCGATCCGCTGAACCTCTGGAAATCCGATCCCTTCGAGCCGGAGATCCGCGACGGGGCCATCTATGCCCGCGGCGCCAACGACGACAAGGGACAGACCTTCATGCATATCAAGGCCTTCGAGTTCCTGGTGCGCACGGGACAGCTGCGGCACAATGTCAAGTTTCTCTTCGAAGGCGAGGAAGAAATGGGTTCCAACGCCCTCTCGAAATGGATCAAGACGCACAAGAAGCTGCTGGCCTGCGACATCATCCTGGTCTCCGACACCACGATGCTCAACGAGAAGATCCCGTCGATCAACTGTGGCATGCGCGGCATCACCTACATGGAGGTCACGGTCAAGGGGCCCAACAAGGACCTGCATTCAGGCCATTACGGCGGCGGTGTCTACAACCCCATCAACACGCTCTGCCAGATGATCGCCTCGCTGATCGACGAAGACGGGCACATCACCATCAAAGGTTTCTACGACGACGTCGTCGAGCTGAGCCGCAAAGACCGGAAGATGCTCGGCCGGGCGCCTTACGATGCGAAGGAATATATGGACAACATCGGTGTGAAGGCGCTCAAGGGCGAGAAGGGCTACACGACGCTGGAGCGTGTGGGCATCCGTCCCTGTCTCGATGTCAATGGCATCTGGGGCGGCTACATCGGCGAGGGTTCCAAGACGGTGATCCCGAGCGAGGCGCACGCCAAGATTTCGATGCGTCTGGTCCCGAACCAGGATTCGAAGACCATCGCGAAGCTCTTCACGAAGCATTTCAAGGCCATTGCGCCGAAGGGGGTGACGGTCGAAGTCGAAGAGAAACATGGCGGCGACGGCTTCCTGATTCCGATTTCGTCGAAGGCCTACAAGGCTGCGTCGAAGGCGGTCGGCGAGGTCTACGGCATCGAGCCGGTGCCGAGCCGCGGCGGCGGCAGCATCGCCATCCTGGCCGAGATGCAGCGCGCCCTCCACGCCGACCCGCTCCTGATGGGCTTTGGCCTCGAGCGCGATTTCATCCACTCCCCTAACGAAAGCTACCTCCTCGACCAGCTCTTCAAGGGCATGGAATCCATCGCGAAATTCTATCAGTATTTCTAATCATCTTCTGCGGCTTGTGCTAGGGCGCTTTGGGTGCTTGTGTGCTTTGTCTGGATGTAACGCGCTTTCGCTCATGCTGTCGAAAAAGGAGCTCAAGCGTCGTTACATCCCTCCTGAGCACACAAGAGCGCCATCAGGCGCTAGCGGAGACCGAGCGGGAGAGCCTTGCGTAATAGCCGGTCGTAGCGGCGGGTCTGGGCAGAGCCCAGTAAGCGCAGGCGCGGGTGGGATATTGCTTCGAGGACCCTAACCACCCTCGGTTGATAGAGGGAGGGGCCCGGAATCGG
>Ga0310786_10008813_pt1 | contig 12896 bp, 7 predicted proteins | sample AusTroGonzalo_MG_FD_203881 | JGI IMG/M metagenome (GOLD analysis project Ga0310786, IMG submission 203881) | Bovine rumen microbial communities from tropical cattle in Woodstock, Queensland, Australia - Gonzalo_03 (v2) (version 2) | ecosystem: Host-associated > Mammals > Digestive system >... | reverse complement strand
CAACGCCCCTGCGAACATCTACGACCTGTGGTCCTATCCCGAGGAGAGCCACCTGGACAGTCTGAAGCGCGGTATCATCATTGCGCACCAAATGACCGATGAAATCGGCGAAAAATTGATGGAAGGCGCCTCCGTCCTGCTGATGCCCGACAGCACGGAGTTCGCTGGGAACACCGTCGGACCGCTGTTCCAGACCGACTACTGGAACTACCGGATGTTCAAGACCATCTGCGAGAACAACAAGAAAGCGGTGTCGCCGGGCACGCTGGGCATTCTCTGTCAGCCGCAACACCCGCTCTTCCGCAGCTTCCCCACCCAGGAGCACACGAACTGGCAGTGGTTCCCCGTGCTGAAACACTCGCGGCCGCTCATCATGGACCGCTGGGAGGCCTTCAAGCCCCTGATACAGGTCATCGACAATGTGGAGCGCAACCACAAGCTGGCGTTGGCACTGGAGTACAGCATCGGAAAAGGGCGCCTGCTGATTATGATGTCCGACCTGGAGCAGGCGTCATCCTACGTCGAGGGACGCCAGTTCTATCGCAGCGTCCTGGAATATATGCATTCTGACGACTTCCACCCCGAGCTCCACATTATCTATAATGCCCTGCGGGGATTGCTCCGCGAGCCCTATAATGCCGAGCAGCTACAGGAGCTGAACAACATCTCGCCGTACTGAGTTTTTTACAAGGACTACAAGACAGAAGAACTACTTTTTCTTCTTGCGGGGTTTGCGCATAGCCCAGCCGTCTTCCGAGAAGTCGGGCTCTTCGCCCTTCAGCTTTCGCGGCGCTTTTCCCATCAGCTCGCGCCAGTCCCCTGAGTCTCCGGAAAAGCGGTCATTCTTCCGATGAATTCGGTCGTTTTTCCGATGGATTCGGTCATTTTGGAAGTCATTCTTGGAGTCATTTTTCGTCTTGGGCGCACCACCATTACCCTCGTCGGCATCGTTACAACGCACCTGGCGCCCCTTGAAGCGGATGCCGGTGAGCTGTGAAGCCACCTTGCGGGCGTCGCGCTCGGGCACGTCGAAGTAGCTGAAGGTGTCGAGCAGGTCGATGTGTCCCACCTCCTGACGGCCGCCGACGTAGCGGTTCAGCGTCTGCATGAGCACACCGGGGAAGAAGCCGTCCTTCTTTCCGAGGTTGATGAACAGTCGCTTGTAGCCTTTCTGTGCCTTGTTCTGCATCTTCTGGCGGTCGGTCTGCCACTTGTCGTTGCCGTCGGTCTGCCATTTTCCGCCTTTTGCCTTCTTGTTGCTCGTCTCCACGGGCTTCTCTATCTCCGGCGCATCGGCGTAGTAGGCCAGGAACTTGCCGAACTCCAGCGAGACAATCTTCTTGATGATCTCGTCCTTGTCGATATATTCGAAGTAGCGGTTGATATCATCGATGAACGGAGCAATCTCGTCGTCGTTGACGTCGGTCTTCACAATCTGGTCCATCACCTTGTAGAGCTGCTTCTTACAGATTTCCTCGGCTGACGGGATGTCGCCCTCGACGAACTGCTTGCCGATGACCTTCTCGATGTTGCGGATCTTGAACTTCTCCTTCGAGTGGACAATCGAGATGCTCGTGCCCTTCTTGCCGGCGCGTCCTGTACGCCCTGAGCGGTGCGTGTAGTTCTCGATGTCGTCGGGCAGTCCGTAGTTGATGACGTGCGTCAGGTCGTCGACGTCCAGTCCGCGGGCCGCCACGTCGGTGGCCACGAGCAGCTGGACGGTATGCTGGCGGAACTTCTGCATCGTCAGGTCGCGCTGCTGCTGTGAGAGGTCGCCGTGCAGGGCCTCGGCATTGTAGCCGTCGCGAATCAGCTTGTCGGCCACCTCCTGCGTCTCGAGCTTCGTGCGACAGAAGATGATGGCGAAGATGCGGGGGTTGTAGTCGACGATACGCTTCAGTGCGAGGTACTTATCCTTCGCGTGCACCATATAATAGATGTGGTTCACGTTCTCGGCGCCCTCGTTACGGCTGCCTACGACCGTCTCCTGTGCGTCGCGCAGGTACTGTCGGGCTACCCGCTCCACCTCACGGCTCATCGTGGCCGAGAACATCAGCGTGGAGTGCTCCTCGGGCAGTGCCTCGAAGACGGCGTTGATGCTGTCGGCAAAGCCCATGTTCAGCATCTCGTCGGCCTCGTCCAGCACGATGTTGCGCACCTGGTCGAGCTGCGCCACGCCGCGGTTCATCAGGTCTATCAGTCGGCCCGGCGTCGCCACGATGATGTGTGCGCCGTTCTTCAGGGCTCTGATCTGCTGGCCGATGTTCGCACCGCCATAGACGGCCTCAATATGGATATGGCCCATGTAGCGGCTGAAGTCCTTTAGGTCGTCGCATATCTGCAGGCACAGCTCACGCGTCGGCGACAAGATGAGTGCCTGGGGCTTGTTCGTAGTCTGTGGCAGGTCGGCGGCGAGCCGTTGCAGCAGGGGTATGCCGAAGGCTGCTGTCTTGCCCGTTCCCGTCTGGGCCAGGGCGATGGTGTCGCGACGGCTCTCCAGCAGTTGTGGAATGACGGCCTCCTGTACAGGTGTGGGCTGTACAAATCCCATGTCCTCGATGGCGTGGCGTATCTCCGCGCTAACGCCCAGTTCTTCGAATGTCTTCATATTTTTGGAATGATGGGGTCACTTACGGCGGTACTCCGAGGGACTCATGCCGGTGTGCTCCTTGAAGTACTTGCCCAGGAACGACTGGTTGGCGAAGTTCATCTCCACGGAAATCTCGTGGATGCTCTTCGTGGTGTTCTTCAGCATCACGCGGAGCTCCATGGTGACATAGTTGTCTATCCAGTCGTTGGGTGTACGGCAGCTGGCGCGCTTGATGCACTCCGAGAGGTATTTCGGCGTGATGTCCAGTTGTGCGGCATACCAGCTGACGCGGCGCTCGTGGCGGCAGTTCGCCTCAACCAGCTTGATGAAGCGGGTGAAGACGATGTCGGCGCGAGTCTTGTTCTTGCCCGTCTGCTGCTGGAAGTGGTAAATGACGTTGCTCAGGTCGTAGAACAAGGCCAGCAGCAGCGTGCTGATGAGGTCGCGACGGAAGGGGTGGTCATTGTCCTGAAGTCTCGAGCTGATGGCGGCGAAGTAGTCCTTGAAGATGTTTTGCTCGCGCTCCTTCAAGTGGACAACGGGAAACTGTCGCGAGAAGAGAAACAAGGTGGAGATGTCGCTGACGTTCTTGATAATCTCCTGGAAGAACTTCGTACTGACAATGAAGCAGAGGCCTTCCAGGTCGGGCGAGGCCTGATAGTTGTCTATCACGTGGCGCTCGCCGGCAATGAGAATGTCGCCGGGGTTCACCACCTGCTCCTGCGTGTCCATGGTGTAGCGCACTTGTCCGCCTGTGCAGAGGGCAATGAGGATAAAGTTCATGCGACGGGGCTCGCGGGGGAATGGAACCTCGTTCATACGGTCAAGCAGCAGCAGGTCGTCATCGAGCGTTCCGCTGTTCTCCCACTGTTTGGCAAGCGCCATGCTGGTTTCGGTAATAGTCAGTTTTCCCATAATAAAAATACATTTTCTGCAAAGTTACATCTTTTATTCCTTTTTCGGACAATAATTAGCAATAATTTACGTTTTATACAGAAAATAAACGCGTTTTTTGGATATGAAGAAATTTCTACTCTTGACAACCATGCTTGTTGCCTCGCTGCATGGCTTTGCTCAGCACGAGGTGGGATCACTGACAGTTATGCCCAAAGTGGGTATCAATTTGGCAACCATTGCCGGCGATGATATGTATTATCACTGGGAAGGGAGCAGCTCTGGCTACGAGAAGTTGGAATCGAAGTTCCGTATCGGTGTGGTTGCCGGTTTCGAAGGTGAGTATCAGCTGAGTGAGCCGTTGGCTCTGTCGGTGGGTATTCTCTACTCCTTGCAGGGCAACAGGTATGACGATATTGAATACCAGAGAAACTACTCGTCGACGTTTCACGGTATCAATGTGCCGGTATTGCTGAACTACTACATCATGAAAGGACTGGCCGTCAAGGCCGGTCTGCAGGCAGGCTATGTGTTCTACAAGAACACGTCCTACGACTCGCTCATCGACGACGCCTGGTTCAGCTCTAAGACCAGTGCCTCCATCTACAAGCCCTTCGACATCGCCATCCCTCTGGGTGTCTCCTACGACTTCGACAAGTGGCGCGTAGACCTCCGTTACAACTACGGTCTGACCAGCATCAGCAGGCTCGACGGAATGCCCTCCGTCTGCAACCGTGTCATCCAGCTCAGCCTTGGCTACCAGCTGGGTAAATAACATTTTGAAGAATGCAACCTATCAGGAGCCTGAACGAACTGACACTGTTCCTGCAGCAGCGAGGCGGTAGGAAGAGGGTGGCCGTCGTCTGCGCCGACGATGCGTCGACGCGCTACGCCGTTGAGAAAGGCCGCGAGATGGGTTTCATCGAACCCGTCTATGTCGAAGGCGACGACAAGGACGAGTGTGCACGCCGTGCCGTGGCCATGGTCCGTGGCGGCGAGGCCGACATCCTGATGAAAGGACTCCTGAATACCGATAACCTCCTGCGCGCCATCCTCGACAAGGAGAACGGCATATTGCGCCCGGGACGCGTGCTGACACACATCTGCGTGGCCGAGATTCCCAAGTACGAAAAACTCCTCTTCTTCACCGATGCCGCCGTCATACCCGTCCCCTCGCAGAGTCAGCGGCGCCAGCAGATAGGCTACGTCAACTACGCCTGCCACGCCCTGGGCATCGAAGAGCCGCGCATCGCCCTCATCCACTGTGCCGAAAAAGTCAGCGAGAAAACCTTCCCCTACACCAAGGACTACATCCAGATCATTGCCGAGGCACAGACCGGCAAGTTCGGACGCTGCATCATCGACGGCCCCTTGGACCTGAAGACGTCGCTCGACACCGTCAGTCTCCGCGAGAAGAGCATACGCTCAGCCATCGACGGACGCGCCGATGCGCTCATCTTCCCCGATATCGTTGCCGGTAACGTGTTCTACAAGACGCTCACCCTCTTCGCCTATGCCAAGACCGCCGGCGTCCTCCAGGGCACTATCTGTCCCTGCGTCGTACCTAGCCGTGCCGACAGCCCCGAGTCGAAGTTCTACTCCCTCGCGCTCGCCGCATTGTAGGTTACCCCTTGAAAAAGCTTCGCGCGCACGCACGAGAAAACAGAAAACCACCCACACCCGGCACACCCGACCCACCTAAAATCTGGTGAAAAGCTTACCTTTAGCCGTCTAAAGCTTACCTTTTCGCCGCTAAAGCTTACCTTTAGAATCCTAAAGCTTACCTTTAGAATCCTAAAGCTTACCTTTAGAATCCTAAAGCTTACCTTTTCGTCGCTAAAGCTTACCTTTAGCCCTGAATTCTCTAGAAAATTTAACCCCAAAGACCAGCTTATTTCCGAAAAAGCTTACCTTTTCGTCGCTAAAGCTTATCTTCTTAGTGCTCTTCCCTTCCCCCCTCCTGAGCGGGGCAGGATTTTAGGTGCGTCGGGTGTGCCGGGTGTCACCACTTTTTTCGTTTCCCAATATTTTTTTTAATAATTTCTGGTAATTTCTTTCAGACAAACACAGAACGGGATTATTAGCAAAGTTTCTTTCCAACCACCTCAGAACCAGCGAGTAACAAACTTAGGATTTGACGAGCCAGGACGTTTCCCTTGGAGGCTACTGATCTTTTCACTACCTTTGCTCCCAGAAATCAGACATTGTGGGACATCAGGACTCGTGCGGCCGTCGCGCATCTTCTACGGGAAGTGATAACCAAGCGCGCTGCACATCTGCGGAAGCAGCAATACCGGATTGACTGACGTCTATAAGTCTTCGTCCAAGAAGCCCGATTGCGGATCCGGTGCACTCCGCTAACAGAGTCCCCTCCCACCCTCAGGTCTGTATTATTAAAAGATGTACGTACAAAAGGCTAGCCAGACCGGCCCGCAGCGATGCGCGCCAGGCCCCCGGCCCTCGCCCCCCCAGACGGTTCTGGTCGCCGTCCCCGAGGGCAGAGGTCAAGACAATCCTAATCCAACCCTGAGTCACAGTGCGCAATGTGACCAGCACGGATTATGGTTTGTCGACAAACACCATGGTAAAAATAGCAGTTACTGCCGCTGTGACCAGCATCGGCAGCAACTGCTCTTTGAAAAAATCACAACGCTCGGCTATGTCGCTCGACACTGAAAGGGCGCAACGTTTCCCGATTATTATGCTATCTTTATCATGTGCAGTATTTCCTGACCACTATTGTTCGTGCCACATTCTTTTCTCACGTTTTTTTCCAAACGATCAAAGAAGGCGGCTGCCTCATCACCAAACAATGTGGCATAATATGATTCAGGATTATTATACGGATCAAAGGAATCTGAGAAATAGCGACTTGAATCACCAATATTTTTATTCTGATTTGCAACAAGATCGGCTTTTATTTCTTGTTTATAGTTCTCCAATTCATCGGGCGACCATATAATTCCCATGCGCTCTACGATTTCTTTTGTTAACAATTGGCATTTGTGAACCAGCGTACCCAAATCACGTTTTTTTGTTTCATCATCAATGCTCTTGCTCTTAAAATGTTCACAGAACACGTCAATTTCAAGGTTGTAATTTCGAAGCATTAGGTAGAGCTCATTCATTTTCTTATGTTGTTCTTCTTTGCGATAAAAGAGTTCAAGATGAATATCATTAAGATTGACTTTCATTTTTTGCAAATGTTCCTCCGACGGATAATATGCATATTTTAAGTTATCCATCTTAACTTTTAGGCCATAGCTAACAACTAGATTCCTGTAAAGATGCCGAACCAAATCAACTAGCAGGTTATGCTGCTGGTCTAATGTAAGTTTACCTGTATTCTCTTCTGTTTGTATCTGCGCATCATATGTCTTCTTTGTATAGTCATATGACCACCAGGCAACAATGAGGGCAAGAATTGCCAAGAGAGTAGATGCGATTCCAAAAAGATTCCAATTATCACTCCACCAATGTTGATGCGTGTTCTTAGCAATCTGGCGCATTGCATCAGCCTCACTCGAGATAGTGTCTTCGGGGGCAACAACGGGTTTGTTCTTATTACTTCTCCATTCCTCCCTCAGGCTGTCATTCTTTTGTTGTATCTTTCGAATAATCTCCAGATTATTTAATATTGTCTTGTCGGTTTTATCCTTTACCGAATCTTCTGTTGAAGGTTTAACGATGTTGTCATCCTGCGCCATAGATACGCCAGACAACAAACCAAGAGTCAAAATAATAAATAGAATTTTCTTCATTGCTGTTATAGATTTAAGTGGTTATATGCTGCAAAGATAGGAACTTTTTCCGACTTTACACTATAAAACCTACCAAAAAGAACTTATTTTGGATGTTTTTTCGTAATTCTGCCGCAAAGTTTAGGCAAAAGGGTGATTGGGAGAGGGTTCTTGCGTCCTTTCAGTGGCAAGCGGCATAGCCGAGCGCTGTGATCGTTTATTTCATCCTTTTCCGTCCATTCTCAATGTACACCCCCTTCGCCGGCTTGCCGCTGAGACGGCGGCCCTGAAGGTCGAAGATACTTCCATTCTCTAATTTTTCAATTCTTAAATTCTCCACTATTCCCGTCGTCTGTGCCTCGAACTCGCCGGTGAAGGACTCGCTGCCGTTCTCCACCGTGACGGTGTAACGGCCCTTGGGATAGGCAGAGATGTCGATGTTAAGGCCAACGATGCTGCCAGCGTTGACGGCCTTCTCATAGACGGACTTGCCCGTCTCGTCAGTGATGCGCACCAGATAGGCGTCGTCGAGCGGATTCAGATTGATGCCCAGCTGTACGTCGTTGTATTCGCCGTAGAGCGACTCTTCTGCTGCCCTCCTCGGTGCCTCATTTTTACTCGGTGCCTTTGGTCTTACCTTGATTGTATGCGTGAAGTCGATGCGCTGCTTCCGGGCGTTCATGGCGTCAGGAGTGGCACCATCCTCATAATCGTCGTTAAGGTAGATGACCTCATCGCCAACGGTACATGACATCAGGAACGCCCCACCATGATATTCTTTTCCCAGATAGACATTATATCCCGGACCCTCAATACTTCCGATACCTTCTAACCAAGTGGTATTGTAAATGCTTTGCTCTTCATCCCAAACCATCATTACATCTCTATATACACCCTTAAAGCCTTTTATTCCTCCTGTCTGCCTTGGGCCCACGACGTAAGGACTGGAATTGTCTATCAGAAGTGTGTCGTTGGCATCGAGGGAGAAGTCGTACATCATTCTAAACTGTTTGTTTACTGCGTTGAAATAATACACTTTCTTGTCCTCTTCGTACCATGCTCCCACATAGCTCAGAGAGGGTAATCGCGAAATGACATTATAATCCGGATGATCAGGGCTCACATACCGCTGGCACATCATCTGCTTGCAGCTCTTTCCATCTATAATGGTGTCACCATCAAAGTAGTAGTACTCAACCCTCTGCACAGGATTACCCGAGTCGTCGCCAACTTTCCACACCTTTCCGTCTTCGACGAATGGAAGATAAGCCATCTGGGGCGTCTCGCTTCCAGCATATTTCACCCAGTTGTAAGCGTCTTTATTCCAATAATATGAAGACCATCCCTTAGCTTTTGCCGCAGCGACTTGCGTAGTTGTCATCACATTCTGTTCATTCTCAAAGTACATAATATACAGCCTTCCTTCGCTCACAGTAGGCAGACTCTCCACAAGTGCGTCCATTCCTATGCCCTTAATCTGGTTTTTATAGCAGGAAACCACGGTCAGCGCAGTATTCTCCGACAAATCAAGCGTAGTAAGTTGATTGCCGTAACATGTTACCCCTTCTAGTGCAGAACATCCAGACAAATCAAGCATAGTAAGTTGATTGTTACCGCAGCCTAAAGATTTCAGTGCAGAACATCCGGAAACATCAAGTGAGGTCAACTGATTACCCAAGCATATTATCGATTCCAATGATTTATTGCCTGACACGGAGAGTGTCGTCAGTTTGTTATCCGTACATGACAGATATACCAATGCTGAATTCGTTGTTACATCAAGCGTTGTCAGCATATTTTTGGAACATTCTAACAAGGTCAGTGCTGTATTCTTCGATACATCGAGAGTTGTCAACTGATTGTCGTTGCAATGGAGTCTTCTAAGTGCCGTGTTCTTCGATAAATCAAGTGACGTTAATAGGTTGCTGTAACACTCCAAGCATCTCAGCTTTGTATTCTTTGACACATCAAGTGTTTTCAATGGGTTACCAGAGCAGGCAAGCGTATCCAGTTCGGTACAATTCGATACATCGAGTGAAGTCAATTGGTTGCCATAACTGATGCCCCCACACTTCAGACTTCTTAATTTTCTGTTTTCCAACAAATTGATTGTCGTTAGTCTGTTGCCACGGCACTCCAACGTCTCCAAAGCGTCGTTTTTCGATAAGTCGAGAGCCGTCAGCTTATTTGTCATACAATTCAAGTCTTTCAATGCGGTGAAGTACTCAATACCTCTCAGGTCATGTATTTCCAAACGACTTATATCGATAGAAATCACTTTCTCCAGTTCCTCGTTGGTCAAAACGCCATCAGCACCATATTCTTGACTCAACACATAATTACGGAAATTCTCATCAGGGAAGTTCTGCTCGTTGATTTCTATCGGTAATAATTTGTCTGGCCATACGTCATAAAGGACTTCTCCATTGCGCTTGAAATGGACAAGCATGGAACGATAGTGGCGCTCATTGAAATCCCCTCCCGAAGCGAAATAAGGATTGGGGGGGCCGAACAGGCATTCGCCATCATTCCATTCGGTTATGCCGATGCCTTGAATAATCCGACCACCTCTCGTTCCTACATTTATCCTCGGTATATTTGGATCATTCTCAGGAGCCCTGCCATCCAAATCAACGTACTTCAGCGGTCTCACACCTCCGAAGTCTCCTTCCTTTATTTCGTCAATGATACCATAGTACCCATAACACGATACTATGGATGTATAATTACATTCGTCAATGTCCCTAAAATAGAGCCATTTTCCTATGCTCCAATCAAACTGGTACGCATCACCTGGCCATCGAGGACGGAAATTATCATAGTATAAAAATACCGATGCCCAGACACTATTGTTCTTTTCCATTATCAGAAATGTGAGAGAGTCTGTCCATTCAGGACCATTGGTATATACTATTTTATAGGTGAAGGGATTGTCTACGTTCTGTTCAACGTACTCCCCCTTCACATAGTATTCAATTGTTTCAAAGTTTGGCACCCATTCATCGCCAACCTTTGAATACCAGCTGTCATACTTCAAGGTGTCAAGTCTTATCTCCGTCCATTTCGTTCCTTCGGGGAAATACTCTGAAGACACGGATTCGTTATAAATAAGAGCCCCATTCTTCTTGTACTCATACAGCCGATTATAAAAAGAATCATTATTGTGTTTCCATACCTCTGGAGGATACAGGTAATAAAGGAAATCGCCGTTCCTACTGTTCAAACAGCCTACACCTTCCATTATCTGGAGCCCATTGGTCAGCGTGAACAACTTTCTGACTCTTGCATCGTCAGTAACAACAGTTTCAACCTTCTCAACATATATTCCATCATAGGCAGAGGACGTAGGATATTGGTCACCTTCCTCTAGTGTGAAATCATAAAGTAAAAATTCGCTCTCGGACGTCTGCAGATAAGGAATCTGGACTTCATCCATGTCGTATTGAGAGAGCCTGGCAACTTGTTTCCTGAAATCATCAGATAAAACATAAACCTTGCCATGTTCCTCTCTCACACCAAGCGGCTCAAAAGGAACAAACAGGACGTCACCATTGTCAGTGTCCAATCGATCTATTTGATATAGCAGATGATATGTCATCCCATTCTTTTCAAGCAGACCAAACCGGTCATCGTCAATCAACACGTTAGGTTCTGCACCAATGAGAGCACCGTTCATGTAAGTCGAGTACATCCATTGAGGGTTGCCGGATAACAACTCGAGATCCTGAGAGTTTCCAATGCATACGGATGATAGCAAAGCAAAGATTACAACTAAAACATTTCTCATATAGCAAGAATTATTATACAAAATATTGATCAAATTAATCTTTCTCATATCTGTCTTTTTTTATGCATTCTATCTGCTGTTGAGTATCTGCTCCAGCGTGACATCCGGGCTGCTCTCGCCGAACACGTCCTTCTTCAGCTTGAGCTTGCGATGCTGGACGGCGGAGACGGTGATGCAGTAGATGTTGCCGATGGTGCGGTTGCTGAGACCGAGGCGGGTGAGGATGCACAGGCGGATGTCGTCCTCCTGCATCGTGGGGTACTGCTCGCGTATCTTGGCGAAACGGTCGCCGTCGATGGCGTTGAGCGTACGCTCTATCTCGCTCCATTCGTGCGGACTGAGGGTGATGAGCGAGTCGCCTCCCTGGTTGAGCTTCTGCAGCACTTCCGTCCGTTCGAGGATGAAGCCTTGCAGGAATGTCACCACCTCGTTGGCCTGGCGCAACAAGGTCTGTTGGTGCTCTGCCTCCTGCTGGAGCCGACGATTCTCCTGTTCCCGCATACGGATGCGGTAGCGGAGTGTCAGCACTACGGCAAGAAGGATGACGACCGCGGCAATGACGACCGTCAGGAGTGTGCGGCCATACAGCTGCGAGCGGTATTCCAGCTGTTGGTTCTCCACTTCCTGCCGCAACGTCTCCTGATAGTACTGATCTTTCTGTTCGAGGGCTTTGTAATAGATTTCCTCCACTTGCTCGAAGGCCTCGTCAACGTCATCCTCCACCTTTGCGGCTCCCATCCGTCGGAGCGCAATTCTGGCGAGGTTGCTCTGCACGATATAGGCCATGTGGACATCATCGCCAGGCTCAATCTTGCGATAGACGGTTTCTGCAGAATCGAGCATGTTGAGGCTGAGGTAGCTGCGAGCCAGCACCTGCAGTGTGCCCGGCCTCAGGTCTGTAAGCCCTTCTCTGTCTCCCCCCGAGGGAGGAAGGAGAGCTTCCGCCAAACGGGCGTAGTCGAGAGCCTGTCGATAGTCTTCCTTAGCCCATGCGATGTTGGCCAGACTGGTGAGCGTCTGACACATCAGATCCGTCATCTGGTTCTTCTCGGCGATATCGTATGCACGGTGGACGAAAGCGAGTGCTTCGTCGTAGGTGCCCTCTGTCGTGTAAGCCACTTGTGCGGCGTAGGTGCCTGCATAGTCGAGCAGGATAACCCTGTTTCGCTCGTCGTCGGGATATTGCTCATAGGCGGTCAGGGCCGTCTTCATCAGCTGCAAGGCCTTCTCCGGATTGCTCTGCGACAATGCCTCCGCCAGTCGCTGGTACGCGATATAACAGGTGTGCCAATCCTCTGACTGTTCTGCCAGATGGATGGCTTTTCGTAATAGGGACTCCCCCAAGCGGATGCTGTCATCGGCGAAAGCAGCCTCCGCTTCCTCCAGACAACCTGCTGCCGTCTGTGATTCGGGTTCCTGTTGTGACTGGCTGCAAGCCATCAGCAGAACACCTATTATAAATATGTACAATGACTTCGTATACATAGTTATTGGATTCTGCTGCAAAGATACGACAATTTTTCTACACTTGTATCATTTGCCTATGGAAAACAAGCAAATGGGACAAATGTAGAAAACATTAGAAATCAGCTGATTACCTAAAATCAGGTACGAAACCCTATGGAAAACTGATGTTGGGTGCTATAATCAGTTACTATGTTTGCAGACGCAAAGCCGTGATGGTCTAAGCTCTGACGCTCTTTGGAGGCTTCAAATGATCACAGCGCTCGGCTATGCCGCTTGCCACTGAAAGGACTATTAGTCGGTGATCAGTTACTATGTTTGCAACCGGAAAAGTTACCACCGAGCACAGAACATGCGCTGGAGATGGTTTCGTTCTAATGACAACGACGAACCTCTCCGCTATGCTTCGAGAACCCTCCTT
>Ga0310786_10008812_pt1 | contig 12898 bp, 6 predicted proteins | sample AusTroGonzalo_MG_FD_203881 | JGI IMG/M metagenome (GOLD analysis project Ga0310786, IMG submission 203881) | Bovine rumen microbial communities from tropical cattle in Woodstock, Queensland, Australia - Gonzalo_03 (v2) (version 2) | ecosystem: Host-associated > Mammals > Digestive system >... | reverse complement strand
TAGCCGAATTTCTCCCCGAGCGATACTTTTTGTGAAGCATAATCCTTCATCGTTCTGCTTTCTATTTCAATCTTATTATGATTTTGTTTGCAAAGTTAAGCAAAAAAACGTCATCTGACATTATGATTTGTTACAGACTCTTTTTAAATTGTTTCATCGGACAAGAAAAATAAAGTATTTGATGATTTCATCGAAGTTTTTTAGTATATTTGCAACATCAAATCATATGGAATGAAGAAAATTCTTTTATTCTTAACCGCACTCTTGAGTGTATCTCTCATGGAGGCGAAGGTATCGCTGCCCCAACTGTTCCAGTCGGGTATGGTGCTTCAGCGCGGCAAACCCATCCCTGTTTGGGGAACAGCTGATGCGGGAGAGACAGTGACCGTGAGTTTCAACAAGAAACAATATACTGTTGTGGCTGATGAGCAGGGCCGTTGGCGTGTGGATCTGCCCAGGATGAAGGCTGGAGGGCCCTATGAGTTGACGGTTGACAGTTTACAGTTTACAGATGTCCTTATTGGTGATGTGTGGCTCCTGTCCGGGCAGTCGAATATCGACGTGCATATTGAACGGGTGTATCCGCAGTATGTCAAAGAGGTGGACAGTTATGAGAACCCGAACATCAAGCTCTTCCGTGTACAGAACGATACCGACACTCATGGCCCGAAGGATGATATCCGTCCGACGAGCATCAACTGGAAACCCCTGAACAAGCAGAATGCCTGGCCATTCTCAGCTGTGGGTTATTTCCTCGGCAAGCGGATGTACGAGAAGAACAAAGTGCCGCAGGGCATCATCGTCAATAGTTGGGGTGGTACGCCCATTGAGGCCTGGATCTCTGCTGATTCCCTGAAGAGGGACTATCCCCAGTTGGTCACTAAAACCGCCTTCTATCAGAACGACAACTATGTGAAGGCTCAGATGCAGGCCAATGCCGAGGCTAACAAGCAGTGGGACATCTTACTCAATCAGGCCGATGCCGTGCAGGATTATATCCGTCCAGACTACAATGACGCCGATTGGCAGACCATCAACCAAAACAACTGGCAATGGCGTGGCTGTGGTAGTGTGTGGCTCCGACAGCATATTATTATTAATAAGGAACACGCGCGTAAGCCAGCCCGTCTGTTGTTGGGTACACTCTTCGATCAGGACATCACTTATCTGAATGGTCAGGAGATCGGACATACCTATTATCAGTATCCTCCGCGTCGATACGATATTCCGGAGGGACTTCTCAAAGAAGGTGACAATGTGATCACCGTGCGCTTTATCAATAAGTACGGAGCTGTCCATTTCATCCCAGAGAAGCCTTATATGCTCTGCTTTGGCGACGACCGTTGCTCGCAGAATCCTTTGCCAGAGGATGTTATCCCGCTGGCGGAGACGTGGAAGATGCATGTGGGAGCAGAGATGCCCAACTGTCCCAGTGGTGATGTGTCACTGCAGAATCTGCCCACCACACTCTATAATGCCGTGCTTCATCCCCTGGCACCCTATGCCCTCAGCGGTGTGGTGTGGTATCAGGGCGAGTCGAACACAGGTAATCCTGCTCCCTACGCTGACTATCTGAAGAAGTTGATGGGCTGTTGGCGAGACCGTTGGCAGGATCAGCAGATGCCTTTCGTCATCGTACAGCTCGCCAACTACGACGGGCGCCAGCAGACAGGTTTCCCAAGACCTATTTCCTACCAGTCAGAACCCGTCAATAGTGGTTGGGCGCAGTTGCGTGAAGCTCAGCGAACAGCCGCCAAGGCTGATCCTTACGCAGAGTTGGCCGTTATCAACGATTTAGGTGAGACTGTAGACATCCACCCGTTGCGGAAGAAAGAGGTGGCAGGACGTATCGCACAATGCTTCGACCGTCTTATTTTTAATAATAAGGTGAAACCTTCGCCCGAGGTCATCGATTCTCAATTGATAAAGGATAATGGACAATGGACAATTGTCCTGACTCTTGACCAACCTGTCCAGTCGGGAGAACTTTATGAGTTTGAAGTAGCAGGCCCTGACGGTAAATTCGAGAATGCCGAGGCCACTGCCGATGGTAACACAATAGCAGTCAAGGCGACAGCAAACTCTCAATTCTCAATTCTTAATTCTCAATTAAGAGTCCGCTACGCCTGGAAGGACAACCCCCTCAAGGCCAATGTCCGTTCGTTGAGCGGTCTGCCCATGTCATCTTTCGAATTAAGTATCAATAATCAATAAAATTAAATTATGTCAACAACAAACGAATCAAATGGCTTTTACAAGCTATCCTGGATCCAGCGCATCGGCTTTGGCTCGGGCGACCTGGCACAGAACCTGATCTTCCAGACAGTAGCAACCTACTTGATGATTTACCTGACTACGGTATTGAAAATCAATGCCGCCTTCGTCAGCGGACTGATTCTCACGGTTCGCCTCATTGACTGTTTCTGGAGTCCTGTCGTGGGACGTTATATTGATAACCGCAATCCCAAGTTAGGAAAGTATCGTACTTACCTTCTCTACGGTGGTATCCCTCTTACCGTAGCCGCCTGCCTGTTGATGCTTCCTCAGGCTGCTACATGGTCTATGCCAATGAAGATGACCTATGCTGCCCTTAGTTATACTGTGCTGAGCATGATCTATTCCGTGGTGAATATTCCTTACGGCTCGATCATGGCCAGTATGACCCGTGATAACGATGAGGTGCTGATCCTTACTTCCACACGAATGGTCTGCGCCAATCTGGGGCAGATTATTGTCCAGGCCGGCTTCCCCATCGGACTCGCCATGTGTGTCCATGCAGCCATTGACTGGAATCAGGCCACGTTTATGGCTATTGGTACGATTCCCGCCTTCATCATCCTGCCTTCCATGCCAATGCTGAAGAGATTGTTGGGTAAGAAGGGTCTGTACTATACGCTCCTGGCCATCGGCTTGGTCGGATTCGCCGTGCTGTTTGTCATCGGCAAATTCTTTGATGTTGGCAGCTTAAATGCGCTTGTTCAGACTGCAAAGGTGATGACTGGCGTCGGACTCCTGGTCGGTTCGCTGATGTGGGCACTGGTCCCTGAGGTCATCACAGAAGCAGAATATCGTACAGGCAACAGGCCTGCTGCTACGGTCAACGCTCTGGCTGGTGTCGCCTTTAAGGCTGGTTTCTCCATTGCCGGCTGGATCACTCCGTTGGTGATGGGATGGATTGGCTTTAACTTTGCCAGCGAAGAGTCTGCTCTGGCTACTGATCCCATGGCTTGGTTTACGGTTACGTGCGTGTTTGCCATCGTCGGATTCTTCCTCTTGATGCTTTGCTTTAAGGGCAGCAAGGAGAATATCACGACGACGCCTGAAAAGCCTGTCTCATACGGTGAGATGTGGCAGGAGTTCAAGGCCAACAAGTGCCTGCAACTCGTACTCAGTATCTTTGTCGTGGTGTTCCTGGCATCATTTATCAGTGCTCCTGTCAATGCCTATTACCCCAAACTGGCCAATTATTCTGATATAGCTCAGAATGCAATCCTGTTGTTCACGACCATTATCCCTGCCATTCTTCTTGTCATTGTAGGCTACCTGATTTACAAGTATCCTCTTACAGACGAGAGACTTGACGAGATCAACCGTGAGATCGAGGCTCGCGCCAAAGAGAATAAATAGTTTTCTGAGGCGTACCTGATATCAACGAAAGAGGCTGTGCACATTCTGTGACACAGTCTCTCTTCATAGAATAGAGGTTACATTACTTTATGGAGATGCCTTCCAACGCTGTTGGAGATGCCTGTTATGGGGGTATAACAGGCATCCCTTACTGTCGTACTAAGCATCCCTTACACTCGTGCAAGGCATCTTAACGACCCTTAGTGATATATACTTACAAGCGCACCCCCGATTTTGCTATGTCGGGATAGCAGTTTTTGCTAAAAAATGAGAGAGATTATCCAAAAATGCCCAACACCTAACACAAATCTCTCGAACCCCCTTTATATAAAGGAAAAAAGCCATTTCAACAGGTAACATAACACCTAACATAGAGGTAACATACACCTAACATAAAACCTCCTGTGGACCGATAATCGAATGTGAGGTGTCATGTTACCTGTTTGTTAGGTGTATGTTAGGTGTTTGAGCAACACCTAACATGCCTAAAACCCTTTGCAGCAAGGCATTTCCGGCGATTCATGTTAGATGTTGGGATTTTTTCCACGTAGTTAAGAATTGTGTTACCAAGTAAAAACGGCGCGACTCATCTCGAGCCGCGCCGATTTTAACTGAATTAACGATTAACCTAACTAATTACACATGTATGAATCTAAATCTGTTGCAAAGGTACAACGAATCACCATTGACGGCGATAAGATATGTTTCAGAGACAATCAAAAATCGTTCACTGTAACATTTTTGTTAGCAATGAACGATTTTTGATATTGTCAGGAGCCTTATCTCACCAAATTCGACTCAACGACCGTACCTGAGCGGTGCTGTTGGCATTGGAGATCGTAAGTTGGTCATAGATAGACTGCGGGAAGACAAGATTGGTCATCGACATAGCGCCGTCTTGAGTGATAGTCTCAATGGACGATTGGTCTACATACAAGTCAACCTGTACGGTTTTGCCTTTCACATTTAAAGGGGCCTGTATCGATGGAATCGAGAAACTACCATGGAAGTTGGTCTTTCCTGTAGACGAATTGCGATGGACGGCCAGCATGCGGTCTGAGGTCCTGATGTCAATCACGAACTTCTCATCATGGGCGTTGCTGAGCGTGATGGTCGTGTTCTGATCCATGCTGACGTTGATGCGCAACTGATAGGCCGACTTCTGGGCATCGAGCGGCAGAGCCTCGGTGCTGACAGTCTGCCACTGGCTGGCAATCTTGTCTATTTCAGTGACAACGGGACAGCATAGCAACGGCTTACCATCGAATTGCGTGAGTTTCAGTTCACGAGGCAGTGTCATTGCCGAGCGCCAGGGTGAGCAGGGAACAGCACCTGCGTAGGTCCAGTTGTTCATCCAGCCGATCATCATCTTACGGTCACCCGTGTTGCTCCAGGTCACACCTGCATAGCAGTCCATGCCATAGTCAAGCCAGAGGGGATAGTCGAGGGCATCGGCCTTGAACTCCTTGCCGTCGAAATCGCCTACAAAGTACATCATGCCTGAGCCCATGATAGGACCGCCAGGGTTGACGCTGACCAGCAATACCCACTTGTCGCCAAACTGGATTAAATCAGGACATTCCCACTGGAAACTGGGACGGCCAGCCAGGTCAACGACAAATGTGCTGAGATGGTTCCAGTTCGTGAGATTGGTGGAGCCATAGAACTCGACACCGTGTGTCCAGCCTTTAGCCAGCGCCATCACCCACTGCTTAGACCCTTCGTGCCAGAACACCTTCGGGTCGCGTAGGTTATCATCGTTGTTTTTGATAACGGGATTGCCTGTATAACGGGTGAATGTCTTGCCGCCGTCGGTAGAGTAGGCGATGCTCTGTTGTTGCTTGCCAGCAACATCGCCAGTCTCACCAGCCGAGGTATAGAGGGCCACCATCGTATTGTCACCGAAGCCAGCGGTATTGTTCTTGTCGATAACGGCAGAACCGCTGAAGATGGCGCCTAGCTCATCGCGTGTCATAGCCACGGTCTGCTCCTTCCAATGCATCAGGTCGGTAGAGGTGGCGTGGCCCCACGACATGTTGCCCCAATCATTGCCTTGTGGGTTATATTGATAAAAGAGGTGATAGGTGCCGTCGACATAGACCATGCCATTAGGATCGTTCATCCAGTTCCTGGCAGGTGTATAGTGGATCTGTGGACGGTACTGCTCATTGTAGCTACTAGGCGTGGGAGCCGGTGGTGTGGGGTCAGGTGTCGGATCTGGCGTTGGTGTTGGTGTCGGAGTCGGCGTTGGTGTTGGCGTCGGCTCTGGGTCATCACCTCCACAACCAATGATGGTGCCCGCCATCAAGGCGGTCACCATCATAAAGGATAATCTTTTAAATATTCGCATAGTTTGCTGTAAACCGTAAACTGTAAACTGAAAACCGTAAACTAATTATCTGGTCTTCAGATATTCCAGAGAGTTCTTGGCCAGAGTCAGCACGTTGTCCTGATAGATGTTGTTCTTCGGATGTGCACTCTTGTCGGGCGAGCCGTCACGGTTTTTCATCGAGAACTCGCAACCACCGTTACCGATGCAGAGCAGTGTGCCCTGGAATTCCGTGTTACCCTGCTGGGCTTCCCAGACGTTCATCTGGCTCACCCACCAGATCTGGCTGTCCCACGTACCAAGCGGATAGACACCATAGACCTGGGTGCACTGTGCATAGCAAGACTCCTCGGTATTGCCAATGCCCGTCCAGAGACTTGGCAGATTGAAGTACAGGCAGTTGTGGTCTTCTGTCCAACCCGGACCCTTGAAGGCGATGAGTTTCGTGTCGGCATTAGTCTCCACCTCGAGTCCTTTGTAGATAGGATGCGTTGAGTGATCCTTCTTGAACTTGTGGTCGGGGTTGAGTTCGACAGCCATTTTCCAGATATCTTCGTTGATACCACCCTCTCCGAAGCCGAAGGCGTGGTCGTTACCCTTCATCTCGTCAAGGTTGATGCGGCCCAGGTGTCCGGCATAGACGGTGGCATGGCTCCAGAGCAGCATGCTGCCGCCATTCTTGTACCACTCACGGATGAATGGAGTGGCTGCCTCAACGTTGGCGGGGATGTTCCACACGTCACTCTCGCTGACACCCTCAAGGTCACGCAACCAGAAGAGCACACGGAACGGCTCAACATCGTCGGCACTCTTGATATCATCGAAGCATACATACTGAGCGGTAGGATAGGTCTCGTGCAGCCAGAGCCATGCAGAAGCCTCGTCGTCATCGCCATTCTCAACCAGTTCTTCAGGAGTGCCATAGATACTCAGGAATCCGATGGCGGTCTTACCAATACGGAGCGAAGAAGTGGTGGAAAGAGATGTACCCTTTTCGTTCTGGGCCACCAGTTTCACTTCCCAAGTGTCGCCAGTCTCCACGTCACTGATGGTATAGTTCGTAGCAGAGCCGGAGAGAGTCTCATTGATGGTACGCAAACCATTGGTAGCTGTCAGGAGGATACTAGAGGCGTCGGCAGCCTTGTTCCACTCTACCAGAGCGTCATAACCGCCTGTCTTATCCAGTTGGCTCATCTGCACACCGCTGATGCTTGTGGCACCCTCACGAGTGTATGCTTTGATGACGCCAGCAGAAATGTTGTTGCCATCAGAAGCCTTGAAAACATACTCAAACGGCACGTTGGTAGGCACGTTCTTGTGTGTATAACTGTTGCCGCTGACGGTCTCGGTACCAGAGAGTGTTCCGTTGCGGTAAATGATGACGCGCATCTCGGTACCCTGTGACGGCCATGTCCAGATGTAGTCATCGCCAGAGAGCTGACCTGTGATCTGTGATGCGTCGGGTGCGCTGAGTTTCATTGCCTCGCGCTCGATGTCCTTGTCCTGACAAGCGGTCAGGACAAGTGCGAACATCGCCATTATAATAAATGATATCTTTTTCATAACTCTTAATTTTCAATTGTCAATTATCAATTTTCAATTTAATTGTATCCCTTGTTCTGGGTATAGAGACCAGGTACGTAGTAGAGTTGGATGTACGGCAGCGGGAAGTACTCGTTCTTGCCCGGTGTGTAGTGGGCATCCTTGTAATACTGTGCATAGGTCTGTCCGCCGTATTCCACATCCTTCTCTGTTTCGAAGAAGGCATTCAGTACCACAGAGGCGATACCCCAGCGGCGCAGGTCGAAGTAGCGGCCGTTCTCCATGGCAAGTTCCAGGCGGCGCTCCCAGCGCAGGCATCTGCGGGCTGTATCCGCATCCTTGAAATAGGAGTCTGGATAGAGGGCAATATCGCACTGGTCGGCTGCGTAGTTAATATGCTTGCTGACAGAGTTCTTGGCACGCTCACGGATGGCGTTGATAATGTCTTTTGCCTCGCTGAGTTGACCAGTCTCGATAAGAGCCTCGGCACGCATCAGCATCACATCGGTATAGCGCAGCACATAGTCGTTCATGGGGAATGCCTGCCAGGGATAGTCGTATGCCTCACCGTTGCTACGCTGTGGCACCTCCTTCAGGGAAGTATAGTAGCCGTAGGTGTTGGGGGTACGAGAGTTGTCGGTCGTCATGGTGAACTCAGACTCATATTTGTAGGGGAAGGTAGGCATACCCACAGTGTGGAAGAGGCGCGGATCCCACTTCTGATCGGTAGGAATACCGTTAATAGGATAGTCGGTCTCATCGTTGTAATCATCGAACATGGGCAGACCGTCCTTGGTCTTGAAGGCATTCACGAGGTTCTGTGTGGGCTTATGGAAGTCCCATCCGCAAGACCAGATGCCCCAGCAGCCATTCAGCATGTTACTCCAGTTGGCACGGCCGAAGCGGGTGTTGTCGTCCTCATAGTTAGAGTGCTGTACAGCGAAGATGCTCTCCTTCGAGTTCTTATACTCGGGCAGGAAAATGTCGCCAAAGTCCTCGAGATAGCCATACTGTGAGTTCTGTACTACTGCTGTATACTCAAGCACTTTCTGCATGTAATCCTTGTTGATGTGGTCGATACCGGTGTTGTCCTCATATCCGTTGCCCCATGCCATTGTCAGATAGCACTTAGCCAGATAGGCTGCTGCTGCAATCTTGTTGGCGCGTCCACCGTCGGCCTGCTGAACGGGTAGCACATCATAGGCTGCCTTGAAGTCGGCTACGATTTTCTGCATCAGTTCTTCGTGAGTGAACTCATCATTACGGGTCTGTTCTTCAGAGTGTACAGAGTAGACCTCCTCGTCAATCCAGGGAACTTGGTTCCACATCTGCACCAACTTGAAGTAGAAGTGTGCACGGAGGAAACGGACCTCACCTTCGCGGATGGCCTTTGTCTGGGCATCCATCGTTGCGTCGTTGGTCAGCGACACCAGTGCACGGTTGCAACGGCTGATGGAGCAATAGAAGTGATACCAGAGCTCGTCCATGTGGTCAGGAGTGGAAGCGGTCAGTGATGACCATACCTCTACCGGGTGGTAGTTGGTGTCGGTAGTACCCGAACCGCCCTTCATGGCATCATCGGAAGATACATCGCCGTAAGGCCAGAGATTGAACGGGTAGGTGTACCAGTCGTCACCCAGTTTTGCGTATGCGGCTGTCACCATTTCTTCGGGCTGGCTCATGGCCAGATCCTCATTGATGACGCCCTTGGGCGTAACGTCTATGAAATCGTTGCAAGAGGTGAGAAGACCCCCTCCAACTCCCCCAAGGGGGAGAGCAGTTGCCAGATAAACTGCGATTTTGATTATATTCTGTTTCATACGATTTGTTTCTTTTAATAATGACTTGTTTTGTATTCATTCCCTTCCCTTTTAGGGGAGGGCCAGGGAGAGGCCTCTTTATTAGAACGAAGTTTGGATACCAAATGAGAACGATGTGCTGTTAGGATACATCCAACGGGGGTTCTCTGGGTCAGAGCAGGTCAGGCTGCTACTCTTTAAGGTGAGCAGGTTATGACCTGAGATGTATACACGGGCGCTAGTCATGTTCAGCTTGCTGAGGAAACTCTTTGGCAGGTTATAACCAATCTGCACCTGGCGGAGTTTTGCATAAGAGCCGTTCTCTACGAAGTAGGTAGAGGTGCGGTTTTCGTTACCTGTATTGTTAGTGGTCAGAGCGGGGATGCTACTACCAGTGTTGGCTGTAGTCCAGGCGTCCAACATGCGGTTACCCTTGTTTGAACCGGCATCGGTGATGCTATAGAAGTCGGTCTGGAACTTCTGGTCATTGTAAACATCCTGACCGGCAACGCCCTGCCAGAACATGTTGAAGTCAAAGTCTTTATAACTCAGGTCGACATTCAGACCCCAAGAGAAGTTGGGCACAGGCGAGAAGATCCAGGTCTGGTCCTGCTCGTTGATGATGCCGTTACCATCGAGGTCAGCATACTTCAGACCACCCACACGGGCATTCTCCTGACCGCTGGCCAGCACTTCCTCACGGTTCTGGAACAGTCCGTCGACAACATAACCAACAATTGATCCGTAGGGACGGCCAGACTCCACGAGGTTCTCCTTAGCGGTATGGACATACGAACCGGTCGTTGTCTCAGGCAGATAGGTCACCTTAGAACGATAGAAGTCAATGTTTCCGTTGATGTTGTAATGCAAACCATACTCCGTGGTGTGACGGTAGCCGAGAGCCAATTCCATACCCCAGTTCTGGAGACTGGGACCGTTGAGCCATGAGGCACCGCCTTCACCCATCGAACCGAGATAGGCAGGATTGATGAGCATGTCCTTCACCTTTTTAATATAAGCATCGAAGGTACCGTAGATAGAACTGCCGAGGAAACGGAAGTCGAGACCGACGTTCCACTGCTCGGTGGTCTCCCACTTCAGGTCATTGTTCTGAGCCTGTGTGGCACGGAAGCCGGAGGGGAATGTACCGCTGTTCTGCAGTTTCAGGTCGTAGGCGGTCGACTCGTTGCGCTCACCACCGTAAGTAGCAGCATAGAGTCCGTAGCGGGCGTAGTTGGAGATGGCCTGGTTACCGGTTTGTCCCCAAGAGGCACGTACCTTAATATCGTCGATCCAAGGCTGCTTCAGATGCTGAGAGATACGATAACCGATCGTAGCTGCAGGGAAGTTACCATAGCGGTTGTTCTCACCGAAACGGCTGGAACCGTCATGACGGATGGTGAACGAAGCGAGCACCAGATCCTTGAAGTTGTAGTCTACCTTGCCGAAGAATGATACGAGGTTGTAGCCCTCCTGGATACCACCGGCGCGCTGGGTGCCAGTAGCAGCATCGGGGAACATATAGTCGTAGTTCTCAAGAGCGAACATCTGGGCGTAGGCGTTGTTGCGGTCTTCTACGTCTCTGTGCAGTTCGATACCGCCTAAGAGGATGAAGGAGTGGTCTACACCGATATTGAAGCTATAGTTGGCTGTATTTGACCAGGTCCACTTTACAGAAGTCTTGGCACCCATGTTGGCTGATGGCGTATCATTGTTCACCACGTCAGAGTGGTAAGTGTAAGATACGCTGTGGATATTCTCCGACCACAGGTCGAGACCGAAGTTAGAGCGGAGTAGCAAGCCCTTGATAGGCTCGATGTTAATGAAGGCATTACCGAATATACGCCACATCTTTAAGCGGTTGTCGCGGTTGTGATAGAGTTCGCGCATCGGGTTCTGGCGGTCGCTCATGCCACCCACAGGACCAGAGAAGGTCACGCCGTCCTCTTCATATACAGGAAGTGTCGGGGCCATCTTCAGGGCATTCTCCAGCGGCTGGCAGTCCACCTGATTGGAGTAGGTAATAGTCGCATTCTCACCAATGGTCACCATCTTGTTCACCTTGAAACTGGTGTTGATACGGCCAGAGAAACTCTCGAAGTCGGTATATTTCAGGATACCGGCGTTCTTCTTATAACCAAATGAGAAGAGGGCGGAAGACTTGTCGGTAGCGTTAGAGATTGAGAGGTCGTAGCTCTGTGAGAAACCAGTACGGGAGATCTCCTTCAGCCAGTCGGTATCACTGAAACGCATAGTCTTCTTCAGGTTGACATAGCCGTCATAGAGACCGTTGACAGTAAACTGGCGCATCTGGCCTGTTGCAGGATCGTAAGCTTGGATGGGCACACCGTTCTGTGCGTTCAGGTTCAGACCGTAGTTAGAGGCATAAGCCACGGGGTCGAGGCCGTCGTTCATGGCTGCCTGAGCCATGGCTGTGGCATACTCCGATGTGTTGGCCAGATCCATCATCGTCTGTTTGTTGTAGAACTGGGCAGTCAGGTTGGCAGAGAAGTCCACCTTCACCTTGTCGCCCTTCTTACCGCTACGGGTGGTGATGATGATCACACCGTTGGCAGCGCGCGATCCGTAGATAGAGGCCGAGGCAGCGTCTTTCAACACCTGCATCGACTCGATGTCGTTCATGTTCAAGGTGTTCAGGTTAGTCGTTGTGGGCACACCGTCGATGACGAAGAGGGGATCCTGAGATGAGTTGAAAGAGCCGATACCACGAATACGAACGGTACCTGCACCTACAGGCGAACCATTACTGGTAATCGTCATACCTGGCACCTTACCCTGCAAGGCACGCATCGGGTCTGTGTCAGAAGAGGTCTTCAGTTCTTTGGTCTCCACCACAGAGACAGAACCAGTCAGGTCGGCCTTACGCTGAGTAGAGTAACCAGTGACCACCACCTCTGCCAATTCCTTGGCGTTGTCGGTCATAGTCACCTGCATGCCGTCCTTGGCGGGCAGTTCCTGTGTGTTGTAGCCGATGTAGGAGAAGACCAGCGTCTTTCCTGCCTCAACTTTCAACTTGAAGTTACCGTCGAAGTCAGTGATTGTACCGTTCGACGTTCCTTTCTCCATCACCGTGGCACCGATGACCGTCTCGCCTGTGGCGTCGACCACCGTTCCACTGATTTCTGTCTGCGCGTACATTATAGTACTCGTCAGAATGAGTGCAAGACTCAGAAACAGTTTCCTTAGTTGTTCCATTGTTGACAGTTTAATAATTAATTAGTAATGTTTGAATAAAAACTGTCGCAAAGGTCGGTACTTTTTAAGTAAGATGCGTAAAAATTTCGTTCATTCCGTGCAAAAATTGTTTCAATGTAACATTTTTGCTACGAAATGAACGATTTTTGCCAACTTACAGATCTGAAGGGCTGATGCCGAATTCGTCTTTAAAGCATTTTGTGAAATAGGAGGGGGCGGTAAAGCCTACCTCATAGGCTACCTCAGAAACGTTCTTGTCGGTATTCTGAAGCAGTTCTCGGCCTTTTTGGAGGCGGGCTGTACGAAGCAGTTCCACAGGCGACTGTCCTGTGAGGGCTTTCACCTTTCTATATAATTGCACGCGCGAGAGTCCAAGTTCGGCACC
>Ga0310786_10008811_pt1 | contig 12899 bp, 12 predicted proteins | sample AusTroGonzalo_MG_FD_203881 | JGI IMG/M metagenome (GOLD analysis project Ga0310786, IMG submission 203881) | Bovine rumen microbial communities from tropical cattle in Woodstock, Queensland, Australia - Gonzalo_03 (v2) (version 2) | ecosystem: Host-associated > Mammals > Digestive system >... | reverse complement strand
TTTATGTCGTTTACCATAAAAAATATTTGTTTCATTTTGTTATTATCCATTTTTTCCTCGCCTAAGAAAATTTTTGACAAGTTTGTTAACTATATACATTTATTTTTTAGAGTTCTCATAAAAATGTAATAAGGAATTTTAAAATGGAATATGTTTTGCACATAAAGGCTCTATTTGACTGCCTTATATCTATAGATAACGAACAATATGATCTTGCCCCGCATATACCACGAACTTTTTTGTGTTCAAAAGACAAAATTAATATATCTTTTTATCCAACAAATAACTTAGATCAAAGTCTGCCATTTGCATATGTATTTGATCCTAAAAATATTGAGCCTAAAAAAAATGTAAAGATTACTATTTTTCCAGAAAACAACTACTTGATAGAAGCAAAACCATTTTACCTTACAAATGGTGAAATGCTAAACATACGGGCAAAATCTCTTACTTTTGGTGGAGTAAAGCATACATTATATTACGCAAAATTTTGCAAAGAGAACTTAATCATTGAATGTGACACAACAAACTTACGTATAAAGCATAAGTCAATTATAACTTCATTAGATACAAAAACATCAGGCGATTATTTGTTTGTGTATGCTAGAACTCAAAACGAAAAACATATCGTATCTGTTATAAAATACTCAAATGATCAGTACAAACTCATCATACATGAGGAAGTTGACAAACTAGAAAAAACCAATGAAACAATTTTGACATACAAAAATCTTCACGATTTTGCAGGGCATGGCATTGTGTCAACATATAATTTTTCGCCAGAATTCAGTTTTGAAAAAAACTTAGCATATGATGGCTCATCGCCAGAAATCCAGTCAAACAAGGAACTTATCCCATATGCATTTTTTGAACTTATAAAACTTAAAAACTACAAACTTGCAAGATCGTACATGTCAAGTGAACTGTCCTCAACAATAACAAATAAAAATTTGCAAAAGTATTTTGGAGAATTTTGTGATATAAGCCAACCATTCACAAAAAACGCCCAAACAGACGAAATAGCACTCCTCTATGCAGACGACAAAACAAATCTTTTTGAAGCAAAAGTCTTTTATTTATCATTCGACGAAAATAACAAAATAAAAAATATTGAGGAAAGATTTTATTAAATATTTTAAATCTAAACTTGTTAATATTTTTTTTGTGGTCTATAATACTTTTGTGAGGTTATTATGTTTTATCAATATTACATTATGGGAATAATATTGCTCCCTGGTCTAATCCTTGCCATTTATGCTGAAATAAAAGTTACTCAAACTTACGAGCAATATAGCAAGGTATATGCACAACGAAATATATCTGCAGTGGATCTTTTAAAAAGACTTGCCACAAACTGTGACATGAATTATTTAAAAATAAACAAAATTCCTGGCAACCTAACAGATCACTACAATCCTCAAGATCAAACAATAAATCTCTCGCAAGGAATATACGACTCCACATCGGTTTCGGCACTAGGCATTGCCTGTCACGAATTTGGACATGCACTTCAAAACAAAAAACGTTACTTTCCATATCAAGTTAGACGAGTTTTGGTCCCTATCACAAATTTTGCTTCAACTCTTTTGTGGCCACTTGTTGTCATCGGTCTTATACTTAATCTAGGAGCAGAAAGTGGAAGTGTTTTGGGTGATATTTTCATGTGGTCAGGGATTGGCTTTTTTGGAGTAGCAGTTTTGTTTAACTTGGCGACTTTGCCTGTAGAATATGACGCCTCAAAACGAGCAATCAAAATACTTGACTCACTTGGAATATTAAATGAAGAAGAACTTGTCGGCACAAAAAAAGTCTTGAACGCCGCTGCACTCACATATGTTGCAGCACTTATTGTATCAATACTAAACTTCTTAAGATTTTTCCTTATAATCTTTTTGAACAGAAGTAGAAGATAATATTTTTTAACTACAAAAAAAGGCTATGCAAACAGCATAGTCTTTTTTATTATGTTAGATTTACTAAAGCATAACATATGGGTCTGGAGCATAATCTGGCATTTCAATCTTTTGGTCATCTTGAGACTCAGTGTCAAGTTTTTTGTCTTGGGTTATATTTTCTTCAAGTGATTTATCTGCCATTTTTGTTTCAACAATTGACGACACCACCTCAAACACATTTAAAAGTTCGTCCTCATTACATGTTTCACATGAGCAAACGAGGTTCTTTTCGTTAAAAGCACTTAACATACCATACAAATTTTCTCTCCAGTCTTGGTTTGCCTCACAAAATGGCTCTAACGCACTTTTTGTAGCATGATTAAATGCATAAATAAGAGTTTTTACATCAGTTGGTGCTTCAATTTGAGTTGCCTTGCCATTTTCGTCTACACTATCATGCTTCAAGCACAAATACTTGTCTGATTCTTTTGCATATTTACTATAAGCATCAAATTTATCATTGTATTTTATGTATACAAAATCGGTATTCTCGTCTTTGCCAATAAAATTAACAAAACACTCTTCATTGGGTACTTTTGTGTAGCCAACATAGTTTTTATCGTTATCAAATCGCTTTTGATTTTGTCTATCTCGATAAATAGTCTTCAACCCTTCAAAACTAAAGTTATCTTTTCTAAAGATATCACTCTCCGCAATTGTGTTTTTTGCGTTTTCAAATATTTTTGAAATTTTACCCATCATATCCCTCCCATCAAATTTTTACAAATAAAAATAAAAACTGACAAAAAGAGTCTATCATACCTGCAATAAAATTTCAATAGTCAAAACAAAAAATTTTTTCTTTTTTAAAGATCAAAGATTTGTTCGTTTTTAAATCAAAAATATAAACGTTGTTTTATTTCAAAATAAAAATAAGCATTTCAATTGTGGTTATTTTTACATTAAAAAAACAAGCAACTAATTTGCTTGTTCTTTTTCAAACTATTCAACAACTACATAAAATTTTGTGGATACTCCACTATAAAGTTTTGCCTCAATAATATACTTGCCAACAGATTTTATTGGGTTATCCAAAATCACTTGTTTTTTGTCAACCTCATATCCATTGTCTGTTAATACATCCGCAATTTCTTTTGCAGTTATTGCACCAAACAGTCTTCCGTTTTCACCAATCTTTGCCTTAACAACAAATTCTTTTTTCTCGATCTTCTTTGCCAAAGCCTCAGCACTTTCCTTTTCAATGCGTTTTGTTCTCTCAGCACTTGCCACTTGACTTGCCTTTTCAAGCATAACAGCGTTATCTGCCTTTTTGCAAAGATTTCTCTTCATCAAAAAATTTTTTGCATAACCGTCACTAACTTCTACAATTTCACCTTTTTTTCCGCAACCTTTAACGTCACCTAGCAATAACACTTTCATATTTATTCTCCTACCTGTTATTTTATCATACAAAAAAACAAAAATCAACTTGACTAGCAATATAAAAGATTTTAGCAAATAAAACACACAAACAAATTCAAAATTTGGTTTGTATTGCAATCAACCAAAAAAAACATAAGGTATGACAAAATATCACAGTGAATTTTAATTATCTTAAAATATTTTTAAAAAACCAACACAATAGCGTTTAAAAATAAAAGAATTGTAAATAAAATAATAAAAGGGAATAAAGATATGGATCTAAGATGTAGAAAAACAAACTGTGTTTTTAATCACAAATTGACCTGCACTGCAAAGAGTGTCAAAATAAGTGACAAAACTGTTTGCACCGATTATATACATGAAAAAGGCAAAGGCGGTGCAGACTTTAGCAAAATGATTTTTACAAAGAACACGCCTGAAATTGCTGACTACAAACATCTAAAAGACATGTGCCTCAAGTGCGATGCAAAATGTCTTTTCAATAGAGATTGTCATTGTATTGCAAATGGAATTACTGTCAACATGTCATCAAACGATACGCCAAAATGCATGACCTTTATGAAGCCTTAAAAATAACAAAAAAAAAGGATTAAAGTATATACAACTTAATCCTTTTTTTATTAATTTAATTTTGAAGTAGAGATACATGCAATGTATTAAAATCTTCCATTGAAACTCTTGGCATCAAATCTAAGTCTGGAAGTTTGTTCAAAATGCTTTCACATTCTATCCTCTCCTCCACATTGTCTTTTGGCAAATACTCAAGTTTCATCAATTCTCCTGTTCTTGCCAACATAACTGACTCTCTTGCAAAAGGAATATAGTTTTCTTCATAATACTTTTTGTCATGAATCTCAAAACAAGAAATTTCTTTGCAATCTTCAAAAAATTTAGTATGCTCTCTTCTACAAACTGAATCAACGCCAAAAAGTTTGTAATAATCTTGTGTCTGCATTACAACTTGCCATGTGGTGTCAAAAACCTTGTCATCTTTCTCAACCCAACCATGTTCAAAGTCATCATCACCTTGTATACACGCCATGTTTGCCAAATTGCCTCTACAAACAAAACAATCTTTGCCCATAGCCAAGCCCAATATCGCACTAGCATCATAACAATGGCCCATGCTCATTCTTTTTAAATAATAACTCACAGGCAACGCATTATAATACATACCATCAAAGGAGTTAAAAAACTCCTCGTCAAATCGCTTTGCTTTTCCACTTTTAATCAAGTTATCAAAATCCTTACTAAATTTTTGAGTAACGATTTCTCTTTTTATATTTTTAAAAATACTCATAAAAAAATTTTAACAAATCAAAAGTCATATTTCAATATGCACTTTGAACAAGGTTTTCTGGGTACCATAACTCTAAAAAAGTTTTTAACAATCACCGGCACTTTTCTTTGTTTTTTCCGTTAAGTGCTATAAAAATTGTTTTTTTAAAAATTATTTTTTACAAAAAAAACCTAACTAACGTTAGGCTTTTTCGTATTTTTTCAAGACTACTTAAGTTCAACAGTAGCGCCAGCTTCTTTGAATTTTGCTTCGAATTCTTTTGCTTGTTCTGCTGGAACATTTTCTTTGATAGTTGAAGGTGCACCATCAACAAGTGCTTTTGCTTCAGATAGACCAAGACCTGTAACTTCTCTAACAACTTTGATAACAGGTATTTTGTTTGGACCAACTTCCTTCAAGATAATATTGAATTCAGTCTTTTCTTCTGCAGCAGCAGGAGCAGCAGCCCCACCTGCAACAGGAGCAGCAACTGCAGCAGCAGCGCTAACGCCAAATTCCTCTTCCAATTTTTTTACAAGTTCACTTACTTCAACAAGTGACAATTTTTTGATTTCTTCAACTAAATTATTTAAATCAGCCATTTTAAATTTTCTCCTTTTTATTTTATTAATTAAATTATATTTTTTTTGTTTTTAAGTTTCATTTGTCCACAAAAACATAAGAATTGTGGAAAACTTTTATTATGCTTCTTTCTTTGCAATTGCATCAAGCGCTCTAACAAGTGCAGATGCAGGAGCATTGAGCATAGACATAAGCATAGCAATAAGTGTTTCTTTTGAAGGTATTTTTGACAATGCTTCAATTTGACTTGCATCAACAACTTCTTTGTTTACAATACCAAATTTTGCTTCAAGAATGCCAAAATCTTTTATAGCCTTATAAAGAACTGTAGCAGCGCCAACCTCATCAGCACCAAACGCAACAGCAGTTGTGCCATCAAGATACTTTGCATCATAATTGCTAATACCTAGTTCATCAAGAGCGATTTTGATAAGTCTGTTTTTGTAAATTTTATATTGAACACCAGCCTCTCTAAATGCCTTTCTTAGTTTTGTGTCTTGTTCAACAGTGATACCTTTATAATTTACAAAAATAACACTTTTAGAATTGTTGTATCTATCTTTGATTTCGCTAACAATTGCCTTTTTGCTTTCCAAAACTTCCTTTGCCATCATAACTCCTTTTAAGTTTTAAAAACAAAAAACCTTACACTTGAGAATAAGTATAAGGTTCTATTCTTTTTATTCAAAACCTAAAAGAAAAACCAAAACTTACCTCGGCGAGCATCCAGCAAAGTTTCTTGCTAGAATTTAAGAATAAACTCACTTGCTGTCTTAAGTAAAAAGGTATTTTTATTTAAAACAAAAGTATTTTAACACAAAAAAAATTATTGTCAATATTTTTTCTGTTTTTAATAAAAATTTTTCCAAACAAAATTCTTGTATAACAATTAAATCAAAAACTCTACGCATTTGTTTTTATCACAAAATCTTCATTAAAAAAATCCAATTTTGAGATTTTGAATAATTTTGAAAAATCATCGTCACTATCCAAAATACCTGCTTTGGTCTTTATATCATCCCTTTCACAACAAGTCTTAAAAACATCAAAATGAGGCGGAACTCTATCAAACATTTCGCTTTTTTCTTCATTCAAAAAAAAGAACTCCATACCAAGCAGATATTTTGATTTTGCCTTTTTAATATTGTCAACGTTTGGCAACCAAAGGAATATTTGTTTTTTATAATTAAGACAACCCAAGCAAAATTCCTTATAATAAAGATAAACATTTTTATTGCTCATCATGGGCCTCCTCTGCATAACTTTCATCTGCTACAAGTTTTCCAAAATTTTGTTCATAGACTTTGTCAAGAGTATCAATCCTACCATTCCACGCATTACATGCAACAATTCTAACACTTTCAGGAATATCTTCATCTTGAAGCGTTTTTTTGATATCAAGTGACTTTATTTGAAAATAAAAATCTCTAAGTTGTGCATTTTCATTTATCTCACCGGCCAACTCTTTTGAAAAAACATCAAATGGATTTTCTTCGTCTTCACTTGGTCTTCTAGGTAGCAAAGCATTGTTGATATCATTTGAAAGTACAACAGTTGAAGTCTTAATTCCCAACCTTGGCACCCTGTCAAAAGCACTGAGAAGTGGGGCTATCGCGTCATTGCTCTTGTTTTGTTTTGATCTCAAAAGTTGATTTGAAAAAACTTCCATCCAGCCAAGTGGCTTATTTGACAAAAAGCACTTTTCATTGTCATAAAGTGGTATTAGTTCAAGATTTTTAACGCCATCTTTATTTGAGCCCAAAAACCCAAGATTGCACCAATGCCTATCAGTTTGACAAGTGCAATAATCAAACAATGCGCACTTAAGCAAACCCAATTTTAGTTCATCAAGCCTTTCACTTTCTATTTCTTCACCATACAAATTGCTTAGTTGCTTAACATAGCCATAAACAGTATTAAGTTCCATACTTTTGTCATCAAATGTGCTAATGCCGTTTTTTGCCATATATCTTTTTGTTATATCAAGACCAGTTATTTCAACATCATCTTTTGTTTTTTTATAACTTGGACAAATAGTTCCAAAAAGCGTTTCCCCATCCTGTTTTTCTATGCATGAATACATATAAACAACATAGTCAAGATTTAAATCTCTTGCAATATTTTGCGCCATTATTTCACCAAAACTTCTCGCACTCTGTTTGTCTATAGAATTTCGTCTGTTTGAAGATTTGAATAAATAACTGCCATAAATACCCTCATAATCTTTATAGTTTTTTATCCAAAACTTTTCGTTTGCACCTCTAACTTCCTCTGCTTTCTTATACGCAAAGCCATATTCATCTACTATGCACTTGTCATCTGGCATGGCACTTGATGCAATCTTTTGATTTCTAACTTCGCTAACAAACGCTTCACGTAACCTTATCAAAACAACTATCTCCCTACCTTTTATTTTATCATAAATAGTTAAATTGTAAATACAAAAAAAAAGACCAACAGTTAAGTTAGTCTTTTTTTATTCGTTGTTCCCTTAATAGTTAAGATTTTTGGGTTATATTTTTACTTGTTTGTTTCAAGAGTTTTTTTATAAGAAAGTTTTCTTTCTTCTTTTGTGTACCTAGTTAGTTATTTCTAACCAACCTTCGTCGACTTCACTTCTCTTTAAAAGGAGGTGATCCAGCCACACGTTCTCGTATAGCTACCTTGTTACGACTTCACCCCAGTCATCGATTTTACCTTAGGCAGTTGCCTCCTATTGCTAGGTTAGCTCACCGACTTTGGGTCCCCTCGACTCCCATGGCGTGACGGGCGGTGTGTACAAGACCCGGGAACGCATTCACCCCAACATGCTGATTTGGGATTACTAGCAACTCCGACTTCGTGTGGGCGGGTTGCAGCCCACAGTCCGAACTGAGACCATTTTTTTGAGATTGGCTCCATGTTACCATATTGCAACTCTTTGTAATGGCCATTGTAGCACGTGTGTAGCCCAAGACGTAAGAGGCATGATGATTTGACGTCATCCCCACCTTCCTCCGTATTATCTACGGCAGTTCTGCTAGAGTGCTCAACTGAATGTTAGCAACTAACGGTAAGGGTTGCGCTCGTTGCGGGACTTAACCCAACATCTCACGACACGAGCTGACGACAACCATGCACCATCTGTTTATGTGTTGAATTGCTTCAAATTTTCTACTTTGATAGATATGCACAAAATGTCAAGTCTTGGTAAGGTTTTTCGCGTTGCTTCGAATTAAACCACATGCTCCGCTGCTTGTGCGGGTCCCCGTCAATTTCTTTGAGTTTTAATCTTGCGACCGTACTCCCCAGGCGGGATACTTATCGTGTTAACTACAATACGGAAGGAGTCGATACCTCCCACATTTAGTATCCATCGTTTACAGCGTGGACTACCAGGGTATCTAATCCTGTTTGCTCCCCACGCTTTCGAGCCTCAGCGTCAGTGTCATTCCAGCAAGCCGCCTTCGCCACTGGTATTCCTCCTAATATCTACGCATTCCACCGCTACACTAGGAATTCTACTTACCTCTCCTGAACTCAAGCCTAGCAGTATCAAATGCAGTTCTGTAGTTAAGCTACAGGCTTTCACATTTGACTTACCAAACCGCCTACGCTCCCTTTACGCCCAGTCAATCCGGACAACGCTTGCCCCCTACGTATTACCGCGGCTGCTGGCACGTAGTTAGCCGGGGCTTACTCATTAGGTACCGTCACTATCTTCTTCCCTAATAACAGAAGTTTACAATCCGAAGACCTTCTTCCTTCACGCGGCGTTGCTGGGTCAGAGTTGCCTCCATTGCCCAATATTCCTTACTGCTGCCTCCCGTAGGAGTCTGGACCGTATCTCAGTTCCAATGTGGCCGATCACCCTCTCAGGTCGGCTAACCATCGTAGTCTTGGTAGGCCATTACCCCACCAACTAACTAATGATACGCGAACTCATCTTTCACCGAAAAATCTTTCACCCCTGTTTGATGCCAAACTGTGGTCATATGCGGTATTAGCAAATATTTCTACTTGTTATCCCCCTGTGAAAGGTAGATTATTCACGCGTTACTCACCCGTCCGCCACTAAATCAAATCATAGCAAGCTACAATAAGATTTCGTTCGACTTGCATGTATTAAGCACGCCGCCAGCGTTCGTCCTGAGCCAGAATCAAACTCTAAATAAATTGTATAATAAACCTAAAAAGGTGTATTATCATACTTAAAGCGATTACTTTGCTCAAAACAAGTGTTGACTGTTTTGTTTAAAGTTTTTGCTTGATTAAAATTCTTTTTGTCAAATTGACTAAGAACTTTTGTATAAACCTTAACTATTAAATTGTTATGGAACATGTCGCGTCTTTTCATATGCGACGTGGCTAGAATACCACAAGGGAAAAGTGGTGTCAACAAGTTTTTTTTGAATTTTTTATGATTTTTTTGATTTTTTTTAAAATTTTCGAACACGAGCCCGGCTGTGTCATGTTTTGCTTTCATTTGTTATGGGCAAACTGCACAAAACAAGTAAGGTTTGTCAAATAGAATCATTTGTGAACAACCCTTACAAAGAGATTGTGGGAATAGGTATATATTTTAGTTAAAATAAGTTATTTTTTTTAACCCTTTATCTCACTATCGTTCGACCACTTCCCCTAGAGGGTGACACTGAAAAGGATGTATATTGTCATACATTCGACTTTTAAGTGACACTTCGAATAAGATGTTTGTTGTACTATATTCCAACTTTTAAGTGACACAAAACATAGGATGTAAAATCAAATATTGTATTAGGTGTGACACACAATAGAGTATGTCAAAAACTATTTTGTCTAGAATTTAACACTCTTTAAGGATAATTTATTTGTCTTCATGCTTTTTTCATAATCCTATTTATCGTGTCCCCGAGAGTCGGAAGGTGGTAAGCGGATGCTTACCAATAGGTTGTGCAACAGAAACTCCTATTATATATGTACATAAAATTTTTTGACAACGTCTAGTATGCCAAACAAAATCATTTTTAACTCACGACAAATATTAGCCTCTCCTTCTCTATCCTCTTGCCCTAAACTCTCAAAAATATCAAAAAACGCTTTTGTCATATCAAGCAGTGCAAAAACGCAAGACTTGTTAGTTATCACACCGCACTTTTCAAAAGACACTAGATCATTTTCATCACCAAAATACCTCTTCAAAAAATCTCCCATGTCACCACACATCTGTTTTATCTTCATGCCAACCTCACGAGGTATAGACTTCTCACCTTGCATATTCTTTTCAAGCATATAAAAAAGACAAAAGGCCTTGGAGAACGCACCCTTCACGTTCTCCTCAAGCCCTTCGTCTATCTTGTCTTTTGATAATACACTTGCTGTATTGTACTTTTTGCTATACTCTCTTGCCATTTCTTCAAAGCGATTTGTGTCAAAAAACTTTTCAAAATCCACTAGCACCGTTTTTTAAAAACCCCTAGGAGTAGTATATGCAACTGAAGAAAGTTTTTAACTATTTTCCCTCACTTGTATACCAGCGCACACGGCTATTCTTGGCACAATCAGGAGTTTCATTTGATCTAACCCACCCTTCATCAACGTCATCATTTGTCACGCCATCTTGGAAATTGCTAATTGGCCCATTCAATCTTGCCAACTCCCAAACATGTGTCCTGGAATAAAGAGTTATGTTGCCACCACCCACATACACGTTTGCACCTTTTGCAGTACTATCAGAACTTTGAGTATTACTTGATATAGTACAATTTGAGTGAACAGTAAGTGAGCCATATTGTGCAACACAAATTCCACCACCATTACCACTATTTAGTCTCTCTCTAACCGTACCTCCGCCACTTAACTCACAATACAAAAGTTCTGTTCCCCAAATCTTGGTACTTGATGCATGTGGATAATAACCATTAAGACTAGAATCTGCCTTATTATATTGTACGTATGTTGCATACATTTCAAGACCGCAACTTTCATTAACAAAAATACCTCCGCCTTGATATGCTTCATTTCCATTACTACCACTTCCAATCACTATGCAACCTGCATTTTGAGATGCACTTTCACCCAAAGTGACATTTGCTCCATTGGCTAAAAATAAGCCACCGCCACGGCCCCACTTCCACATATGTATCATATCATCCAAGCCGTATTCAGCCCAAGAGTGTCCACGAGCCTGATTGCTTATTATTCTTAATGGTGATGAAGTGCTGGATGCAGTCAACTTAATGTTACTTCCACCATCAAAACTTATTCCTCCGCCGTTAAGATCAGCAACATTATCCGATATAGTTCCACCTTCAATCAAAAGATTACTGCAATCTTGTGCAAAAATTCCGCCACCATGGCCACCACTATAGTTCTGAGTCCACTCATAATATCTTCCACTCTTATATTCACGCATATTGTCATTATTTCTTGGATCTATATCAGTGTCTGCATAATTATCACTAATAGTTACATTTATCAATTTTGAACCGTTATTATCGAACATAGCAATACCACCACCCATACCATATTTTGCGATATTATGACTGACAGTCATATCTTTCATATAAATACGCTTGTAAGTTAAAATTCCACCACCATTATTCCAACCATTTCTATCTCCTGTTGTTTTGTTATAATCTATACTGCCGCCCAAACCCACAAAAGGCCACACGCCAGTCACACCATATCCTTCATCTCCATAAAATCTTTTTCCACTTTCATCATCAATATAAATTCCAGCACCACCCGCAAGTGCTTCGTTGTAAGAGATTTCGCCACCAGTCATTATCATTACAGTAAATCCATCATCATTATTAGTATATAAGTAAACGCCACCACCACGACTATTGCTTTTGTTCTTTTTGATGTATCCACTGGTCATCTCAATTGTACCCCAATTGTTGTGGACACCAGTACCAGTATTTTCTTCAATAGATCCACCTTCAATAACAAATTTTGCTCCGCTATTAATTGCAACACCACCGCCAGAGTTTAAATTGGCTGTGTTTTTGTAAATTATGCCACCAGTTTGCAATTTGACAACAGTGTCACTACCTTGAATACGTATTCCACCACCGGTATCTGCAGTACAATCATGAATTTCTCCTTGAATATCACAAAATCCGCTTATACGCATTCCGCCACCTTGAGATTGAGCAGTAGAAGAAGTTTTTATCGCGTGGCAATCATAAATGGTACCTGCCATAATAAATGGATATTGTTTATGATTGTTATAAACAACCATTCCACCACCGTTTGAATTATCTGTACCACCCTGAGCCCTACAATTTGAAATTGTGCCATTAAAGTAACTGCCCTCTCCCATGTCCCACACATACATTCCGCCACCGCTAGTTCTTGCTTGACAGTTTGTAATAGTGAAATTTTTTGATGTTGAAAGTGTGCATGTATCAAAGCAACATCCACCTGCACAATAATACGAATCACAATCTTTAACTTCCATATTTTCAACTCTTATTGTGCCCTTATAGATATACAAACCACCGCCATAACTATTTTCTCCACATGCAAAACCTTTTTGCACAACAAACTTTCCGCTAGAAGAACCAAGTGTCAATGAAGCACTATCACCACCATAGTAATACATATTTCCACCTAATCTTGAGTAATTTAGTTCTATAGTCGCACTTGCAATTGTTATGTTTGCTGTAGAACTAAAATTTAATGTAATACCACCACCGCTCGTTGAAGCACTGTTATATTTTATAGCATCAAACAAA
>Ga0310786_10008810_pt1 | contig 12899 bp, 9 predicted proteins | sample AusTroGonzalo_MG_FD_203881 | JGI IMG/M metagenome (GOLD analysis project Ga0310786, IMG submission 203881) | Bovine rumen microbial communities from tropical cattle in Woodstock, Queensland, Australia - Gonzalo_03 (v2) (version 2) | ecosystem: Host-associated > Mammals > Digestive system >... | reverse complement strand
GGAGGAGCTGTCATACCCGTTCCCATTCCGAACACGGAAGTCAAGGGCTCCATCGCCGAGGGTAGTGCGTCTCCCGGACGTGCGAGAGTAGGACGTCGCCAGCTTTTTTTATGCCTACAGGGTCAGAGGGGTCTGACCCTTTTTCTTTTTTATGGTATAATAGTCTCCATTGGGAAGCATGTCGTCTTTTGCGACAAATGTGACAACTCATTTCACAAGCAAAAACGGAAGGAGAAACGAAGTGACAGGAAGACGGGATTTTCTGATTGGATCGCTTGCGGCGGCTGGGCTTGCCGGTTGCGCAGGACTTGCAGGCGGCAAGGGCGGGAAGGGCTTCCTCTTCGGTGCGTGCCGCTCGTCCATCGAGGATGTCACGATCATGCGCGACCTCGGCTACGATTTCTGGGAGTGGGGTGCTGGCTCGGCATTCAATCCAGACAAGGACGACGCGTGGTGGCAGACGCAGAAGGAGGAAATCGCGAAGCGCCCGCTCCCCCTGAGGAGCTGCAACGGCTTCATCCCCGGCAAGTTCCGGCTAACGGGGCCGAATGCCGACCACGGCCCTGCGCTCGACTATGCGGAGAAGGTGCTTCGGCGAGCTGACGAAATCGGCGTCCAGACGATAGTCTTCGGCTCAGGCGGCGCGAGGAACGTCCCAGGCGACTTCACGGCTGGCGCCCGGCCCGACCTTGAAAAGGGGACGCGGCAATACGCCGAGTTCTGCCATGCGCTCGTAAAACGAGTGGCGGACCTGAAGACGACTGCAGTCGTGATCGAGCCGCTCAGGCCCAACGAGTCGAACATAATCAACTACGTCTTCCAGGGGCTCGCGATTTGCCGCGACGTCGATTCCCCGCGCCTCAGGCAGCTCGCCGACATCTTCCACATGATGATGGGCGGCGACCCGGCGACGGCGATCATTGAGGCGGGGCCGTTCCTGAAGCACTGCCATATCGCCGACTACGGCACACGCCAGTTTCCCGGGCACGACCCGCGCGAGACGCACCGCCTTGCGCCATACTTCGACGCGCTTAAGGCTATTGGCTACACTGGCGGCGTCAGCTGCGAGTGTGGCTGGGGAGACTCGAAGGATTTCGCAAAGAACGCAAAAACCGCAATTGAAACAATGAAAGGACTAGTCTGATGGAAAAAATCGATCGTCGTGAATTCTGCAAGGGTGCCGCCGGTCTCGCCGGCATAATCGCCGCCGGATACGGCCCCTCGCTCTACGCCGCCGGTGCAAACGACAAGATACGCGTCGCCTGCGTCGGCTACTCCGACCGCTTTCGCGGATCGCTCCTGCCGTGCTTCCTGCACCACAACAAGGAGCTGAACTTCGACATGGTTGCAGTCGCCGACCTCTGGAAGAAGCGCCTCTTCGAGAAGGCGAAGCCGGAGATCGAGAACGCCGTCGGTCACGAGGTCGAGACGTTCGGAAGCGACGTCGCCCTCTACGAGGCGAAGGACCGCCTCGGACTCGACGCGGTGATCATCTCGACCGCCGACTTCCAGCACGCCCAGCATGCCGTCCATGCGATTGAGGCGGGTTGCGACGCCTACTGCGAGAAGCCGATTGCCGAGGACATGTACTCCGCGAACATGCTTCTCGATGCCGTGAACGCGAAACGTGCGATGGGCGCGATGAAGCCAGGCGCAGTCCTCCAGATTGGCTCCCAGCGCCGCTCCGGCAAGAAGTACATGGCCGCCAAGGATTTCATCAATTCCGGAAAGTTCGGCGACATCAGCTACGTGCATCTCACGTGGAACGTCAACCAGCCCAGGCGCTGGCGCCGCGACGAGAAGCTCATCGCCTCGCTCAAGAAGGAGGACGTCGACTGGAATATGTGGCTTCTCGACCGCGATCCGGCGGAGTATCCGTTCGATCCTCGCAAGTACCTCGAGTTCCGTCTCTTCTGGCCGTTCTCGTCTGGCGTCACGGGACAGTGGATGTGCCACCAGATCGACACGGTCGCCTGGTTCCTCGGACAGCCGTATCCGAAGACGGCGGTCTCGTCGGGCGGCCTCTACCAGTGGGTCGACGGGCGTCAGAGCTATGACACGTTCACGACGCTTCTCGAGTACGGCGAGTCTGGCGTGAAGGGCAAGGGCTTCCAGGTGATGTTCCAGTCGCACCAGACCAATTGCGCCGGCGGGTCGAATCCGAACCGCGAGTCGGCGGTCGAAAAGTATTTCGGCCCGAACGGCTGCATCGACCTCGGTTCTGGGTGCGTCACAAACGAGGGCGTCGAGCATGTGAAGCCGGCGAGCGAGCCGCTTCCGGCGCCGCAGGAGCAGGTTGTGGTTTCCGCAAACACGGGTGGAGACACTCTTACGTCGGCGCACATGCGCAACTGGATGGAGTGCGTTCGCGCCCGCAAGGATCCGAACGCTCCCGTCGAGGCTGGCTACAGCCATGCTATCGCTCTCATCATGGCGAACGCCGCGCTCCGCACCGGAATGCGCGCCACGTTCGACGAGAAGACCCGTCAGGTCCTCGCCGGCGGCAAGCCGTGGACCGGCTATAAGTCGACCCACGACGGCAACTGGTTCTCGAACTTGTTCTGAGCAGGACATAAGTCGGCTGCCGGGCGCGACTATCGCCCGGCAGCTAATTCGCCCCTGCATCAACAAGGGCGTAGCATACGACGGGATTGCGGTAATTGACTTGCTCGGTAAGCCGCGTGTGCAGGGCAGTGAGGAGGTGTGGCTTGAATATGCAAAAGGCAATTTGCCTTGTCGCGATTGCATCCATGGCAGTCTATGCCAAGGCCGCGCGTCCAGTTGCGCGTTGGGACGTAGTTCCCTACCAGCGGATCGACGGCGTGTTCAAGGCCGGAGTCGTCGCGTTTCACGACGAAGGCGTCCAGGTAGTCTTCGAAGTCGCCGGCAAGAAGTTCACGGCCGAAGAGCCAAAGCTCAACGACCGCACTGGCGTGTGGGAGTTCTTCGTTCCGATCAACGTCGCGAAACTTCCCGATGGGCCGATTTCCCTTAAGGCGACTGCGATTTCGCTTGGCTCTGCGCCCGAGTCGTTCGAGCTGCCGGAACTCCCGCTCTATGCGAACGCGAAAAAGACGCAGGGTTCGAGCGCCGAGGTTACGATCGGTCCCGAAGAATCGCTAAAGGACGCGATTAGGAAAGCAGGTGACGGCGGCACAGTTTTTCTCAAGAAGGGCGTCTATTCCCTAAACGCCCTTGGTGGGAAGGACCGGAAGTTCTGGACGACGATAGCGGCTGCGCCTGGCGAAAAGCGCGACGAGGTTGAGCTGTCGGCGGGTCGTCCTGGAGCGGACAAGCTTCGCTTCAAGGGCGTAACGCTCTTTTGCGACGCAGAGAACGTCAAGTATGCCTCGGTCCTTGGCGGCGAGAACGGCTCGACGTGTTGCTGGCTCGACGACTGCCGCGTTCTCAACAAGAAGGGACGCTGGGCGGCGAACGCCAATGTCTTCGGCAACCGCATGCGCGGCTATGTGACTGGCGGCGAGACTGTTGACATGGCCAACGGCCCGGGCGCAACGCTTCAGCGCGGGCACTACGTCCACCATATCACTTCAGACGTATGGACTGGCAGCGACTGCCTTGTCGTGAACTGCCGCTGCGACGACGTCGATCCTGGCAAGACTGGCGCGCATCCTGATTTCCACCAGTCGCATGCCGTCGCACCCCATTGGGTCCATGACGTGATTCTCTACAATGTCTCTGGCTTTGACTGCAAGTGCCAGGGGCTCTTCGGCATACGCCTCCGCGACTCCGCGTTCGTCAACGTGTCGTTCAAGTGCGACAACGGCATGTATTCGCAGTATTCCGACGACATGGAGAACGTGATCTTCGCGCACATAACGCTTGTCAACCAGACATGGCTCTGGCGAGAGGGAAAACCTCCGAAGGGCACCTTCAACCCGAAGGACGTGCGTGTACTCAACTGCGTCTTCTCGCAGATGGGGGGCTTTGCCGCGCTTGCGAACGGTGATGGCACTGCTGGGCTCACGGTTCATCACAACGCCTTCTACGGAAAGGACAAGAAGGGCCGGGCCTGCGGCGAGTACGGAACGAAGACGCTCCGCATCGAGCGCGCCTTTGCGGACGAGGCGAACCACCGCTACGCGCTTTCCAAGGGCTCGCCTGCGCTGAACCACGGCGTTTCTCTACAATGCGTACCGGCCGACATAGACGGCAAGCCCTATCCAAAGGGGCCACGTCCCTGTGGCGCGTACGCCGAATAGCGATATTTCAGCAATACACACAATGCAAGCAACAACATGAAGAAGTTACTTCTCATCGCTACCGCCGCGCTCTCCGCATGCGTGTTCGGCAAGGTGCACGAATTCGACTGGGCGACGGTTGACTGCCCCGAGTCCGCCAGCGGTCCTTTTACCGTGAAGGTCACGCCCAAGGCGCCCGTGCCCGCAGGAGTGGATGTTGCGGTACACCTCCACGCGATGAAGTCGAAGGGGGCTTACGGGGGGTTCCTCGCATGGCATCCGAGTCGCCCGGCGAAGTCCGGCAAGACGGTGACGTTCAATTTCAAGCCGAAGGCAAAGGCGGGAATGACGTCGATTGATGCCATCGTGTTTCTTGCACCCGGGGGTGATTTCAATAAGCATGTGAAGAACGCCCATGTCGGCATTACGTGGGGTGCGGCGACGGACGGTGCTGGCGGCCCTGACGCGCCGGCAGCTTCCTCGCGTCCGGCAGGCATCACGTTCAAGAAGAGCTCGTTATGGATTGAGGGCGATGCGCCTGTAGCGCAGTATCCCGGCGACACCGTCACCGTGAAGGTGCGCTACCATCTCGATCCGTCCGAGACCTGGGGGAAGGGGAGGACGAAGATCAGCATCACCCCGCTCGGTCCGTGGATCGACAACCCCGACGGCGTCGTAACCAAGTCTCGCGGGCACATTCACATCCCCGGTCTCGGCCCAAGTGCGAAGGAAATTGACCCAGGCGACGGCGAGGTTGCGTTCTCCTGGACCTACGGCGGCTCGCGCCGCTCGAGCTGCTTCTTCCTCCTCAAGTTCATTGCTCCGGACGGCACGCCCTGGCCTTGGGACTGGCGGGGTGGCTCGGTGAAGTTCAAGCCGTACAGCAAGCACTTCTACGTCGAGTCGGACGCCGAGTTCGGCATGTACGAGTATGGAAAGACGCCTTCGTTCACGATCCACTGGGGCGACGGCGTTGCGGCTGGCACGACGAGCGCCACTGCGACGGTGCGCGACGTCTTCGGCGCGGTTGTCACCGAGAAGACGTTCGACGTGAAGCCCACGGCTCGCGGCACGACCTCGTTCGACCTGCCTGGCTTCGACAAGCGCGGCACGTTCGCCGTCACGGTGAAGGCCGGTGACAACCCCGATGATTCCTGCGTCTTCGCGACCTACCCGAAGTTCAAGCGCCGTCCAGGCGTTCCCACGCCCTTCGGCGCGACCGACATCGGTTCGTTCGAGGTCTCGCGTCTCGCGGCAGATCTCGGCTTCTCCTATGTCCGCCACTTCACCGGATGGCGCGGGCTCCAGCCGTTGCCCAACGTCTGGCGACTTGACGGCCTCGACCGTACAATCCGCGCGAACACCGACGCAGGCCTCATGCCGTGGATCAGTTTGCAGGGCGCGCCTACGTGGGCGCTGCCGGAGGGGATGCACTATTTTGGTTTCGAGCCGGCGCCGCTCGACACGAACGCATGGGCGAAGGCCGTGACGAAGATATCGCAGCGCTTCAAGGGCAAGCTCTGGGGCTGGGAGTGGCTGAACGAAATCGTGCCGGGCAACAAGTGCGAGGATCCCGTCGCGACCTACATTGGCATCTGCAAGGCCGGCACCGAGGCCGCTCGTGCCGTTGACCCGAACCTCAAGATGCAGCTCGCGGGAGGCCTCTGGCCAAACAACTTCCGCGCGGACCTGTTAAACGCCGGCGTTGCCAAGTACATCGACTTCCTGCCTGTCCACTACTCTGATTTCTCGGGCATCACGGCGGCTAAGCTCGACCTCTCGAAGCGCAACATCAAGAACGTCGTGGTGGCGGACAACGAGACCGCCACAGGCCTCACCATCTGGGGCATGCCCGCCGACATGGCCATCAACAAGAGTCTCAACCAGTGCTTGCATGTCCTCACGAGGTGGCCTGACGAACTCTGCGCCGGCTCCGCGTTCATCACCTACTTCGGCGGCAGCCCAGCGCACACCGGCAACTGGACTTATCTCGTCGACGATCACACGCCGCGTCCGGTCGCCGTTACGCTTGCCGTTCTTCAGGGCAAGCTCGCCTACGCGAAGCCGCTCGGCAAGTTCTACATCGACGGCGACACGACCGTGCACCTCTTCGAAGGCGACGGCGGCAAGGCGATTGCCGTAGTGCGCGCGCCGGGTGTCGATGCCACTGCGACCTACGGCTCGACTGGAAAGGCGACAGGTTACACGCGCGATCCAGCCAAGAAGGGACGGCTCGTCCGCTTTCCTGCGAAGGGTAAGCTCAGTATCACCGACTTCCAGGGCAACGTGACGACCTCGAACGACGGTGCCTTTTATGCGGGCGACATGCCCGTTATCGTCGAGGGCGCGGACCTTGCCGCGCTTGCAATGCACACAGTGCTGCTCCCTGGCTCCTCTGCCGTGCCTGTGCCGCTTCCGTCATGTGCCGTGACTGCTTGTGACAAGTCGCTTCCCGTGCCGCTCCGGCTCTTCAATCCTTGCCATGTGAAGAAGACTTTCACCGTCTCGTGCGGCACGCTCGACTGGGCTTCCTCGAAGCCGATGAAGGTCGTGCTCGCCCCCGGCGAGCGTCGCGTTGAGGAGTTCTCGCTCCTGCCCACGGGCAAGACACCCGCCTCGGTCGATATCGCCTTTACCGTTGCGTCCGACGGTGTTGCGCCAGCAGTTCAGCCCTGCTGCCTCAGCATTATCGATCCCTCTTCTATCGGGAATCTCATCAAGAATGGCGACTTCGAGTCCGGACGAGATGCTTGGAACATAGGCAAGAACACCATTGTCGACGCGCCGGACGGAACGGGCAAGGCGCTTCTGTTCGTGGGAACTGGTCCCCGGCAATACAAGTCTGCGTTCCAAACTGTCGACATCCCAGTTCCAGGGCAGAACTATCTCTACACCTGCTGGATGCGCGGCTACGGACAGGGCGGCGGTTCTAACATCTCCGAGGGATTCTCGGATGGAACCAAGGGGAAGACCTATTACATGCCGCATGTCTTCGCGATGGGCTCGGGCGGCAGCGAGGGCTGGCGACTCATGGTAAAGCGCTTCGTCTCACATGCGAATACCAAGGCGCTGACGCTTTCGCCTCTCGCAGATGGAAACGGCAAGACCTATGTCGACAACGTCTCGCTCTCGATCGACCGCGGCACGGACTTCGTGGCCTTCGCCGGGCGCAAGGGCGGCGAGACCCGTTCGTCGCCGGTTCCCCTCTGCTGCGACAACCAGATCCAGTCGGCGGGCGGCTACAAATGGTCGATAGCGAACCTCTCGGGCATCGCGTCGTTCTCCTGGGACGATTCGGCGCTTGTCCTCCACTGCGAAGTGGTCGACGATGTGTCTTCGCCACACGGTGCCGTGTCTGCGTCCGGCGAGGAGGTCCTGAAGGGCGACGCGCTTTCGCTCGCGATTTACCCGAAGATCGGAGCAGACGGCGCTCCAGATAACGCGCAGGTTCGTTGGTATATGTGCCTCGCGAGCCCCGGCGGCGGCTCGGGCACCACGACGCTGTTCCGTCCCGCGAAATATGCGATGGGGCTCAAGGCGGGCCAGCTTGCGAAGGACTCGTCTGTCTACCAGGTCTCGTTTCGTCGCGTAGACGGCAAGACGGTCTACGACATCACGATTCCGTGGGCGGAGATTCCGGGCTTTTCGCCTGCGAAGGGCGCAATCTTCGGCTGTAACCTTGTGCTGTTCGACGCGGACGGCGGTGCGGGAACCGGCAAGATGGTCTGGGGTGCGGACCTTGGAGATACCGCCTCCGGATGCGGCGTAGTGACGCTCCTTCCGTGATGCGACGATGTTTCTGATTTCATGACTGACTTGGAGATGGGATGACCTGGCGTGACACAATCGTAAAGGCGGGAGAGTATCTTGGGGCGAAGGCCGTCCCTGATCCGCAGGTGGCGGCCGAGCTTCTTGCCGCACGGCTCCTCAAGACGGGGCGCGGCACACTTGCCGCGCATCTCGATAAGGAGGTTCCCGAGAAATGGCTTGAGGCTATGCGGCGCGGCATGGCGCGGCTTGCCAACGGCGAGCCGGTCCAGTATGTCATAGGCGAGTGGGATTTCCGCCACCTCACGCTGAAGTGCGACCGTCGCGCGCTCATTCCCCGCCCCGAGACGGAAGAGCTCGTCACTCGCGTCTTGAAGTATCTTGAGAGCCGAACGAGCGGCGGTGTGCCGGTAGTCGTTGACGTCGGCACTGGCACTGGCGCGATAATCCTCTCGCTTGCGCAGGAGTTCAAGGGCGACGCGGCGTTCCTCGGAACGGACGTCTCGGAGGACGCGATTGCTCTCGCGCAGGAGAACGCCGCGAAGTGCGGACTTGCGGACAGGGTGAAGTTCGCGGTCGCCGACGGGCTTGACGACTTCGACGAACCGGAGTGTGTCGACGTGATAGTTTCCAACCCGCCGTATATCGAAAGCGCCGTCTGCGATACGCTCGATCCGCGCGTCCGCGACTACGAGCCGCGTCTTGCGCTCGACGGCGGCGTTTCGGGACTCGACTTCTACGACCGCTATCTCGGCGACGCGCTCAATATACTGAAGCCGGGCGGGGCGGTGTTTTTCGAGATAGGCGAGAGCCAGGGCGCGGCGCTCGCGAAACTTATGGCTGACTATGGCTTTGGCGAAGTGAAGATCGAGAAGGACTTCGCTGGCCACGACCGCTATGCATCGGGGGTGCTTTCATGAATGCACAGGATATGATCGAGGCGGCGCGGCTTGTGCGCGTGCGCGAACTCCAGACGGCGCTCACCAAGGCGGCCGCCGAAAACCTTCGGCTCAAGACGGAGAACGAAATGCTCTTTGCGCACTTCGACCTCGCCGTCCTCGCGGCGAACGACCTCGCCGCGCTGCCGCCTGACGGGCGGCTCGTCATCGTCGACGGCTGGAACATGATCCTCGGCGCAAACAAGGTTGCGAAGGACCGCGCTGAGCTCGTCGCGCAGGCGAAGGCGCATGTCGCGGAGCATCCGTCGGATTTCGTATGGATCGTCCTCGACGGGCCGCGAGCGTCTTCGTCCGTCGATGGAAGGGTGCGCGTATCCTATACCGGCGGCGTAGGCGCGCATCGCGCCGACAAGTTCATCTGCGACTTTCTCAAGATGGCGCGCTTCCGCGGCGACCTTCGGCGCATCGAAGTGCGCACGGACGACAAGGACTTCAAAAAGGAAGTGAAGCGCATATTCGCTTCGTAACATAAAAAGGAGGACAAGACATGAACAATGCCAAGCTCATCAGGATAGACGACGATGCCGCAGTCGCGGCGCTCGGGGAGAAGTACGCAAAGGCGTTCGAGTTTTTGCGTCGGCCTGATCTCAAGGATCTGCCGCTCGGGCGGCAGGAAATCGACGGAGACCGCGTCTACGCGATAATCTGCGAGAACGATTTGAAGCCCATTGGCGAAGTGCAGCGCCCGGAGTTCCACAAGCGCTATGTCGACGTCCAGGCGCCGATCACGGGCACGGAGCTCTTTGGCGTTCCCGATCTCCCCGAGGAAGTCGCAAACGGTCCCTTCGACGAGAAGGGCGACGGCGCGTTTTTCGACGCCAAATGCCCGATGCAGCCAGTCCAGCCCGGCGAGTGCATCATCTTCGAGCCCTTTGTCGCCCATGCCCCGTGCCATACCGACGTCCCCGGCACGCGCGTCCGCAAGGCCATCGTCAAGGTGCTCTATTGACAGTCGTGGGCCAAAACTGATATACTATCTCCAGTTTGGTTCAAACCATAGGTGGGTTGGCCGAGCGGTTAGGTAGCGGACTGCAAATCCGCTTACAGCGGTTCGACTCCGCTACCCACCTCCAACTTTTCTGATGATGAACAAGAAAAGCGCAGATGTTTTGGCGGCGGTTTTGACCGCCGTCGCTTGGTTTTGGACTGCGTTTGAATGCGACACGATCGGAATCGACGTGTTTGACATGATTCTAATGAAGGAGCGCACCGGCGGCCTTTTCGTCTGGATTCTCGCTGCCGTCCTTACAGTCCTCACCTTCCTCTGGATGCGCCCCCACCTCATTACGCGCGCCATAATGGGCATTTTCATGCTTTTGCCCGCGACCGTATTCAGGTTTACGCGGCTTATGGTGCCTGAGAGCGGCTTTGCGCCGATCCATCTGCTCGTCGGCTTCATGTACGTCATCGCCATAATCGGCATGTACGGCATGTTCTATCCCTGGAAGATCGAGAAGGTCTTCGGCATCGGCGACGGCAAGGAGCACAAGCAGGGCCAGGAGGAAGAGCCAGCTACATGAGCATGTCTCTCGCCATCCTGCCTCCGCTGATTGGCGGACTTGGGATATTCCTCCTCGGGATGAAGCATCTTTCCGAGGGTCTCCAGGCGACGGCCGGCGGGGGGCTTCGCAAGTTCATGGCCAAGGCGACGAGCCACCGTCTCGTCGGCATTGGCTCGGGCATAGTCTCCACGATGATCGTCCAGTCGTCGTCGATCATCACCGTGATGCTCGTCGGCTTCGTCTCGACGGCGCTAATGACCCTCCCGCAGGCGTTCGCCGTCTTGATCGGCGCGAACATCGGCACTACGGCCACAATCTGGATCATCGCCTACGCGCCCGATCCCCAGCTCCTCGGCTTCCTCGGTCTTGGGCTCGGCGGAATCCTCTACTTCTTCCTCAGGGGCGAGAGGGTGCACAACCTCGGCCTCACCGTGATCGGCCTTGGCCTCGTCTTCCTCGGTCTCTACTTCATGTCGAAGGGAGTCTCACCCATACGCGAGGACCCGGAAGTCGCCGCGATGTTCACGCGCCTTTCCGCGACCTCGATTCCTGGCGTCTTCGCAGTCGCCGCGGTCGCGATGGTCTTTACGGCTATCGTCCAGTCGTCGGCCGCTACGATAGCCATCGCCATGGCGCTCGCCGCCCAGGGGCTCATCACCTACGAAGTCGCGATAGCCGTCCTCTTCGGCGCGAACATCGGCACTACGGCGACCGGCTGGATCGCCGCGATCGGCGGCACTGCGGACGCCCGCCGCACCGCGCTCTCGCACACGCTCTCCAACCTCCTCGGCTCGGTAGTCCTTATCTGGTTCTTCGGCTTCTTCGTGTGGTTCGGCAAGATGCTTTTCCCCGGGTGCGACGTGGCCGGAAACCCGCACACGATGGCCGCGATAGCCGTTACGGACACGCTCTTTGCCGTCTGCCGCGGGCTCATCTTCTTCCCGATCGTGAAGCCGTTCTGCCGCCTCGTCGAACGTCTTGTGCCACAGCCCGAGGACGAGAAGCCCCACCTTTCCGCGCTTCACTTCGGCGCGAAGATTTCGCCCGTCATCGCGTGCGACCAGGCGCTTCTCGAAGTGGACTTCATGAAGCGCTCCAACCTCGAGCTTCTTGACTGCGCCCGCAAGGTGCTGTCGGGCGAGACAGAGGAGGACGACGGCCCCGAGAAGCACATCGTCCACCGCGAGGACATTCTCGACAACGTCCAGCGCGAGATCACCGAGTTCCTCGGCAGCATGATGTCGAAGCGCCTGCCGCGCGACGTCGCGGAGCGCGCGCAGCGGCTCCTCCGTCTCACGGACGAGCTTGAGTCGGTTTCCGACGAATGCGCCCAGGTCCTCAAGGTCGTGAAGCGCCTCAGGAAGCAGGGCCAGAAGATGTCAGAGCAGTCCGTCGCGCTTCTTCTCGACATCCACGACAAGGTGGTGTCGTTTGCGGCCGACATAACGCCGCTCATCCGCTCGCCGCGCGCTCCCTTCGACCTTGAGGCTCTTCAGAAGCGTTCGTCGGAGATACACGCGTACATTCGTGAGTGCCGCCGCATTCAGCTTGGCCGTGTCGGGCCCGAGGATCCCGGCTCGTCGATCCGCGTGTTGGGCGAGCTCGACGTGATCAACGCCTATGAGCGCATCCGCGCCTACTACTTAAACTGCGCCGAGACCCTCGCGGGCGGCAAGCGTCGGTAAATAAATTATCCCGATTGCATTCCGACCGCCGTTTTTGATATACTATACAACTCCGCGCCCAAAGACGGGGCGGACGCGGCAGAAAACCGCGAACATCAACAAACTAAAGCAAAGCACAAATGGCAATCAGAAAGCCGACTCCCAAGGGAGAAAAGTCCGCCATAATGGCGGAGCTTCTCGCCCAGGCAGGGCAGGAGTCGAAGTTCAAGAACGGTAGCCTCGTAGAAGGCACCATAAGCGCAGTCAAGGGCGACGACGTCATCGTCGACATCGGTTACAAGAGCGCTGGCACGATCGACATCTCCGAGTTCGGAGAGGGTGCCGAAATCAAGCCCGGCGACAAGGTCACGGTTATGCTCCGCGAGCTCGAGAACGACAAGACCGGCATGGTCGTCCTCTCCAAGCGCGCCGCGGACGAGAAGATCCGCTGGGAGAAGATCCTCGAGCGCTATGTCGAGGGATGCGTCGTGACGGGCACGATCAAGAGCGCCGTCAGGGGCGGTCTCCTCGTCCAGATCGACGACGTGGAGGCGTTCCTCCCCGGCAGCCAGATCGAAGTCGCTCCCGTCAAGGACCTCGAGCCCTACGTCGGGCAGACCTACGACTTCAAGGTCATCAAGATTTCCAACGAGAGGCGCAACCTCATCGTTTCGCGCCGCGAGCTCATCGAGGGCGTCCAGGCCGAGAAGAAGGCCGAGCTCCTCGCCTCGCTCCAGAAGGGCGAGATCCGCAAGGGCCGCGTGAAGAACATCACCGACTTCGGCGCGTTCGTCTCCATCGAGG
>Ga0310786_10008809_pt1 | contig 12901 bp, 20 predicted proteins | sample AusTroGonzalo_MG_FD_203881 | JGI IMG/M metagenome (GOLD analysis project Ga0310786, IMG submission 203881) | Bovine rumen microbial communities from tropical cattle in Woodstock, Queensland, Australia - Gonzalo_03 (v2) (version 2) | ecosystem: Host-associated > Mammals > Digestive system >... | reverse complement strand
CTCCTGCGCTTCCGACAAGGGAGTATCTTCCGTAACCGTACCGTCTATAATAAGGGTCTTCAGCGCCATCTTGCCGCTAATCATGTAGATGCGGTTTTCATAACGTACCCGGTTCTTGTTCTTGCAGCGGAGCCCGCCAGTCTTTTTCAACTCGTCGGGCGATGCCATACTTATATGGTAGAACTTGCTGAAATCAAGTTCCTTCAACAGGTTCTTGTATAACTTCGCCTTGCTCTGATTGTTCGCGAGCTCGAGCTCATAATACGGCTTTATGTTGTCTACCGGTTCACGGGCCTGCCTGAAAATAAGCTGGCGGTCATCGGTTGAACAGTCATCCCACCCGTTCGCGTTAAAGAATTTCTTTATATCGTCGATATCCAGATGAAAAAGATTTTCCACTTCAGTCGTATTGAACTTTACTTCCATACCGTTGAACGATATGTTATTCATATTGGCGCAATCGACAAGCTTATAGCCGAAACGCGATTTCCATTTCTTACAAAGTTCGGGTAAATCAACGAATTTCAATGATTCGTTTAATACTATATCTCGAAATTTCATACATTATTTATACGACAATTTCGAACAGCTGGTTGAATTCTTCCTTGCTGTATGTCCTTATGACCGGTGTAATCTCGAGGTTGGTAAACTTTTCAAGCAAGACGTACTTATTGTACGGAATAAACGTAGGATATATGCAAAGGTAGGAAAAATCCTTGTGGACAAACGGATCCTTCCAGACATATACGCCGGTAGAACAGAAATCGTAATCGAGCGACGTGCCCAGGAACTTCTCGAGGGTCTTTTCGTCGTCTTTCGTAAAATAGATATAATCGTACTGTGCCGATTTTTCTCTACAGACGCCGATACGCTTCTTTCTGAACAACCTGGTGAAAAGCCCTTTTAACATATTTTCTCCGTTTTATCCAATTTCCAAATATAGAAAAACTTTTTGCCTACATTTCTCAGATAAAAAATCTATTGGATTTTCTGTGATAAACCCCAATATTTCTTGAGCTCGTATACCAGTTCGTCGGCGCAGTCGCGGCAATACTTATAATCGCGGTCATTCACTGCGTAACGCTTGATTGTCATCGGGAACCTGTTATCGACGACCCGTTTCACCATTTCGAGAAGGTTGTCATATCTCGACGGGCCGAATACGAATTTTTCCTTGAACAGGTACGTACATTCGTGGTCTACATTATAATGTCTTTCGGTACGGTAAGGCCCGCCGGCAACTATGAGCTTTCCGTCGACGGTAACCCTTTTAATTTCAGAACGGCATTTGGGAGGCCTAGTAAAATCGTACAGGTCGTTCGTGACGAAACCGAAAACTACCTGCCTGTATCGGTTCATGAAAAATTCAAATTCGTCTGTACGTGCCGTTTCCATGTTTTATTTATAGATTAGTCGCCCATGCGTTTCTTGTACTTCGCGTAATTACGGGTAACATTGACCACGTATTTCCTCGTTTCGTCCGGAACGTTGACCTGTTCGCCCTTCATCATCAACCTGTAATTTTCGGCAACTTTCGGCCCGCCGTTATATCCGGCAGACACAAGTTCCACCCTGTCGTACTTCTTTTTCAGCTGGTAGATATAGAGCATGCCGACACGGATATTCTTCTTCAGGTCGTAAAGATCGGATTCGTCGTACGGGTAGCCGTACCTGCGGGCGATAGAAACGAATGTCGGGGGCATGATCTGCATGAGGCCGCCTGCGCCGACGTTCGACTGCGCCTTGTAATTGAACCTGGATTCAGCCTGTACGAGCGCGAGTACGTAACTGTACCTTATACCGATGCGCTCGCTCTCATCGTACAGCAGTGTAGCGAGTTTCAGACATTCCATCTCGCTGAATTCCGGCCTTACTTCCTGGATAATGGCCTGGCCGTTCGTAATCTTGTATTTTCTTACCGCGGATTCCTCTATGCCGAGCTTGAGTCGGTTTATCTCGTTAAGCAGGCTGTCCTGCATCGAGGTCGACTTGAGAGTTATCTCGTTAACCATTTTCAGAAGTTCCGCATTTTTCTGAGAATGCGTCTGGTAAATATTGAGCGTCGCAATCAACAGCAGCAACGCGATCGCGAAAAGACTTATGAGCTGGCGGTATTTCCGGTTGAATCGCTTCAGGACTATCAATATATTTTTCATGGATACAAAGATAGAAAATTTATTATCCTTGTCAGCCCTGGCCATTACTTGAACCCGTATTTTTTGCGCAAATAATTATTTCGTTTTACGAGTTCTTTCAGCAGCGGTTTCGCATTTTCGAAATATTCTTTCTGATCTTTCCGAGGACGCAGGTTGTCCGGCGCGTACCAACCGTGCATGTTGTCGTACAGATAGCCCGTAAACAGAAGCGTGTTCGTTATCGCCTCTATCCTCGCACGGTTAAAATAGTATTCTTCCTGTTCTGTCATTTCGACCTCCTGTCCCAGTCTATCTCGCATTTCATGTAATCGACCTCGGCCCGCTCGTTCTCCTGCATGTACTTCTTGAATTCCTTCAGCGAGCCGTAGTGCTTTTCCGCGAGCCGTATCCTCGGTTTCTTGCGGAACCAAAGGAACCTGTCTTCGACGGTTATGACGCTCATGGCGGCGCGCTTGAAATCAACCATTATAACGCCGCCCGTTACGGTATCAGTCCTTATATTCTTTATATAGAGGTACGGATTCATCTTTATAAAACCCCTATTTTCAAGATATTCGGCCAGCGCCCTTATAACTACGTTACTCTTCACATTCACAATCGGGTATCGGTTCCATTTATTTATATTGAAAAAATAAAGGCTTGTTTTGCACAAGCCTTTAAACCTATGTAACGGGAATTACATAGCGAGCGAGTTCTTCATGTTCGAAATATCGACGGCGATATGCTTCATCAGTTCAGCCAAAGTCTTGGCAGCGTTCTGCTCAATCTTCTGGTTGACGCCGTTGACATACTTCTGGAACGTGTCATCGCTTTCGAATTCTTCGCGGTTGGCGTACTGTTCGATTGCGTAACGAACGATTTCAGCACCGAGATCCGCACCGAGCTTCTTCAACCCTTCTTTGAGATCACCATTCTTCACATAAACCTGGAGAATGGAACCGATATTGCTATTCATAGACTGGGTTTCATAGCTCTGTTCAGCGGCGGACTGCTGGGTTGCCATTTCCTCATCGAGCTTCTGGTGGTAATATTCTTTAAAATCCATGGTAAATCTCCTAATATTTTATATTATTTATAGCGCTTGTTTTCCAAAATCATGTAAGTAGTAGCGAAATCGTTATCCGGGCTCGGCGGCAAATATTCCTGATGGGCGATATCCCACATATTCATGTCGATTTCGGGGAAAAACGTATCACCGTCCGCGATTTCGGTATGTACCCTGGTCAAATGGATATAGTTTACGATATCGATACACTGCCTATAAACCTTGCCGCCGCCGATGATAAACGGGGAACTGTCGTACCTCGAATTCACGTAGTCGACTGCGAATTGCAAGCTCGGCTTGACAATCACCCCGTCCGGCCTATAATCCGGATTGGACGAGATGACGATATTCGTCCTGTTCGGCAACGGCTTGCCGATAGATTCGAAACATCCCCTTCCCATGATTATATGATGGCCCTCGGTAAGTTTCTTGAACCTGACCAGATCCGACTTCAGGCGCCAGGGCATCTTGCCGTCTTTCCCGATAACGTTGTTATCTGAAACCGCCACTATTATACTATACTTGCTCATATCTTTTCTACCTTCACACCGGTGTTCTTGAGGAACTGTATCCCGTTCGAACCCCTGTCATATTTATTTACGTACATAACGTACTTTATCCCCGCGGCATAAATAAGTCTAGCACACGACTCGCATGGCTCGTGCGAAAGCGCCATCGACGCGCCGGATATATCCATCTTGCACTTGAGGCAGTATCCCAAACAGTTCTGTTCGGCATGCAGCTCGTGCTCATTCGAGAACTCGTGGTGTCGCGTCCGCCATTCTTCCTCGGTCACTATTTCCCAGTCGTCTTCTGGCGTTTTCCTACAATAAAACTTGCCGGCCTCGTTCTTGAACAGCTCGTTACAGTTCGGCTGACCAGACGGTGTACCGTTGTACCCGCACGATATAATCCTGCCATTATCGACAAGGAGCGCCGCAACCTTCAGCCTCGAGCACTTGCTCATTTTCTGGTATTCTTTCAATACCGTCTTATAAAGACGCTTATACTTAAGTTCCATGATAACTACAAATATAGCATATTTCCGGAACCGGAATATACCGTACGGTTTTTATCCAGGTTTTCCTAACCGAGGACCTTGATTACTTCCGCAGCGTTATCGAGCTTCAGCATGTCCTGGGCGAGATAAGCGGTATTATTGTTACGGAGACGTACCTTGTTCCCGTCACGGGCAATAACGAGTGCGTCGGCGTCAACCATGCAAATCTTACCGTTAGGATCGTTCACGTCCTTCGGGAACAACAGGTAAAAATGCTTGCCGTCGCCATTCGGGAAATTATTCAGACTCGAAAGCGGGATACTTCCGGTAAAATATATGTAAGACCCGTCGTCTTTCTGCTGTATGTCCTTTTCGGAAATCTTTATATCTATGAAATACGGGATATTATCGTATATTATCACGAGGTCACCGGCTGCTGCACCATAATACGCCTTGGGATCGCCGTTGTTGACAATCGTCCTCATTTTCTTCGTCCAGTATTTCTTGGGCAGGCATTTCGTATGGTATATGCCGAAACCGTCTATCACGTCGAACGTAGGGCATTCCTTGACTCGCGAATAAATCGACATGCAGTCGAGTTCTTCCGGATCTCCCGCCAGCATGTTATGTGTCTTCTTCAGGAAAGTCGGACCTTCGCTGTTATTCAATTTATGAATTTTTATATAACTGATAAAATCATTAAGTTGTTTGCCGAACAAACAGTCTACAGCTTTTTCGAGATTTGTCATAAATTAATGTACCTGCTTAACCGTGTTCATATAATCGGTGAACGTATCCATTAACCCGGCCAGGCCAGACATCTGAATAAACTTGAAATACCGCTTGGTATCTACCGTATCATATGTTAAGTTATTTATGACAGACAGAATCGTATTTTCGATATCTTTCGGAATACACCTGAAAGATATCAGTTTCATGTTACGCTCGAATGTTTCCTTCAACGAATTTTCGGCAAGCCATAAATCGAGATCCTCGTCAAGGATCTTAAGCGCACGCTTTTCCCCAATGCCGTACTTTATACCGGGAACGTTGTCGCCACGGTCGCCTGTTATTATCTTCAATGTCAATTCCTTTTCCGGGTCGAGACACTCGACAAAGCAATGCTTCACGCCATCGTACTGGCGGTAGTTCGGATAAACATACAACTGATGAAAATCCTTATCTGACGAGACATTAATTATGTCCCAATTTGGCCTGTTCTTCGTTATGACTGCTATAATATCATCGGCTTCACAACGCGGAATTTGTACGAAAGGAATATTCCTGAAGGACTCCTTCAATACGGTAAAGAACTTCTCGACTACCGGGAAAAATACGTCGAAATTGACAATCGATGAATCTCTCTTCGCTTCCCTGTTAGCCTTGTATTCCGGGTATACTTCCTTCCTCCAGCTCTCCGAATCCTGCACACAAATTACCCTGTCGGGCGAATGCTCGCGAATCGTCTTGATGAACGATGACAGGAACGTCATCTTGAATATCGAAAATTCAGTCTCTTCCGGGCCTGGCGTCTGCGAGAAAAGGCACCGCATCATAAGGTTTGATATATCGAACAATAAAACTTTCATATGTTCAAATATAGTAAAAAACGCTAATTAAAATTAGCGTTCGATATTATTCCGGAGTTTCTTCTTCGAATTCAAGCCAGTTCCGTTCCTTGTACATCTTTCGACTTTCCCTGACCTTAATTTTCCGCTTCTCGTCTTCCTTCATTCGGGTATATTCACGGACATTCACGTGCCTGTAGCAATACTTCAGACACTTGCCCATCCTGATAAGCAGCAGGTGACACAGGTGGTGTTCCTTCGGGGACAGCTCGATCTTGTTGTCCTTCTTGTTGCTGCCGCCCTCGCTCCTGGGAATAATGTGGTGCTTTTCAATCTGGCCAAACAGAACCCTCGTCTTCGCTCGGGAAATCAATATTTCGTATATCTTCGCGTAATTCAACTAGAACCCTTTGTTTCCGCCCGCCAAGTCGAATTCGTTCCTGACGTCTCCGGAATCCATTATCTTAAACCTGTCGCCTATGTCGAGGTATTTCGGAACGAACCTGTTCGGAACCCTGTAACAGTCCATTACTCCCTTCCTGTTATAACACCTCAGCCCTATCGATATGTTCGAATATACCGACCTGAGCTGCGTCCCGTCCAGGATCAACCTTATATCCTCGTTAAATATATTATAATCCTTGTCCAGCCGGCGCAAAATATATTCCCTGGTATCGTTATCGAAATAATGGAAGTTCACGCCCCAGAAATTGTTTATGTTGCGCTCGTCCGGCGAGACGCAGTATATAAGCGGCATCTCGTCGAATCCACCGAGCTGCGCCGGCCTCGTGCCGGCACTGTAGTAAAGGATATAGAAATAACCGTTCTGCACCAGGTTCGTCCTGATACACTCGTTACGGTCGATTTCTACGTGTAGCTGGTCATATAACATTAAATATCTTCGGTATTCTCAAGCAACAGTTCAATGTTCTCGTATTCGAAAGTGGCGACGAAGTTCACCGGGGACGCGGACCCGTACTGCATGGACAGGCTGGCCAGGTTATTGATAATCGCATGCTTGAACTTCATCTTGGTCATGACCTTATTGTCGTTATTGAGCGATACGAGCTCTATGGCGTCAATACAGTCCATCCTAAGCAATTCCTCTCCCTTGATGTTAGTCTTGCCACAGGGCTCGCCGAAACGCATCCAGTATATCCAGCAGTAGAAGAGGTAGTAGTTCATCATGTGTTCGTCGAGCTGGAACTCTATGTGCATAGTCTGCAGATCCCTCGCCCCTATTGGATTTGGATGTAACTGTCTCTCGTGTTGATATAGAGAGGTCAGCATGGGAATCGAGAAATCGGGTACGGTGACATTCCTGACGTAATTATCGAGAATATGGGTATCTAGATCGTAATTGGTCATATTGACGAGGTTGGAAAACCTGACAATAAATTTGTTATTACTGAAATCATTAATTTGTGTTGTTATTCCTGCCATGCATTATTTATAAAAAAGGCGTTTCCCTGGGGAAACACCTTCTGTAATTCTTGTGATAATGGTTACGCTGTGATAAATTTGGGAATCGAATCGCGTACCGCCTTCAGATAGGCCTTGACCTTTTCTTCGGCCTTCTGCTGGTACTTGACCGTAATCGTTCCGCTTTCCTGGTCGAACTTGACATCGACATTGCTCTTCGTATTCACGGCGATGGCGTCGAGTACGGACTTCATCTTGCTGACTACGAGTTTCACAACGTCAATCGGTTCGACATACTTGATATTGTCACCCTTCAGCGCATCCTTGAGCGTAGTCACCGCAATTTTCTTGCCGGAGGCAGGAGCGTCGTCGTTATCAGCGGCGGCAGCCTTTGTCGGCTTCTTCGCGGTAACGACCTCGCTCAACAGATAGCCGAACAGGCTGTCCCTGAACGACTCGGAAATATCGATACGGTCGATTGCGTTAAGTACGGCCGTTTTCTCGCCGTCATTCATGTCACGAAGCGCCTTGTATTCAAACTTGAGCACGATAGACTTCGCTTCTTCGCCCGCGGCGCCTTCCGTCTTACCGATAAGGCTGTCGATATGTTCGATGACGAACTTTGTCTTCTTGAACCAGTCGGCAGCGTTTTCCGGGCCCCTGAGTTCCACGCCGCCGATAGAGGCGGATTTTTCGAGAACCTGCGGAAGCTTGGAAATCTTCTTCTCGTAACGCATACGTTCAGTAACCTTGGCATTCCCTTCCTGGTTCAAGGTTTCAGAAGCTTCTTCCGCGATGCTGCGATCCTTGAAGTAGAGGTTGAAACCGTAAGTCTTGACGGGGATAAAGCCGAGATATGACTTGATATTGTCGTTTTCGGTAAGCTGTTCGAGGAATCCCTTGAGGTCACTGTTGACCTTGTTCGTGAGTTCCGTATAGAACGTATCTGCATCGCCGCCGTTATTCTTATTTTCCTTGGCGATATTGAGGATTATGCTGTCGTCAATCTTGAACGGGATAGAATATACCTTGATAAGTTCGCCGCGAGCCGCCTTATCGGCGTTCTTGACGACGGTCTCCTTGACCTTCTCGTAAATCGACAGCATCAGGCGGGACACGAAATCGTTATCGATCGTGATTTCCGCATTCTTGTTGTTGAACACATTGTTCTTGACTTCCTTGTCGGCGACTTCGCTCTTCAGGTACTTATACGAGAAGATTTCGGAACTGTCCGCGAGGAAACTCATACTAAGCTTGTCCGTATTCTGAATAGCCGTCATGAAATTCTTAGCGAATCCCTTGGGGTCCTTTTCCGTATAGTTGTCAAACACGAAGACAAGCGACTTGTCGCCTTCGGGCTTGATGATGAGATGTCCGTTGTTCTTAAGGAAGATTTCCTTGAGCGCCTGGACATACTGTACGATCTGTTCGGAAACTGCCTTCTGGAAATTTTCCTTGTCATTGAGCGCGGAATCCAGATTGAACTCGTTACGGGCGAGGAGCTTGTTCTTGATTTCGTCGACGACGTCGGACGTGTTGAACTTAATCCTGACCGCCCAGCCCTGCTTTTCGCCGTGGGACCCGAACGTCCTGTCCCAGTCCTTCTTAAGGTAATCCATGAAACCTTCGTTTACGTCGTGTTTCGGCGTATACTCGGCCTGTTCTGTAAGATATTCATTAAACGTGTCTATCATATTCGGAAATATCCTCTATCTTTTTATTATTTATAAATAAAGTATGGAATCTTTCAAAGACTATCTACTGGACCAGATAGAAAAATCGCAGGACGAATCACTCCTCGACGAGAAGATGTACTGGGAATATGTCACGCGTAACGGCAAGCGCCAGAAAAAGTGGCATACCGACAAGAAAAACTTCAGAATCCAGGTAAACAAGAAGACCGGCCAGCCCAAAGAAGTCTTTATCACCCCGACCGAACGTATCCGTCGTAAAATCGGCCAGCGCAAGGCGGCAATCAAGCGCCGTGCCAAGCAGAAGAACATCTCGGCAAGGCGCCACAAGTCTTTCAACGTCAGAAAGATTGCCGGCATGCGCTACAATACCGGTAACGACAAGCGAAAGAAAGGAAACGCATATTCGACGAATAATTACAGGGAAAAGGACGTGCTCCACCCGAACATGGTCGAAGCTTTGCTACTCGAATGGCCCCATGTCGAAATCCTTCCAGATACATACTGGGATTTCTATTCCGAGGTCGGAGACGATGACGGTTCCTGGATTATGCAGCTAGTCTCCCTTATCCGCGAACAGGCGATGTATTCGTTGAAAAAGGGTCAGCCGGGAGACAACAACAATTCTACCGAGGACGAACGCCCTAAAGATGGTGTCATAAAGGTCACGCCGGGCGAAATCGAACAGATTTTCTACGTGATTTCGACGGATATCTTCTGTGTCAACGCGATTAGAAAAGCATACAAGATGTTAAGTTATGAAAATCGCCTGGAATTCGACCAGACAATGATTGACGGCGGGCAGAAAAATTTCTTGAAGAAAATCCGCGACGACTTTAAATAAGGAATTCGTCCATACCGCTTTCAGCGGTCTCCTCTTTCTTGGGACACCAGTTATCGAAATCCCACTCGAAGAAATCGGCGCAAACGAGATTGTGCTCGACGATTTTCCTGTATTTGGGGCCGACTATTTCCAGTACCCTCTGTACCGCCATATCGCGATTATCCTGCATGAGTTCCACGCCGTAAAGTGTCTTTACCGCGTCTTCCTTCGATATGCCGGAATCGAGGCGTTTCTGCAACATGCGAACGATAATCTGCCCGTTGCCCATACACGGTTCCAGGAATGTCGCCTTGGGATCCTTCCATTTTTCATCCGGGATTTTCTCGATCATCTTGTCGACGATTGCGAAGGGCGTAGCAACTTCGCCGTTTTTCTTTATGCGTTCCTTTGAACGCTCTATGCCGTCGTTCGTAAAATTCAAGTCTTTCATATTATGCCCGTATATTCATATAGCTGCCGTTAAGGTCGCACAGATCCAGCGTAGCCGCCATGTTCTGCTTGTACAGCATATAGCTATTCAACGCTGTCCTCGCATATTCGCCGATATTACTGAAAAACTTATGCAGCTCGTCACCGTCAGTCTTGATACGTACCATATTTATGCAATATATACAGTACTCTTTCGTATCCTTGTAATCGATACTTACATCAATATACGGTATGTTTCCATTAAAAAACCGTATCGTATACATTAAATTATCGCCTACCGCTATTTCGACCGAATTTGCCGTCCAGCACGGAACCGGTATTTCCGGATCGTGCAGTTCCTCGATCCATTTACTGACATCGTCTTTTAGCTTATCCGTTATTACTGTCATATTTACCTCGTTACAGTTTATCGAGTGTCTTCTGTATTTCCCTGTTGTTCTTGACAATCTTGCACGTATAGTTCAAGTAACGCGTACAATCGTCTTCTGTCTTTATTTTAGACAGCCCGTCAAGTATCATGAAAAACTCGTTTACGACTTCTTTGGGGCTGTCCGTAAACAACTGGATAAAGGGAGAACTGCAACATGCGGTATCGACCCAGTATTTTTCAGGATATTTTCTCTTTTGTCCGGGAGACTTGTGTTTCAACGAAAGATAAAGCCTGTTCTTGTGGTTCTTACTGGTAGAAACCTTGCAATTCAAGGGTATAACACTGGAACTGCCTTCTTTCTGCACACCGATTTCAAACGAAATAAAATTATCGCGAAATTTATTGTTACCAAAAAACCCGTTCTGAAGATTGTAGATAATCTCGGAACTACGGTCGATAACCGTAATATTCGTATAGCCGTGTTCCGCCAGCATCTTTTCGAATATATCGCTATCGGAATTCTCGTCGAACATTTTCGTATAACGTTTGGAAATACGGTCAAACGCGTCAGTCACGTATTGCCTGGCCAAATCCATGTTCTTCGTTATAATCTTATTCAGGAAACTCATCAGTCGTCCAAAATGTCAATAGATTTCAATAGTTTCAACGATTCGCCGTACATCGTGCACTTGTTCCGGTACGCGGTGGCGGATTTCGATTCTTTGACGCCACGTAGACCGTCTGCCATGGCGAAAAATATATCCTTTACTTCCTTGTCGCTATCCGTTCTCAGATGCAATGTCGGACGTCCGTACATGGCGTTCTGCATCCTGGTAATTTCTTCCTCGTCGGACTCGTCGACCAACGTGGAATTAATCTTTATCTCGAACGCCACGTAGAATTTTTTTGTCTTTTTCGAACGGCGGATCTTTACAGGTATCTTGAACGATTCGTCCTTGCAGATACAGAACGACATATTATTGTCCGAATAAAGATTAATCAATCTCAAATTACAAGCCTTATAACCGTAACTTCCGAATAACTTTTCGAATTCGCCGAAAACTTCCGTCACTTCCGGTTTTAGTTCTGCATATCTCTTCTTGGTATCTTTAAGCAATTCTGTATAACGAGCGATATCCTTCAGAATACTCTCTTTTACCTTTTCGAATGCGGTATCTATCGAACTTGCCACGTTTTTGTACATATAGATACTAATATAGCAAAAGGGTCGACTTTCGTCAACCCTTCGTTAATATGGCAAAAATTTTATTGACTATTTCTGAATTTTTCCGCTTCGTTAATGCGGCGGGTGAACGCTTCACGGTTTTTCGCGATCCACTGTATAATTTCCAGGAACGCGGAACGAAGATCGACAGGATCCAGTTCCGTGCCTTTCGGCAGGTCCTCGTCCCTGATGTCCATCGCCCAGATGCCTGAATTGAACTTGAATACACCACGGTCGATTTCGTCCCTGTACTTCTGACATTCATCGATTGCCCAGTCGGGATAACGCATGACCGTGTTGACGCAATGCTGCAGCAAGGCGTTATATTTGGGATTGTCCATCAAATTCTCAATGGAACGCATGCACGTGAACTTATTGATAAGGTAAAACCTTACTATCTGTACTACTGGTCTCATATTGTTTCCTTTTGTTATTAAACAGTTTAATCCTGCCTCGGAGGGGGCAGGATTCTTTTTATTTTCTTCTTTATATATAATTTCTATTTTCCGGTTTTCGCAAAAATCCCGAATATCATACCGAACAGCGTGGCGAGCAAAGATTTGGATTTCACGGGCTCTGCCTTGACCGTCGACGCGGGGTCGACACACCTCTGTTCTTCGGCTGGCTGTTTCTGTCGGACTTCCGAAAATACTATGTCGGATTCCTTGACGGGTTCCGTCATTTCCCTAACCGGCGGGAGCTGTGAGTCTTCCCACCTGGTCTTCACAAAACTTATCTGATCCGGCGGGAAGTCGAACTTGTCCTTCCTGACCTGCGTATGGGTAAATACGCCCTTGAATTCCTGCGCCGCCTTGTCGTTCTCGAACATGCCCTCGAGCTTGTAGTTGTGGGGAATGCCGCACTTGTCACAAAGCCAGTTTACGAGCGCATAAATCGCGTCCTGCTGGGCTTTTGTCAGCCGGGTATAGTGGTAATAGCCCCTGAACGTAATCTCGTCCACATGCTTGTCTTCTGTGCAATACAGCTGCTGGTACGCGTTATAGTACCCGGAAGTATGCTTGTTAAGCGGGCCGTAATTGGATACCTCTATCCCGATGGCGCTCTTGCTCATCGCGGAATTCGTGCCGACGCAGTTCGCACCGAGATGGTACGACCAGTTGTGCTCGGAATCTAACGGGATAATGTTGTAG
>Ga0310786_10008807_pt1 | contig 12902 bp, 10 predicted proteins | sample AusTroGonzalo_MG_FD_203881 | JGI IMG/M metagenome (GOLD analysis project Ga0310786, IMG submission 203881) | Bovine rumen microbial communities from tropical cattle in Woodstock, Queensland, Australia - Gonzalo_03 (v2) (version 2) | ecosystem: Host-associated > Mammals > Digestive system >... | reverse complement strand
GAGCCGTCATCCTTCTGCATCTTGAGTATCCAGTCGAGCTCCCAACGTGCTTCGTTCAATATATCCGGTGTACCGTTTCCGGTCTCGGGGATATTCAGAGCATCGGAGCATCCATCAGGGAATAAACGATATGCATATAACATATGTGCCACTGTTACTGCTCCGGGTCCCACGTATTTTCCGTAGTCTCCTGCATCGTGCCATCCACCTATCACGGTTTTTTTCAAGGGTTCAGCACCTTCCTTAAAGCAGACCCCGTTCTCACTGACATGCATGATACTGTCATCCCACTCAATAGCCGGAGCTGTATGACATGCTGCATGAGTATATATCCCGGCATACTTTTCTTCCAGGGCACATCCGCATCTCTGATAATACAGACCTTTTATCAGAGCATTCGTCACATCACTGTATGCTTTCTTTTGAACACTTATTTTACGCTCGGTATCTCCGCTTTTTAATAAATATTTTCCTTCCGGAAGATCACCGAGATCTATTGAGGTCACATTATCACCTGATGCATCGTCAAACTTAAGGTTTAAGTTTTTAAACGACTTAACTTCATTACCTTGATCATCGAGCACAATCAGATCATTATCCGATAAAATCACTACATTTTTAGAAAATCCGGGGAGATATCCCAGCATATTTACTCGTATTTTTGAAGGTGTTGTAGTATTCATGGCTACTCCTTTTCTTTGCATTATTTCTTCCGTTTTTAAATTCTTATATAACTATATCTTTTAAACTTCTTCAGTTCAGTGTAAAATCTATATTTTACTATATAACAGATTTCTTCGGTCATGTATATAGCATTCGCCGTATTTAATAAGAAAATCTATTATTTTTATAATATAATACATACAGCAGTTGACAATACCCGTCATTAAAGCTACAATCTCATATTAGCAGATTTATGAACGATACAGGACGTGAAAACAATGGGACGAGCAAGAAACAGCTATAAAAGATCAAGACAAAGAGGCTCAAATCGGCATTTTTATTCAAAGCCTCAAAACGTAAATATCGATGGCGTAACCTGGTACACCGATTTTGGAGTCAGCTCCATGCTCGGCGTTAAAATTGACCTTGTAAAAAAATATGTTAAACCCTCTGCCATCCAGCCCAAAAAAGACAAAGTCCTGTATTCCAGAGCTGACATAGCCAGAGCTCTCGATGATCCCCATTTCAGCACCATGATAAAATCCTCGGCCTTTCTCGCAAAAGCCAGGGATATTTCAGACATACACGAACTGTTCAGCCACTATACCGCCGCCTACTATATGGCACGAGCCGGCGAGCTTGACAGAAAATTCATCCTTCATGTAGGTCCCACAAACAGTGGTAAAACACATGAAGCCATCGAACGCCTAATGCAGGAAAAGGACGGACTCTACCTGGCACCATTGAGACTGCTTGCTCTGGAGATGTTTGATAAGATGAACCGCAACGGTGTCCCTTGCGATCTGCTGACCGGTGAGGAACACGAAGAGGTCCCCGGAGCAAATGTCATATCCTCCACCATCGAACTCTGCGATTATACCAGACACTATAAGGTAGCTGTTATAGATGAAGCCCAGATGATAGCTGATAAATACCGCGGAGCCCAGTGGACAAAGGCCATCTGTATGGTCGATGCCGAAGAAGTGCATATCTGTCTGGCCCCGGAAGCTTTACAGATCATACGTTCAATAATAACAGAATTCGGCGGACAGTTTACCAGAAGAAAACACTATCGTCTGGCTCCATTGGAATATACCGGGAAATTCAAGTCCCTAAAGGATGTCAGAAACGGTGATTGTCTGATAGTTTTCTCAAGACGCTCCGTACTGTCCTTATCAGCAGAACTGGCTGATGCAGGGATAAAAACCAGTGTGATCTACGGTGCCCTGCCTCCTACCTCCCGCAGAGAAGAAGTCCGGAAATTCACAAGCGGAGAAACCAAGGTAGTAGTAGCCACGGATGCCATCGGCATGGGAGTCTCCATCCCGATAAAGCGTATCGTATTTATGGAAACCTCGAAGTTTGACGGTAAAGTCACAAGACAGTTAACCTATACCGAGATTCGTCAGATAGCCGGACGCGCCGGCAGATACGGCATATATGATGTAGGTGAAGTGGCCGCCATAAAGGACGAAGACCTTATAAAAAACGGACTCGATAAGAGCCCGTCATGGATTAACACATATACTATTCCTTTCCCCGAGGAACTGGCCGAATCCGGTCATGACTTCGGAGACCTTTTTGATGAATGGAGCTTTTCTCCCTCCGGTTCAAAGCTGGCTGTAAAGGAAGACATAAAGGATATGCAAAAGCTGTACAAGCTGCTGGCACCGGCCATCCCTAAGGATGCTGACCGCAGACTCATCTACAGCCTTATCACATGTCCCGTCGATATAGGCAGCCCTGAGCTCGTGGAATACTGGCTCGACTGTGCTGTCATGGTATTGACCGGTCATCCCGAACTGGTACCCAAACCCGGATTTGGCGAGGATACACTGGAAGCCTGCGAGCGCCAATACAAGGGCTATGACTGCTACAATCAGGTGCTCCGCCGTGTCGGCATCGATGCAGGCTGCTATGACGAAAGAGAACGACTTAGTAAAAAGATAAATGAGCTTCTGACCAGGGATATAAAAGGTTATCGCCTAAAATGTCCCGGGTGCGGTAAAATAATGAAATTCACTGAGACTGCCAACAGCAGATATTGTAAAAACTGCCAGCTGGCTTATTGGGGATCATGGTAAGATAAAGCGGCAAACCATCCGGCTTGCCGCTTATATTTTTATTTTTCAACAAACAACACTCCCAGGGTGCCCGGTCCGCAATGTGCCGAAACTACACAGCCTGCATGTGTTACCAGTACTTCCTTAAAATATGAGAGTCCTTCGAGGATACCTTTTACCTTGGAAACTATAGCCTCGGTACAGCCGGAGTGGGTGATGAATACTCTGTCGGGCTTTGCTCTTTTCAGTGCCTCAAATAAATCCTTTGTATAATCAAGGATCACCCTTTCGATCTTACCTCTGTATTTTTTATCAGAATGCATGGCTCCTTTTTCCACAACTATCCTCGGATGCAGCTTTAATACGGATCCAAGCATGGCTGCAAGTCCCGAACATCTGCCGCCCCTGTGCAGGAAAACCAATGTATCCACCACAAAACTGGCTCTGACACGCGGTCTGAGATTCAGTATCTCAGTCTCTATTTCCCTGATACCTTTGCCTTTAGCCGCCATTTCTGCTGCTTCTACTACAAGATGCCCTATACCGGTAGACAGATTTTCGGAATCTATAACCACTATCCTGTCCAAAGCATTCAGATTTTCCGCTGCCAGTCTGCAAACATTATTGCTTGCAGACATCGAGGCTGAGATAGTAAAAACTACAAGCTCGTCTCCTGCTTCAATATATTTTCTGAAAACCCCTATCACATCCTCCATTGAAGGAGCCGATGTTTTAGGAGTGGAGCCTGTAGCATCAGACCATTCATATATCTTTTGAGGTTTGATATTTACCCCGTCCAGATATTCCTCTTCTCCCAAAGAAACATGAAGAGGTATTATCTCTATATTATATCTTTCTACGAGCTCCGGCGATAAATCGCAGGTGCTGTCTGATAAAATCCTGACCATATTATAACCTTCTTTGACTTTAATATCTTACCTTACCTTCTGCCACTGAACGCAGATGCTCGCCGTAAGGACTCTTACCATAGTTTTTGGCAGATTCCATAAGTTTTTCTTTGTCTATAAATCCGTTGATAAATGCGATCTCCTCAGGAGCTGATATAGTAATACCCTGTCTGGACTGAACCATCTCTACAAACTGTGCTGCCTGAAGCAATGAACTCATTGTACCCGTATCCAGCCATGCGAATCCACGACCGAGTAACTGTACATCAAGCAGACCGTCATTGAGATACATTTCATTAAGTGTTGTGATCTCAAGCTCACCTCTGGCTGAAGGTTTTACCTGATTAGCTCTTGCACTGACTCCGGCAGGATAGAAATATAGACCAGTTACTGCATAGTTTGATTTAGGCTCCTTCGGCTTTTCCTCTATGCTGGTGGCTACACCGTTTTCATCAAAAGCAACTACACCGAAGCGCTCCGGATCATTTACATAGTACCCGAATACGGTTGCCCTTCCGTTTTCCTCAGCATCGGCAACTGCTGCCTTTAACAAACGTCTAAACCCGTTTCCATAAAAGATATTATCACCGAGCACCATAGCTCCGGCCTCGCCGCCTAAAAACTCTTCACCAAGGATAAATGCCTGTGCAAGTCCGTCAGGACTCGGCTGTACCTTGTATTCCAAATGTATACCGAACTGTGATCCGTCACCAAGCAGGGCTTCAAATCTAGGAGTATCATCCGGAGTAGATATGATAAGTATCTCCTTGATCCCTGCTAACATCAGAGTTGACAGAGGATAATAAATCATAGGTTTGTCATACACCGGAAGAAGCTGCTTGCTGGTTACCTTTGTCAAAGGATAAAGTCTTGTACCTGAACCGCCTGCTAATACTATACCTTTCATATTGTCTTTATGTCCTTTCTTAATTAATTATCTTTTAAGTACACTGACTGAAACCGGGAAGTCAAAATAAGTTTCCGGAAATGGTTCATTTTCCAGTGTAAAGTGCCACCATTCGCAATCAATCGGTTTAAATCCGTTTTTCACCATCAGGTCCTGTAAAATCATCCGGTTTGCATACTGTTCTTCAGTAATACCCTTGTAATCGGGATGTGACATTTCACTGAAGTAATCAAATGGACTGCCCATATCTACTTCCTTGCCGGTTTTCATGTCGAGCAATGTCAGATCTACCGTACTCCCCCTGCTATGGCTTGATTTGCTGGCGATATATCCCTTTTTAAACAGTTCCTGTTTTTCAAGATCCGGATAAAAGAACGGTTTCATACGCTGATCTAGATCTTCGATGCCCCACATCACAAAATGCTTTACCGCTGATGCCGGACGATATGTATCAAAAATCTTTAATCTGTAGCCCTGCACATTTGCTTTACTGCTGACTGCCTTTAGAGCTCTGGCTGCCTCCTTGGTAATGATCGCGCACGGCTCCTCATAGCCATCAATCCTGTCACCGATGAAATTGTAAGTGGAAAAATACCGGATTTCCTGTACTATCCCCGGTACATAATCCGAGAGCAGCGTAAAATCCGAAGCATCGTTTATTACTTCCTTCTCATAATCAATAGCCATACTCAAGCCTCCTACAAATTATCTGAATTATATCTCAAATACTGAATAATGTCAAATTAACCAATTATAAAGTTCCCATTGCGTGGGGACTTTTTTTGTGCTATTATTTGTTTACCAATAATACGGAGGGAAAGATGAATCAACAAGATAATTCACAGAATCAATATAACTATCAGCAACAGAATTATTCACATAATCCGCCCCCATCACCTCAGCAGTATAATGCTCAGTATCAGCAGGGACAACCGCAATATCAAGGGCAATATCAGTACCAACAGGGGCAACAACAATATCAGGGACAATATCAATACCAACAAAATAATCAGTACCAGCAGAATCAATACCAGTATCAAAACCAGTACCAGCAGCCATATCAGCAGCCGCAGTATCAGACCCAGTATACCACAGCAGCGCCTACCAGCGGGATGTGTATAGCCGGTTTTGTGTGTTCGCTGGTTCTTTTCGGAATACTCGGCATAGTCTTCTCCATAGTAGGTATCAAGGAATGCAACGAACAGGGAACAAACGGGAAGGGCCTGGCTGTAGCAGGATTGATCATTTCTATCGTTAAGATCTGCCTCGTTATTTTATATTTTGCAGCACTTGGATGCTTTTGCTCGTCGATTGGCTGGCCCTGGTGGTAGAAAGATAGGCAAATGAAATTACTTAATGACTATTTAAAACAAAACTTCGGTTGCAAGGTATATAAGATAGCACTCAACGGTGGTTTTACCTGTCCCAACAGGGATGGGAAAATCGATACCCGCGGGTGCATTTTCTGTTCTCAGGGAGGCAGCGGTGAATTTGCGGAGGATCCGAATCTGAGTGTCTATAATCAGATAGAAAATGCCAAAAAACGTGTTTCCGCCAAGATAAAGGAAGGAAAGTATATTGCTTATTTCCAGGCCTATACTGGTACCTATGCTCCGATAGCACGCCTTAAAAAGTTATATATGGATGCACTCGATCACCCGGATATAGTTGCATTATCCATCGCAACACGCCCTGACTGTCTGCCGGACGATGTTCTGGAGTTACTTTCAAAATGCAATGAGATCAAGCCCGTATGGGTAGAACTCGGCCTTCAGACTATTCACGAAAACACTGCTAAATACATACGCAGAGGATATGAATTAAAAGTATACGATGAGGCTGTACAAAAGCTCCGCAAAAGAGGTATTGAGGTTATCACGCATGTAATCTTAGGTCTTCCCGGCGAAAATGAAAAGGATATGCTTGAAACTATATCCTATGTATGCGGACTGTCAGGTGCCACACACAGTTCCCTCTATCACGCAACCGGTATCAAACTCCAGCTTTTACATATATTAAAAGGTACCGATCTTGAAACAGAATACAAAGAGGGGCGCTTAACGCCCCTCACTGAAGATGAATATATTAGTTTGTTAAAAAAATGCGTTTCCATTATCCCTGACGATGTGGTAATACACAGACTTACCGGTGACGGAGATAAGAAAATCCTGCTAGCTCCGCTTTGGAGTGCTGATAAAAAGCATGTCTGGAATCGCATCCAGAAGGAAGTTATTCAGGCTTCTTACCGAATATCTGCTTTTTCTTAACTACTATAACTACATTTTCTGCACTTGATACAGAATGGTCATTTGTGAGATTCATATTTGACCAGTCTGTATGGTGTATGGCAAAATTACATGCCAGGCTGTCACCAACTCCTAAAGTATTACTATCCGAATAAGTTATCTCGCATACAGTATCTGCATTCTTTCCCTTTGCATCACTAAATGCTCCTGAGCATCCGTTTAACTGTGTATACGAACCCGATGCTCCGTTTATACAGGTATGGTAGCAATCAAAGCTCAGCTGCTTTCCTTCTTCATTTGTGAAATAGAACATGATCTTAAGATCTTTAAGTGCTAAACTTCCATCACTGTTATTTACGATGTTAATCTTACCAGATATACTCGAAGAAGATGAAGAAGTATTGTCATACTCAACAGATACTGATACAGCTTCATTCTTTGCAGTACCTATAACTTCTACTGTTGATCCACCGTTTCCGGATCCGCCATTTCCTGAACCACCATTATTACCACTGCCATTATCCGAACCGCCATTATTACCGCTACCTGAGTTACCTCCGGATACTACAGTCTTGCCGGCATTTTTGCCCTTTGCGGGCTCGCTGCCGAATACCAGCTGACCGTTCTCGTAAAGTGCTGAGCTTGTCAGCATTGCATTACCGCCCTTAGTCATACCGGCAAATGAAGGATCGTTTGAGTTATCCCATGTACCCTTTGGATTACGAAGACGAACCTGTATCTCCTTCTTATACTGGCTCTGACCACCGGGGTATATTACTGAATCGGAGAAATCAACACTTAAGTAATAAATGTGATTATCTTCATCCCAAGCCTTAATTCCTGCAGACTTTCCTGCTGCCATATAGTTTGTGGTAACTTCGATATCTGCAGCAGATCCTCCTGCCTTATATACCTCACTCAGATCAACATAATATCTGTACTCAAGTTTCTCTCCGCCACGGGCCGGCCATGCAGAAACATTACAGATAAGAGCCTTTATCTCTATAAAATCTGTACCGTCAACATTTATACCACCCTGAACGTAAAACTCATCAATATTAACCTTTTCTACCGCTCCGAAATCCTTTAAGGTCTGTCCGTGATATTTCTTGTACATCTTAGCCAGGAGTCCGGTAAAACCTGCATTATAGTCACAGGCAACTTCGTTTTTATTATAATCCGATACGGTATCTGTATAACCATCATTTGCGTCAGGTCCTCCTACAAGAGCACCATAAAGGGTATGTCTTGCGGGATTGGGCTCATTCATATTGTCACAGTATGAACCCTGAGCGGTACGGTGGTGAGGATTTTTCGGAGCATTCTCTCCAAAACCTACCATATAAGATCTGCCGCTGCTGCCAAGTGCATAGTTTGCCTGCTTTTCGGCAAAATCGGTATAAGCCTTTTCCTTGCTTGAAGGACATAATCCTGATTCAGCATATGAGAGTGCTATAAAACTTGTGGTTGTCGCATATCTGAGAGAACCCCAGCTGTCAAGCCATGCCAAACCCTTTGGTGAATAAGTGATATGGTTTGAAGATACCCCGCTCCACCAGTCAAGATGCTGTTCAACATCATTTTTATAAGTTTCTTTTTCGGTAAGTTTAGCAAGCATTACAGCTGCACCGATATGAACATCATCCCAGCACATAGCCCAGTCATAGTCATGACCGGCATTTTTGTAGTCGGCTTCGGCATTGGTGATATAGGTTTCATCACCGGTAGCACAGTACAGCCAAGCGCCTGACCATGCGAGCTCATCATAGAAGCCGCTCCATGAATTATAGAAACCATTTGCTGCGGTATATCCTGCATCACTCTTGGTATCTCTTGCAAATTTGTAAAGAGATTTTGCATGCTTTAAGCAAAGATCACTATAGCTCTTATCGATATTTTTATATATGATTGAACAGATTGCAAGTGATGCGGCGGTTTCTCCGCATACTGCCGAGCCGGGATTTGATTTTGTTACCTTATAGGAAGGTCTGCTCATCCTGTACTCTACAGTTTCTGCGGCTCCCCAATATGAGTGATCCTGATTGCCGTCACCTACCTGATAATAATATACTTCATCGGAAGGATGACACTTTATAAAGTAGTCGTTTGCCCACTTGATATTTCCCAGAGCATAGCTTAACTGACCGCTTTCTTCATAGGCTTTTGCATCCTCTATGATGGACCAGCCGAGCATTGAAGAAGTATATGACATGGGCAGATTGAATTTTACATTGTCTCCTGCATCATACCATCCACCGGTGAGATCCAATCCGTTATCTTTACCATCATTCAGTCCCGAATCACCACGCCAGTTACATCTTACCTTATCAGGCAGCTTACCTGAACGCTGGAGCTCATAGAATAGAAGGGACTTCTGGAGAGCTTCGCCGTAGTTATACTTTCCGGTGCCCTTTGTTCCTTCATATCCGTTACCCTTTTCGGTAAGGTTTCCTGTGTTTATAACAGATACCGGCTTTGCTATGATAACTTCCTGGGGCTTGTTAACCTTTGAGTCTTCATTATCCGATACCTTGTCATTGCCGGAATCGGTATTATCCGTATCATTATTGGATTTGTTATCGTTTTCCGCAGAAATATTATCAGAATCATCATTACCGGTATCAGTACTCAAGTCTGATTTATCAGTATTATCGGTATTGTCGGTATTCTCTGTATCAGTGCCTTTGTCAGGCTTACTATTATCTACACTATCACTATTCTTTACTTCGCTACCTTTTTCATTATTATCACCGGAATCTGTCTCTGAAGCTTTGTTATCACCATCATTGTTGCCTGATGTGCTTCCAGAATTATCATCAGTTTCAGTATTAATATCTTGAGAAGTATTGTTGCTTGTATCTTCAGCCTGCTTATCTCCGGGCATGATGGGCTGACCAATATCACTGGCTTTTACTTCGGTATTGTCATCTATCCCGTCACCATCTGCATCGTTTTGTTTAGTTACAGAGCTGTTAGAACTGCCATCTGAGTTCTTCACTGAGGTGTCCGTATTATTTGAGGTATTTTCAACCAACCTGGTATTATCATTTACATCCTCATCGCCACCCTTTGAGAACATTATACCCAGAAATATACCAAGTCCCAGAACCAAAACTGCTGCTACAACATAAATAATGATTTTTTTGTTTTTCATATTCTGTCCCATTCTATATTTTTAATTTTTTACTTTGTGCCAAAAATCCTGTCACCGGCATCTCCAAGTCCCGGTACGATGTAGGCGTTTTCGTTCAGGTGATCATCCAGACATCCACAATAGATATCAATATCGGGATGTCTTTCCTGCAAAGCCTTAAGGCCTTCAGGAGCCGCTATGATACACATAAACTTTATATTATTGCAGCCTTTTTGTTTTATAAAATCAACAGCCTCTATAGCTGAGCCTCCTGTGGCTAGCATAGGGTCGGGTAAGATCACAAGACGATCCTCTATCTCTTTGGGCAGTTTGCAAAAATATGCATGAGGCTGATGAGTCTCTTCATCCCTATACATACCGATATGGCCAACCTTTGCTGAAGGCACAAGACTCAGTATACCATCAACCATACCCAGGCCGGCACGAAGTATCGGGACAACAGCCAGTTTCTTTCCTGATAACATAGGCACCTTTGCTGTAGTGATGGGAGTTTTTACCTCTACCAATTCTGTTGGAAGATCCCTCAATGCTTCATAACCCATAAGCATGGCAATCTCACTTACCAAGATTCTGAAATCTCTGGTACCTGTTCTTTCATCACGGAGGAGTGAAATTTTATGCTGGATTAAAGGATGCTCTAAAATAACAGTTTTCCCCATAGTCTGCCCCTTTCTTTTAGTAAATTAGATTATCGTAATAATAGCACAAAAAAAGCCCCCACGCAATGGGAACTTTCTCTTTATTATAACAACACATCCGCAAGTCTGCCAAATTCCGTGAGCCCCAACTTTTCTCCACGCTCATTCTCAGGGATACCTGAAGCCTTTAAAGCCTCAAGGATTTCTTCCTTTGAAAAGCTTAACTCTCCCGAATTTGCTATGGCATTGAGCAGGGTTTTTCTCCTCTGGTTAAATGCCGCTCTTATCAGTTTAAACATAAGCTCGGGAGACTTGACCTCAACCGGAGGTACATCCTTCTTGGTAAGTCTTATAACGCATGAACCCACATTAGGTCTGGGCATAAAGCAGTTAGGCGGTACATTGGCGGCTATATATGTATCGGCTCTGTACTGCACAGCCAGTGATAAAGCCCCATAGTCCTTTGTCCCCGGTCCGGCCTGCATACGCTCTGCCACTTCTTTTTGTACCATAACGGTAATACTTTTTATCGGCAGGTCACGCTCTAAGAGTGACATAACAATCGGAGTAGTTATATAATAAGGCAGATTAGCCACTACCTTTATCGGTTTACCGTCATTTTTATCTCTGACAAGACCGGCTATATCGTATTTCAGGATATCCTCGTTTACCACCTCTACATTGTCGTAGGCTGAAAGAGTATCATCCCTAAGTATCGGAATCAGCATCCTGTCTATCTCGACAGCCACCACTTCTCTTGCATTTTCACAAAGATATTGGGTAAGAGTTCCTATACCCGGTCCTATCTCCAGCACCAGGTCCTCCTCAGTGATATCAGCTGCTCTCATTATTTTTTCGAGCACGTGAGTATCTATCAGAAAGTTCTGTCCAAACTTCTTCTGAAATACAAAATGGTATTTGTTTAATATCTCTATCGTTTTTTTAGGATCTCCAAGAGTTGCCATTCTTATCCCTTTCTATTCTAATCCCACAAAATATCGCTATACAAAAGAATATATTTACACGTTTGCCAGATCAAAGAATTCTTCCGCATTATCCCAGGTCCTGTCATAGACCGTTTTCACATCCACACCTTTTATCTCTGCTATCTTCTCTGCAACATATGTCAGATAGCCTGAATTGTTGCGCTTTCCTCTAAAAGGATCCGGAGCCATGTAAGGGCAGTCCGTCTCAAGCAGGATCTTGTCAAGCGGCAGCAAATCTACAACCTCTTTTAGCTTCTTAGCGTTCTTAAATGTCACTACACCACCGATGCCAAACATCAGACCCATTTTCAGGTATTCCTCAGCATGCTCAGGGCTATAGGAATAACAATGCATGACTGCCTTCTGAAGAACACCCGTGTTTCTCTTAGTTTCATAGAAACCACGTATCATATTCCGTGTATCTTCCGCCGCATCCCTCGAGTGAATGATCACAGGAAGTTTTAACTCTTCTGCCAGCTTCCACTGCCATTCAAAAGCCTTCTTCTGGATATCCCGCGGCCAAATGTCCCAATGATAATCCAGTCCGATTTCTCCTATAGCCACAACTTTTTTCTGTTGCGCCAGATTTTTAAGTAATTTCCTGTTTCTATTACAGATTTCTTCCGTTATATCCTTGTATGGATCCTCTGTATCTGAGTCATCCGCGTTTCCTATTTCCTGACCTAAATTTCCTTCGCTATCTTTTATTGCAGAAGCGTCAATAATCTCGTTTTCATATTTTGCACATTTCTCCGGACACCAGATAAGCTCTCCCACAGAATCAGGATGCACACCCACAGCAGCAAATATATGGTCATACTTCTGTGAAAGTTCCAAAGTCGTTTGAGAAGAAGCCATATCAGCTCCTACATTTATAATCCTTTTTACGGGAACTCCTCCGCTTTCACCTGTAGCCTCATATATTTTCTCTAGAAGTTCATCCCTATCCTCATAAAACTGCCTGGAATCATAGTGAGCATGTGTATCAAAAATCCTCATCTTCTTCTCCGAACCTTTTTCCTAATTACGGCTATCAGACCGCCTACTATAAAGATAGCCACACCCGCTCCGATACCGATAGCGATAGCATTTTCTTTTAAAAACTGCTGCTCCTGAATATTCTTATCCTTAACTCCTATCTGGTTGAGCTGAGATGCATCCACACCCTCAAAGGCAGTATCAACAGGTATCATATATGCCGGCCAACGCTCGTTAAAAGACTTTTCAGTAATAGGATAATCACTGTTATAAACAATGATATCTGCAGCACCTATCACCCTCGAACCGCTTGTATACTCTATGGAACCTATCACATTCCTGCCATGTTCGAGTTCCAT
>Ga0310786_10008806_pt1 | contig 12903 bp, 10 predicted proteins | sample AusTroGonzalo_MG_FD_203881 | JGI IMG/M metagenome (GOLD analysis project Ga0310786, IMG submission 203881) | Bovine rumen microbial communities from tropical cattle in Woodstock, Queensland, Australia - Gonzalo_03 (v2) (version 2) | ecosystem: Host-associated > Mammals > Digestive system >... | reverse complement strand
CCCGGCCTGGAAGGCCGGCAGAGTGGAGCGGTATGGAATACCGCGGAACGGGTTTGGGGCGTCGCCGCCCCAAACTAAAAAAAGGTAAAATGCTTCTAATACAAAATTAACCCATCTGGAAGATGGGTGTTTCCGAAGGAAACTAAAATGAGGTCAAGGAATGTCTTGACATTCCAGCTAGCGACTTTTTAGGCCCAAAGGGCCATAAAAGTCAAAAACAACCGAGCACCGAAGGTGCGAGAGCCCGTTGTGGTACTCAAGATCCCAAATGAAACCTTACAAATTCTCCCTAAAGAACCGCAATATCCTGTTGAACAAATGTTTGCGGGTGGCGTAGCCGGTGATGCTGTGGTTCTTGCCGGGGTAGACCTGCATGTCGAAATCGACTCCTGCGTTGATAAGGGCATCGATGTATGAGGCTGTGTTGCTGAAGAAGACGTTGTCATCATCCAGGCCGTGAACTATGAGCAGTTTGCCGTGGAGGCGGTTGACGCGGTCTATGGCTGATGCGTCGTGGTAGCCGTCAGCGTTCTCCTTGGGCTGCTGCATGAAACGCTCGGTGTAGGGGGCGTCGTAGTAACGCCAGTCAGTTACAGGAGCAACTGCAACACCGCATTTGAATACGGGTGTGCCTTCACTCATTGACATCAGGGTGTTGTAACCGCCGTAGCTCCAGCCCCAGATGGCAATGCGGTCAGCATCTATGTAGGGCAGGGAGCCCAGATACTTGGCTGCGGCAACCTGGTCCTCACTCTCCATAACGCCCAGGTGCTTGTAGGTCTGCTTCTTGAAATCAGATCCACGGCGTCCGGTGCCACGGCCGTCAACCACTGCAACGGCATAGCCGTTCTTGGCCAGGAGGGCCTCAAATGCGCCGCCGGGATAGAATCCCACGCCCCACTCGTTGAGTACCTCATTTGATCCGGGACCGCTGTACTGATAGAGTATGAGAGGGCAGGGGTGTGACTCATCGGCATTGAACGGCTTTATCATCCAGCCGTAGAGGGTGGTGCCGCCGTCGGTGGTGAATGAGAAGGTCTCCTTATGTATCAGTCCGCATGCTGATGCCGATAAAGATACATCGGCGTTGGATTCAATAGTGCTGAGGATCTTGCCAGACTCTGTCATGATGGTGACAACGGTGGGAGTGGCCATATCGGACCAGGAGTTGATGAAATACTTGCAGCCTGTGCTGAACTGAGCGTGGCTGGTACCTTTCTCCTGGGTCAGTCTTGTCTTCTTGCCCTTGCTGTCTATCTTCCATACGGCGCAGTCATACATGCCTGACTCATTGCTCTCGTAGTATACGGTGCCGCTCTTGGCGTTGTATCCGTGTACGGCCAGGACGTCAAAGTCACCCTTGGTGATCTGGCGCTTGAGCTGTCCGTGAAGGTTGTACAGGTAGAGATGGTTGTGACCGTCACGCTCACTCTGCAGAATGAAACTGTCACCGAAGAAACGGGCGCCCGTATAGGCCTGCTCGTCTATGTAGCGGTCATCCTCCTCACGCAGGATAAGGGTGCAGAGGGTTGAGCGGGGATTGGCCGAGTAGATTTCCATCCTGTTCTGGCGGCGGTTGAGCGTGAATATGAAGAGGTTGTTGTCATCATTCTCCACAAACTTGATGCGCGGAATGTAACCGGTGCTGTCAAGCTTGAGGTCCATATCGCGTATTACGGAGCTCTTTATGTCAAATGACTGGACCGATACCTTTGAGTTGGCGGCACCTGCGGTAGGATACTGCTGCTGCCTGTCTGTGAGCAGTGTCTGAGAGTAGGCATCACGCTCCGTGCGTGTAAGGAAGAACGGCAGGTTGTAGCTGTCTACGCCGGTCTCGTCAAACTTGATCCAGGCCAGCATGCGGCTGTCAGCGCTGAACTCATAGGCGCGGGTCATCATGAACTCCTCCTCATATGCCCAGTCGGGGATGCCGTTGCGTATCTTTCCTATCTCTCCATCCTTGGTTACCTGTACTTCAGCGTTCCCAAATAACATCTTGACTATAAATATGTTATTGTCGCGTACAAATGCTATGTTATGGCCATCGGGCGAGAATGAGGGAACCTGTACGGGACCGCCGTCGGTAAGCGGGTCAATCTTGTTGTTGCGTATGGTGAATATGTAATAATCGGCCGTGAATGAGCGGCGGTAAATCCTGCGGGTGTTGGTCTGCAGGAGGATGGTCTCCTCGTTAGGCGAGAGTATGAAACCGTCAAACATGAACAGGCGCTCACCGCGTACATTGTTCAGGTTAAGAATGGTATCGGTTACTGCTCCGGTCTTGAATGAGTGCTTAAGGATGAGCTTGCCGCCTTCACTGGTCAGGTAGTGCTCACCATCGGAGAGCGGGGTGATTGAACCGGCTCCGCTTGCTGAGAATGTGCCGTCAAGGACAGACTCAAGTGTAAGTTCTTTCTGCTGGGATGAGAGTGAAAGACTCATCAGTGCAGATGCTGCCAAGAGAAATATCTTTTTCATATATGGTCTGTTTTATACTGTTATTATACTGTATTTCCTATTAAAGTTAATCACTCGTCGAGTGTGCCCTTGCCCTGACGTATGATCTCCTGTTCTCCGTCTACGCAGTAGACTACGGTGGAGTATTCAAATCCGCCGGCACCGCCGTTTATGACTATGTCCACATCATCACCCAGTTTCTCATCTATGAGTTCCGGGTCTGTAAGGTATCCAATATCTTCCGATTCGTCATACGGGACGGTCGTGGATAGGATAGGGGCGCCAAGCTGGCGGCATATCTCACGTATTATGTCATTGTCCGGTACACGTATGCCAACCTCCTTGCGGTTGCTGAATATCTTGGGCAGACGGCTTCCTGCACGCAGCACGAATGTGAACGGGCCGGGCAGGTTGCGTTTCATTGTCTTGAACGTGGAGTTGTCTATCTGGACGTACTGGCTTATGTCACTCAGGTCATAGCAGATTATTGAGAAACGGTGTTTCTGCGGGTTGAGGCCTTTGATGCGGCATATGCGCTCTATGGGACGCTCCTTAAGGGCGTGGCATCCTATGGCGTATGCGGTATCGGTGGGGAATATTACCACACCGCCACCCTGGAGCACGTCTATCACGCGGTCCAGATCCCGTTGGTTGGGGTTCTTCTCAAATAGCCTGATCAGCATGACGTTTTCTCTTTTATATAATCTGTAATAGCCTGTATATCACTAGGATGAAACCATTCGGTTGAAGCGTCCCGCTTGAACCATGTCATCTGCTTACGGGAGTAGATGCGTGAGTTCTGCTTTATCTTCTCTATGGCAAACTCAAGTGTCCAGGGCTTGCCGTCAGGGGTGAGTTCACCGTCCATCCAGCAGAACAGCTCTTTCATTCCCACCGTATTGAGTGAGTTGAGCCCCTTGTGCGGATACATGCGGCGTGCCTCGTCAATGAGACCGTTCTCCACCATCTGGTCAACGCGTCGGTTGATGCGCTCATAGAGCTCCTCGCGCGGTCGGGTCAGGCCTATGCGGATGATATTGAACGGACGCTCTGCCTTCTCTCCCTTACGCAGGTCAGAGTAGGGATGTCCGGTCAGGTAACAGACCTCAAGAGCATGCAAAACCCGCTTGGGATTGCGGCGGTCAACCTCCTTGAAGTAGACCGGATCCAGTATCTTGAGTTCCTCAACCAGATTGTCCAGTCCCTCTGTCTCATAGCGCTCCAAAAGCGGCTTGCGTATATCGTCAGGGATTGTGGGAATCTGGTCTATACCATAGCACAGGGCATCTATATACATCATTGAGCCTCCTGTGACAAGTAGGATATCGCGTTCTGCGAATAGCTTACGGGTCAATGCAATGACATCTTCTTCGTATTTTGCGGCGCTGTAATAGTCGTCAAGACCAAGGTTACCAACAAGATAGTGATCCGCACGCGCTCTTTCTGCCGGAGTAGGGGCTGCCGTACATATGGGAATGTCGGCATACATCTGTCTTGAATCGGCCGATATGATGGGGCTATGAAAGAGATCGGCGAGAGTCAGACAAAGTTCAGTCTTTCCCACGCCGGTCGGTCCCAGTATTATGACCAGATTCTTACCCAATAGCTATTTAGTAAAGGTCATCAATAGAATCAAGGCTTACGGTGTCACCGCCTTCGCCTCCCTCCATGCCGAATCCTTCATCGTCAAGCTCGTCGGACTCAAATCCCTCGTCTCCGTAGAAGTTCTCATCCACGTCAAGAACGGGGTTGGCCTTGGCCATCTCGTCAAAATCAACGGTCTGCTTGGGGGGATTGCCCTGGCTTGCGGTGCAGACAGCCTCCTTAAGAGTCTTACCGGTGATAATCTCCTTTAATTCAATGAAAAAGCAACGTTCGGTTAAAGGGTCGAAAACGTAAATGAGACGCTGCTTTTCATCCTCAATAAGCTCATCCAGGGGGGTGTCGGCCATTACCCAGTTGTCAACCTCTGAGCTGGTGTTCATCTCCTCACGGGTAATCTCCTCACGCTTCTCCCAGTTGTCCTCACACATGAAGAATGAGGTCATCTGATCATCGGGATAACCCACTGACTTAAGGATGGCGTTGCTGAAATCCAGAAACGATGCAGATGAACTGATCTGTATTTCACGATAGAAGTCATCGACCTCATCGGAAATGAAAATGAATCTGTAAATCATATCGTTATGTCTTTATTAGTCTCTGATTATACCTCTCTCTGAAGTCTCTATGAACTTTACTATGTACTGAACCTCGGGGTGACTGAATATTGAGTCCTCCTTGATAGCAGCCATAGCCTGGCTTACATTGAGACCGTTCTGATAGATTATGCGGTATGCGTTGTGTATAGCCTCGATTGTCTCATTGCTGAAACCGCGGCGGCGCAGACCTACAATGTTCAGGCCGGCGTAGATTACCGGATGGCGTCCGCCGATTACGTAGGGCGGGATATCCTTGCTGCAGCCTGAACCGCCCTGTATCATTACATGGCCGCCTATGTGGCAGAACTGGTGTACAAGGACGCAGGCACTCAGTATGGCAAAGTCATCAACTACAACCTCGCCGGCTATCTTGGTGCTGTTGCCGAGTATGCAGTTGTTACCTACCACGCAGTCATGGGCAACGTGCATGTTCTCCATGAGCAGGTTGTTGTTGCCGACCACGGTCTTACCCTTGGATGCGGTACCGCGGTTAATGGTAACGTTCTCGCGGATACGGTTATTGTCACCTATCTCGGCAGTGGTATCCTCACCACGGAATTTGAGATCCTGCGGAATACCGCCGATCACGGCTCCCGGATGTATCTGGTTGCCGTTGCCTATGCGTGAACCGTACATGATGTTCACATGGGGCATGATTATGTTGTTGTCACCAATGACCACGTTCTTGTCAATGAAACAGAACGGGCCGATTTCAACGTTTTCGCCTATCTGGGCGGATGGGTCAACGTATGCTAACGGGCTTATCATTTCTTACTTTTTTACTATTTGAACCATGAATTCCGACTCTGCAACCAATTTGTCGGCAACAAAGGCGTATCCCTTGAGAGACAGTATGTTATGACGTATGGGAGCGGTCCTTACCACACGCATCAGAAGGGTGTCGCCGGGCACTACGGCCTGACGGAAACGGGTGTTGTCTATCTTTATGAACATGGCCTCGTAATCCTTGGGCTCTCCTGTCATCTGGATGGCCAGTGTACCTCCCAGCTGAGCCATAGCCTCAATGATGAGTACGCCCGGCATGATGGGATGCTCGGGGAAGTGACCGGTAAAGTAGAACTCATTGTTGGTCACGTTCTTTACGCCCTCGGCATAGAGGTCTGTAAGGGTAATTACCTTGTCCAGCAACTGCATGGGGAAACGGTGAGGCATTACGGCCTGAATCTGCTGAAGGTTCATTACCGGCGGAACAGAGGGGTCATATGCGGGTGCCTGGACATCGTTCAGGATAATGTTCTTACGCAGTATGCGGGCGAACTTGTTGTTGATGGTATGTCCGGGGCGGGTGGCAATGATACGGCCCTTGATGGGTTTGCCTACCAGCGCCAGGTCACCTATGATGTCAAGCAGCTTGTGGCGTGCAGGCTCATTGTCCCACTGCAACGGCTTGTGCATGATGTAACCGCGCTTGGTTGCATCCATGGTGGGTACGTTCATGATCTCACAGATCTTGTCATAACGCTCCTGTGACATCTCACGCTCGTAAATTACGATGGCGTTGTCCAGGTCACCGCCCTTGATGAGACCTGCATCCAGCAGGGACTCAATCTCGCGTACGAATACGAATGTGCGGCTCTTGGCTATCTCTGTGGGGAAATCATTCATGTCATCCAGAGATGCGTACTGATTGTACAGGATCTTGGAGTCATATGATATGAGTACGTTTACGCTGAACTCGTTGTCGGGGAGCAGTATGATGGATGAACCGGTCTTCTCATCCTTGACCTCGATCTTGTTCTTGACTACGTAAAAGTCCTTGAGGGCATCCAGCTCCTTGATTCCCACACGCTGTATGTTCTCTACATACTCGATGGCGCTACCGTCCAGGATGGGGAATTCGGGACCATTCACCTCAATGTGGCAGTTGTCTATGCCTGCTGCGTAGAGGGCAGCCAGGCCATGCTCGACAGTGCCCACCTTTACATTGCCCTTGAACAGTACGGTACCGCGCTGTGTCTCACGGACGTTCTCGGCAAATGCCTCTATTACAGGCTGGCTCTCCAGGTCCGTACGCTGTATCTTGTATCCGTAGTCGGCGGGTGCGGGGTTGAATGTCACAGTGAGGTCAAGACCTGTGTGAAGTCCCTTTCCGCTCAGCGAGAAACTACTCTTTAAAGTCTTCTGTTTATACATGTTATGATATTTGTCTTAAAGCGTCACTTGCTGGCAAGTTGAGCTTTCAGTTCTTCAATCTCTTTCTTAAGTTGCCTTATGGTGGCATCCATCTCAGGCAGTTGTTTTACAAGTATTGACGAGCGCAGGAAATTGCGGTATCCGATTGCGGGATATCCCATTATGGTCTCTCCGTCGGGAACGTTGCTCAGAACGCCTGTCTTGGCACCGAAACTCACTTTGTCACCGATCTTGAGATGGCCCGATACGCCGCTCTGGCCACCCAACATACACCATGCTCCAACCTTGCTTGAGCCTGCGATACCGGTCTGGGCCGATATGACAGTGTGCTCGCCAACCTCAACGTTGTGGGCCACCTGGATCAGGTTGTCCAGTTTTACGCCCTTGCGTACAACGGTATGTCCCATGGTGGAGCGGTCCACGCATGTGTTGGCTCCTATCTCTACGTCATCCTCAAGCTCTGCGATACCTATCTGCGGGATCTTGTTGTAACCCTGCGGTGTGGGAGCGAATCCGAATCCGTCGGCACCTATCACGCTGCCGGCATGCAGTATGCATCGGTTGCCCACCTTACAGGCGTAGTAGATTGTAACGTGCGGATAGATTATGCAGTCAGCACCAACGGTGGCGCCTTCACCTATCGTCACGTGGGGATAGATCTGTGTGTTGTCTCCAATTACGGCACCGTCCTCAACCACTGAGAACGGACCGATATATACGTTCTTACCTATCTTGGCCTTGTCCGATACCGATGCCAGTGAGCTGATTCCGCTGCGTCCGGGTTTCATGGATGCGTACAGTGACATGAGCTTGGCCAGGCTCTCGTAGGCGTTGTCAACGCGGATGAGAGTGGCGCTTACAGGCTGCTCAGGCTGGAAATCCTTGTTTACCAGGACTACGCTTGACTGGGTTGAATATAGGTAATGGGTGTACTTTACATTAGAAAGAAAAGAGAGTGCACCAGGTACACCCTCCTCAATTTTGGCGAAAGTATGGACAGTAGCATTCTCGTTGCCGTCAACGATGCCGCCCAGAAACTCCGCTATCTGTTTTGCTGAAAATTCCATGCTTTTTAGTAATGCAGTTTCTATATAAGACTTGCAAATATAGCGATTTTATTCTGATTCCTAAAACCGGACCCGTAGGGGTTTTCAACAGCCGGAGTCTCAGAGGTACTGAGCCATCTCCTGCTGAACCTCCTGTGCCTTGCTGCGGGCAACCTGTGCAAAAGCCTCTGTCTTGTCGGCATAGATGATTGCGCGGCTGCTGTTCACTATCAGGCCGCACTTGCCGTTAAGGCCGTATTTGCATACATCTGCCAGTGAGCCTCCCTGTGCGCCGATGCCGGGAACCAGCAGGAAGCTGTCGGGTACCGTACTGCGGATGTCAGTGAGCATCTCGGCACGTGTGGCACCAACTACATACATCATGTTGTCGGCATTTCCGCCCCACTCAAGAGACTTAGCCAGAACCTTCTGGTAAAGAGGTGTGCCCTGGGCGTCCTGGGTGTACTGGAAATCGGCGGCGCCCTTGTTGCTGGTCAGGGCCAGCAGGATTACCCAGCGGCCGTCATGTCCCAGGAACGGGGTTACGCTGTCCTCGCCCATATAAGGTGCAACGGTTACGGCATCCACGTTCATCTCTGTAAAGAAGCTGTCGGCATACATCATTGAGGTGTTGCCTATGTCGCCGCGCTTGGCATCGGCTATGATGAACTGGTCAGGGTAATTGGCGCGGATATAGTCAATGGTCCTGTAGAGGGCCTGCATGCCTTTAAGACCTGCGCTCTCATAGAATGCCAGATTAGGCTTGTATGCGATGCAGTAATCTGCGGTGGTATCTATGATTGCCTTGTTGAATGCGAATATGGGATCCTCCTCCTTGAGCAGATGCTCGGGGATCTTCTTGAGATCGGTGTCAAGACCTACGCACAGAAATGATCTCTTGCGTTTGATGTTGGCGTAAAGTTCGTCTCTTGTCATATCTGTATCTATTATAAAAATTCCTTACATTTCTGATTCTTTCATACGCTCTGCGTTCTCAGCTATGGTAAGCTTGTCTATGCAGTCCTGTATGTCGCCGTCCATGAACGCCGGCAGATTGTATATGGTGTAATTGATGCGGTGGTCCGTTATTCGACCCTGCGGGAAATTGTATGTGCGGATCTTGGCCGACCGGTCACCGGTTGATACCATAGTCTTGCGGCGGGCTGCGATGTCATCCATGTATTTCTGGTGCTCGCGGTCATATATCATGGTGCGAAGGCGTGACAACGCACGCTCCTTGTTCTTGGGCTGGTCACGGGTCTCGGTGCACTCGATGAGTATCTCCTCGACAACTCCGGTGTTGGGATTTTTCCAATTGTAGCGGAGCCTTACTCCGGACTCAACCTTGTTCACGTTCTGGCCGCCGGCGCCGCCGCTGCGGAAAGTATCCCACTTTATCTCGCCCTCATTTATCTCAACCTCAAAGGCATCGGCCTCTGGCAGAACGGCAACCGTGGCTGCCGATGTATGGATGCGGCCCTGGGTCTCGGTTACAGGAACGCGCTGTACGCGGTGTACGCCGGACTCATATTTTAGCGTACCGTAGACTTTCTCACCGCTTACGGTGAATATGATCTCCTTGAATCCTCCTGCAGTTCCTTCAGAGCATGATGAAACTGCATATTTCCAACCTTTGGTCTCAAAATACTTGCAGTACATGCGGAACAGGTCGCCGGCAAACAGGGCGGCCTCATCACCGCCTGTGCCGCCGCGTATCTCCATTATCACATCCTTGTCATCCTGCGGGTCGGCAGGTATGAGCATCTGCTTTATCTCCTCCTCAAGCTGAGGCAGGCGTGCGTTGGCGCTGTCAAGCTCCTCACGTGCCATCTGGCGCATCTCGGGGTCATTCTCGGACATCAGTTCACGGGCCTCTTCAATGCTTTTCTGCAGCTGTATGTACTCCTTGCGGGCAGCAACCACAGGTTCCAGGTCACGGTATTCACGGTTCAGCTTTACGAACCGTTTCATATCGGCTATCACTGACGGGTCTGTTATGAGCAGACTAACCTCCTGGAAGCGTGCCTCCAGACCGTCAAGTTTGTCAAGCAGACTCTCTGTAGCCATTATTTTCTCTTCTCTACCTTGTTTACGAATGCAACAGGACCGCCCTCGTAGAAGTTTATGATGTTGCGCGAAACGAACTCGGCCATCTCATTGCGCACATCGTATGTCTGTGTACCTACATGCGGGGTGATGACTGCGTTCTCACAAGCCAGTATCTCGGGGCTAACCTTGTCACCGAACTCAAACACGTCAAGTCCTGCGCCCCAGATACGCTTGTTCTTGAGGGCATCGGCCAGTGCCAGTTCATCGACAATAGGACCGCGGGCGGTGTTAACCAGGATGGCGGTGGGTTTCATGAGCTCTATCTGCTCCTTGCCTATCATGTGCCATGTCTCCTTGGAGTAGGGCACGTTGACCGATATGAAATCCGATGTCTTGAGCAGCTCGTCAAAACCAACGTATGTGGCATCATACTGCTGCTCAATCTCAGGGCTGACGCGGTGACGGTTGTAGTAGATTACCTTCATGCAGCTGGCCTTGGCGCGGCGTGCCAGAGCCTGGCCGATGCGTCCCATACCAAGGATACCCAGTGTCTTGCCTCCAAGTGAATATCCCAGATTGGCCAGCAATGTCCACTCCAATGCGCCCGGAATGCGCAGACGGCGGTCAACATCAGTGATGCGGCGTGCTACGGCCAGCATCAGTCCGTATGCCAGGTCGGCTGTGGGCTCGGTTACAGGGCCCGGGGTGTTGGTTACGGCAATGCCAAGCTCGGTTGCTGCAGGAATATCTATGTTGTCAAACCCTACGGCGTAGTTGCTTACCAGTTCCAGACGGGGCAGGCCGCGCTCCATAAGCTTGCGGTCAACCGGGAAATTGAACATGGACTGCAGTACGTCATACTCCGAGAGCATCTCATACACTTCATCATAAGTGAATGTCTCACGGCCTTCTGGGGGGAAGGTAACATCATATTTCTCAATCAGTTCCGCATATCCGGTGCGGAACATGTTGTATGTTACCAGAACACGTTTTTTCATACTTTTGATTTTGAATGGCGAAGTTACTCATTTTTTTGCGCAGGACATTCTTCTTTTAAGTTCCTTTCACTATAAACGCCCCAATCTCATAAACAGGTAAAATACCGGTATATAAAAATAGTTAACTGCTTTCTTATTATCCGCGCATGCATTACTTTTGTGAAACAAGCCAACTAAACGAAAACTTATGAAACGATTACTGCCAATTATTGCCGCATTATGTGCATTGGCTTCCTGTGTCACGAAACAGGAGACCGGAAAGCTTGCGATCAATGACCTGGGCTATTTTGAGGCCCGTGGTGTCAATGTTCTTGTTTACTCCAACAATTATCAGGGAGTTTTCTGTGATGAAAAGACTGCCGGAATAGAGATTGTACAGCGGGGTGTGCGTATCGCCACCGGTGGAGCCGTACGTCTTATGAATACCCCCGAGCAGTGGGATATCTACGCTACACTTACCGAGCGCACCATTGATACGCTGGGTGGAGTGATAAGCTGCAGGTTCAATTATCCCGATTACAATTTCAGGTATGGTATTACCGCCAGGCAGGAGGGTAAGGGAGTGCGTGTGTCCGTGATACTGGATGATCCGCTGCCTGAGAAACTTGCGGGCAAGGCCGGACTCAACATGGAGTTTTTCCCGGCTACCTACTTTGGTAAGACATACATGATGGACGGCCAGAGCGAGATATTCCCGCGCTATCCGTCAAGTGACACCGAGATGCACTCCAAGGATGAGAAGATATCCCAGTTCTGGGGTCTCTCCACTTTCGATGACCGCGGACGTAACGAGTTCATAGTTCCCAAACCCATATCCACGGGACATACCCTGGTGGTGGCACCTGAGGATGATGATCTGCGTGTGATGTTCCAGTCAGAAACCGAACTCAACCTGTTTGACGGCCGTAACCTTTCACAGAACGGTACGTTCGTAGTGCGCTCACTGCTGCCGTCGGGCAAGACCGGCACTGTACTGGAGTGGTATGTGGAGCCTACTGGTGACGCCATCTGGATGCGTGAACCCAATATCGGTTTCTCACAGATAGGTTATACTCCTGCCCAGAAGAAGGTGGCGGTTATAGAGCTGGACCGTAATGACAAGGTCTCACATAAGGCCAGGATTATCCGCGTGAACGCTGACGGCAGCCGTTCTGTGGTCCTGGAGCCTGAGGTAAAGGAGTGGGGTGTGTTCTATGACCGTTACAATTATGCACAGTGTGATTTCAGTGCCGTAACTGAGCCTGGAACCTACTACATAGAATACAAAGGTATAAAGACGAATCCGTTCCCCATCAACAGGAACGTTTATGAGGGCAAGTGGCACAACACGATGGATGTGTGGCTGCCTGTACAGATGGACCATATGCTGGTTAATGAGGCTTACCGTGTATGGCACGGCCGTTCACATATGGATGATGCCATCCAGGCTCCCACCAACTATCAGCAGCATGACGGCTACCGCATGGGTAATACCACCGGTACCAAGTACAAGCCTTACGAGCATATCCCCGGCCTGGCTGTAGGTGCATGGTATGATGCCGGTGACTTTGACATCCAGTCTGGTACCGTGATAGGCCTTACCAACCAGTTGGCCGATGTCTGGGATTTACTGCGTCCTGAGCGTGACGAGACATTCATTGACCAGAAGACCCAGTTCGTGGACATCCACCGTCCGGACGGTCTGCCCGATATCATCCAGCAGGTTGAACACGGCGCCCTGAACCTGTGTGCACAGATTGAGAACATAGGTTTCATTGCAGGCGGTATTGTACAGGGTAACATGCACCAGTATCACCATCTGGGTGATGCCGTAACCATAACTGACGGATATATCTATGATCCCAGCCTTAAGCCCTATGAGGTTCGCGGAAACCGTTCGGGTACACTGGATGACCGTTTTGCATTTACCAATAATGCCGGCAACCCCTTGGGTAACGCAAACGTCTGCGCCGCACTGGCACATGCAGCCCGCGTGCTGGCTCCCTATATTCCTGAGAC
>Ga0310786_10008804_pt1 | contig 12905 bp, 10 predicted proteins | sample AusTroGonzalo_MG_FD_203881 | JGI IMG/M metagenome (GOLD analysis project Ga0310786, IMG submission 203881) | Bovine rumen microbial communities from tropical cattle in Woodstock, Queensland, Australia - Gonzalo_03 (v2) (version 2) | ecosystem: Host-associated > Mammals > Digestive system >... | reverse complement strand
GACGGATTCTGCACAGGAATCTGTGACGGAAAATCAGAATACTTCGTCCGCGAATCAGGGTTCTTCTGAAACTCAAGAGATTATCGAACAGGTCATTACGGATCTTGTGGATGTTTCGGAAATTTCGGGTGACCCGGTTATTCGTTTTTCGAATGGCTCCGTTGCAATCGAAAATGATAATGGTTGCATTTCCCAAAATGAAAAGGTCGTGACGCTCACTTGCGAAGGCAATTACCAGCTTACTGGTAGTTCGACTGATAACCAGGTCGTCGTGAATGCCGGTAGCTCTGATAAAGTTTATCTGTACTTGAACGGACTTCAGCTTGCCAGTGCAACGGATGCTCCTATCTTTGTTCAAAATGCCGGGAAGACATTCTTGTTGCTCGTAGATGGTACCAAGAATTCTCTTGCAGATGCTTCTAGCCGTACTCAGGGTTTTGCAAAAGCAAGCGGGGCTCTCGATACGACGAATGCGGTAGTTTATGCGAAAGACGACTTGACCATCAAGGGAAACGGTAGCTTGACGGTTACCGGAAACTACAACAACGGTATCCATTGCAGCAACGACTTGCGTATTCGCGACCTGCCTGAAATTACGGTCAAGGCAAAGAATCACGCTATCAAGGGCAAGGGTTCTGTAACGATTGAAGGTGGCTATTTCGGGTTGACGGCAACGAATGGCGATGGCATCAAGAGCGACGAAGGCGATGATGCTGGCACGGTCACCGAAAACAAGGGCATCGTGGTCATTACGGGTGGCGAGTTTGACATTGAAGCGGGCGATGATGGCATCCAGGCTTATAATTACATCGTCATTGCAGATTCTGTTTCGACGCCGCTCATTACCATCAACAGCAAAGGAAAGGGTATCGCTACGGACAACCGTCTTTACATCAATGGCGGTGTCACTAGCGTCACTTCCGTAGATGATGGTCTCCATTCGAATATGAACATTTATGTGAATGGCGGAAACACAACAATTTCTGCAGGTGACGATGGCATCCATGCGGATTCGACTTTGCGGATTACGGACGGTACAGTCAACATTACCAAGGCTGTCGAAGGAATGGAAGTGTTCTATATCAAGGCTGAAGGCGGCAAGACGGCGACGGTGGCTAGCGATGATGCCTGGAATGCGGCGGGTGGTTCTGCTGATGCCAACGCTACAAGCGGTTCCCAGTGGGGTGGCCGTGGCGGTCAGGCGGGCATGATGAGCGGATCGAAGGGCTACATTATTATCAGCGGTGGCTACCACTACCTTTATGCAGCGGGTAACGATATTGACGTGCTTGATGCGAATGGAACGGCGACGATGAGCGGTGGCGTATTGCTCCTCGAAATCGGCACGAGCGGCGGTAATAGCGGTGCGATGCTTGCTCCGGGCCGTAACCAGGGTGGTCAAGGCGGAACTGGCTCTTGCTCGACCAATATGGCTGGCGGACTGATTGATACCGACAACGGGTTTAGCATTAATGGCGGTGTTTTGCTCGGGTTTGGAAACCGCACCGAAGAATACCCGAATTGCAGTTCGACTAGCTATTCGGCTGGTACGGCGTACGGCTCGAACAATGCGGCTTTCAAGCCGAGTACCTCTGGCAGCATGATTATTTACGGTGGTGATGTGAACTCTGTCGTGCAGGTCAATGTGAGCGGGATGACCGAAGTTATATTGCCGAACGGCATAACCTATTACGAAAAATAAGTTTCCTCCTAACTCTCAAACAGGCTTGCCTCAGAAATGGGGTGAGCCTGTTTTCATAGGATGTTCTTGACAAATTGTCTAGAAAAATGCTTGGCTTGGGAGTTGCAAATTAAGTTCAAAAATATAGATTACACTAGGTGCAATTCTAAAAAGGAATTAACATGTTTGTGGGATATTCTAAGGTTTTGGCCGGGGCTGTTTTTGCTCTTGGGCTTTCTATGTTCGGTACGCTCCATGCGGCTCCGGATCCGAATTTTCATATTTACATCGCTTACGGACAGTCCAATATGGGCGGGACGGCGAATGCGGAATCTGCGGATAAGGTGGAGCATCCGCGCTTCAAGATTTTTGCCACGCAAAAGTGTTCGAGTAAAGGGCGTAATACGCTAGGCGAGGTCTATCCGGCGGTTCCTTCGCTGTTCAACTGCGGCGAGACCATTTCGATTGCGGACTGGTTTGGCCGTACGATGGCCGACAGTATGCCCGATGTGACTGTTGGCATTATTCCCGTTGCTGTGGGTGGTGCTAGCATTAAGTTGTTTGATAAAGACCAGTACGCTAGTTACCTTTCGACGGCGGAAGGGTGGCTCCAGAATTACGCTAAGGAATATGCTAGCGACGGTAATGTTTACAAGACGATTGTGGACATCGCTAAAAAAGCGCAACAGGTGGGTGTTATCAAAGGGTTCATTTTCCACCAGGGCGAAACGGACGGAGGATATTCGGACTGGCCTAAGATTGTAAAGAAGACTCGCGACGATATTCTTTCGGCGCTGGACATGAGTTCGGACTCGGTGCCCTTTGTGGCCGGGGAACTTTTGCGCTTGGGCTGCTGCTATTCCGATCGCGTTTCAAAGCTCCCGAATACGATGGACAACACTTACTATGCCACGTCTGAAAATCTTGACGGAAACGGGGTGGATCGTTATCACTTTAGCCACAATGCTTACGTGACGTTTGGTAAGCGCTATGCGGAACAGATGTTGAAGGTGGTGGCTCGTGCGCCTGTGGAACCCGTGCCGCAGCAACCGTTCGGAAAGATTGTCGACGGAGAGGCCGTTGCTGGCGATGCTTTCGTTATTCCTGGAAAAATCGAAGCGGAAAATTACGACATCAATGGCGTCGGAAACGGAAACAGTTCGTACAAGGATGATGATTCCGAAAATAAGGGCAAGGCTTACCGCAACGATGGCGTGGATATCGAAGAAATCACGGACGGTTATGCTATTGGTTACACGATGGAAGGCGAATGGCTGGAGTATTCCGTGAATGTCAAGACTTCAGGTGATTACACCGTCAAGGCGCGAATCGCTTCGGGCTCTGAAACGTCGGGATTCCAGCTGTTGCTTGACGACAAGGAACTGGGTTCTGCGTTTACGGCTCCCAAGACGGGCGAAGACTGGAAAACCTACGAGGAAGTAGATCTTGGTGACGTTAAATTGACCGAAGGTCCGCACGTTCTCAAGATTTTGATTACCGGAAATTATGTAAATATAGACTGGATTGAGTTTGCGGATAAATCGGGCACATCGTTCATTGCTGGCGATGGTTTGCTTGCAAAGAATGAACCCCGCAACTATATGGTGTTTGACCCGATGGGCGTTTGCGTTGGGACGGTTCGCGCAATGAATGCGAACGAGGCCGTGCGTCTGGCGCAAAAGAATGTTAAAGGTGTAAAAAATTTATACGTAAAAGTTTTAGGCCGATAAGAATTTAGGTCGATGGAATAGGAGTGTGAGGCGATGAAGTGTTCTAGGAAGGTTCTGGTGGCGTTGTGCGGACTTGCCGTTTGTGCGTCTGCGGCGGTAGATCAGTGCAAACCGATTGGCTGGGCGACTCGTTCGGGCCGCACTTCGACTGAGTTTAACGTGACTGGTGGCGGAAATGCGACTCCCATTACGGTGACGACCTTTGCCGATTTGCAAAAATACGCGAAGGATTCTTCTCCGCGCGTGATTTACATTGACGGAACACTTGGCGATGGCTGGAGCGGAACAACGGGCAGCCGCCTGAACATCACCGCATCGAACAAGACGATTATCGGTCTCAAGCCGGGAACACTTTTAAAAGCTCCCATCCACATCACGAGCAAGGCATCGAATATCATCGTTCGTAACATCGTGATTCAGGGGCCGGGCAGTAACGCCGACCAGGCGTGGGACAACCTCACGATTGAAGGCGAATCGAAGAACATCTGGATTGACCACTGCGAATTCTGGGATGGTCAGGATGGAAACGCCGACGTGGTGAAGGGTTCGGACAACGTCACGTTTACGTGGTGCATTTTCGGCTACAAGAAAAAGAGTACGCACAACTTATCAAACCTCATTGGCAGTTCTGATAACGAGCCTGTGAGCGAAGGCAAGCTGAATGTGACTTATATGTTCAACTGGTGGAAGGCTGCAAACCAGCGCAAGCCCCGCTGCCGCTACGGAAATGTGCATGTTGTGAACAATCTTTTGACGGGTGACGCTAGCATCACGAACGGTACGGATGTGCTTGGTGTTTCGGCTGGTCATATGTGCAAAGTGCGTACTGAAAGAAATGTGTTTATCAATGAATCGAATCCGATTTATACCGGTAACGCAAATGGCACGGGCGTGAACGAAGTCATCGACAACATTTTCACGAACTGCTCCGGCAATACGAAGGGAACAGGAACATCCTTTACTCCGCCGTATGAATACACGAGCTTTATGCTCAAGGCTAGCGAAGTCGAAGCTGCTGTGAAAGCGAATGCGGGCGCAACGCTCAGTAGCCCGATGGAATGCGATGCCAATTATGTGGAACCGGAACCGCCGACACCTGATAAACAGTATCAGGTCGAAAATGGCGTGATTACGGGTGGCGTTTCTGAAAGCAGCAACGGCGGCTATCACGGCGATGGTTACGTGAATTTCGATAAGGGCGGCGATGTCGTCGTGAATGTGAATGTCGATACGGCGGGGCAATACCGCTTTGATCTTGATTTTGCGAACGGCTCCAGTGAAGCTCGCTCTCTTGTGATTTCTGCCGGTTTGGATACGGTAACGACCTCTTTTAAGACGACTGGTGGCTGGACCGTCTGGGAAACTGCTGAAGTTCTGGTAAGTCTTGCCGCAGGCGAAAATGCAGTGAAGTTTGCAACCGTTGGCGGTGCTGACGGCCCGAACCTCGACCAGTTCGACGTGACGCTCGTGAAGGCCGCTGAAAAAGATACGACGGAAGAAAAGCCTATATCGATTCGCTCGAGGGCGATTGCAATGGTTGCGCCGAGCGTTTACCGCGTCAGTATTTTCGATACGAAGGGTGCTTTGGTGCGCCGTATGAACGTCGAATCTGAAAAAGTCGGCGATGTCGCCTGGATGACCCGCGGCCTGCCGGCAGGCCTATACGTGATGCAGCTGAAAAGCGCAAACACGGAGCGCCGCAAGTTTATCGCCGTGAAGTAGATTTTCCCCGTTTTTTTTGTGTTGTTATGCCGCATTCCGTTTTGGAACGGCACCTCCTTTTTTAGATAATCCCGTATAATTGTCATGCCGCACTTGTTGCGGCATCTCCTTTTCTATATGTTTTTTTTATATTATATTAAGAATAAATTTTTAAGGAAAACGTTTATATGAGTTTTAAAAAGATTCTTTTGGCTGCAGCGATTTTTATAGGTTGTGGTGATGATTCTTCTAGTACATCGGCAAGTGTTAGCGACCTCCCCGAGACAATATCTTCTAGCAGTCAGCAGAATGGTAATGATCAGGAGCAATCATCAAGTTCTGTTGCTGAAAATAAGAGTTCTTCTTCTGCAAAAATCGAATCGGATACCGAATTTACGGATCCGCGTGATGGACAAGTTTATCCGATCTTCGCAATCAAGACGCAGCGCTGGCTTGGCCGTAATATGAATTATGCTATGGATTCGAGCTGGTGCTATAACGATAATGAAAAAAACTGTGAACAGGTGGGCCGCGCTTATACCTGGGAATCCGCACAACAGGCTTGTCCTGAAGGATGGCGGCTGCCGACTTCCAAGGATTGGCTATCGTTGATAAAATTTAGTTCGACGGAAGGCAATATCTATTATGGAGATTTGTACGATTCCAAAGGTTTCAACCTTATGAGAGCAGGACACTATTCGGAAAGGAATGATAAGCTCAAGTGGAATAGTGCAAATGAAAGTGCTTATTTTTGGGATGCCGAAGAAATTAATGATGAATATGGGGCTTCGATTACGTTCTTTTCGGAGCGCAATTATTTGTTCTTGGATTCAGCAGATAATGGATACGTACTCTCGAAAAAAAGTGATCGACTCTCTGTTCGTTGCATTCATGAAAACAAGGGAACGATGAAAGATTCTCGTGATGGTCAAACGTACAAGACGATTCGATTGGCCAATCAGATTTGGATGCAGGAAAACCTAAATTATGTAGCAGATTCCAGTATCGAATACACGGGTAGAAATGCAATAGAAAATTCTGGACGACTTTACAATCATTCGGCTGCAATGAATGCTTGCCCGCCGGGTTGGCGTTTGCCATCTTCTGATGAGTGGAAAACACTTCTTAGCTATAGGGATTCGTCAAAGGCTTCTACAGATAGACTTTCTTTGAAGTCATCCGATGGCTGGTTTGGAGTAATGTCGACTTATAGTGACGATGACTTTGATTTTACTGCAATTCCTGCAGGTACATGCCGTGATTATAGCTTGATAGATGAAGGTATTTTATGCTCCGATGCTGGATCTCATACTGCATTCTGGACGGGTACTGTAGATCCAGTAAAGGAAGAATATGAATGTGCTGCAACGGATTGGATCGGATATGGTTGTGATTCTAAAAGTTATATCAGTATCCGGTGTGTTAAAGAATAGATTTTGCGTTGTTTGCCAACGAAAATGAAAAAATACAGGGGAGCTCGATGCAGAAAATTTTTTCAAGATTTCTTTTTACAGTAGCTGTTTGTGGGACCGCTCTTTGCGGTGCCGCAGACGATGTCAAGTTGTATATGGATGTGGAGGCGCTCCCGAATGCGCTCAACTTTTTGCCGCCTCCGCCAAAGGTGGGCTCGGCTGCGTTTGCGTATGATTCTTCGCAATATGTGTGGGAAAAGTCCATGCGTGCAGATTCTGCGCGTGTTGCACTTGCGCTAGCTCAGGCTACGGTTGATGTTTCTGAAATGGCGGTGCTTTTCAGCGATGCTTTCGGCATGGAGATTTCGGCAAAGAAAACTCCTGCAATTTTGAATGTTCTCAAGCGCGGTGTGCTGACGATGCGTCTTGCGGCTCGCGGACCCAAGAAATTTTACAAGAGGCCGCGCCCTTACGAATACTTTAACGAATCTACGCTTATTCCGAGCGCGGACGAAGAACATCGCAATACGGGCTCGTTCCCGTCGAGCCATACAGTTCGCGGGTGGGCAATGGCGCTTTTGCTTGCCGAGATTAACCCCGCTGCTCAAGATGCGTTGTTGAAGTATGGCTATGAGTGGGGACAAAGCCGTGTGATTGCAGGATTCCACTGGCAAAGCGATGTGGATGCGTCGAAGCTGATCATTTCAGGATGCTATGCTCGTTTGCATGCCGATGAATCTTTCAATGCCGATATGCGCAAGGCTCGAGCCGAGTTCAAGAGACTTTCAGCTAAGAAAAGATAAACGCTCGAGGGGGTCGCGTAATTAAAGCTTCTGCAAAAACTCGACGAGTTCGCGGTTGAGCGAGTTGTTGAGTACGTCCGCTTCTTGGACGGTGTGGTGTTCGTTGCCTTCGAAGTCGTGGGCTCGTTCGCCACAGATGTCGATGCCGAGAATTTTGCGGTCTGCGGCAAGGAAAGTGATGCTTTCTTTGAGTGCGTCGAGCGTTAGTGAACCTTGGTCCCAGTTGGTTGCAGCGTAGGAGGGCGAGAGTGCGTCCTTGTCGATGGAAATGTAAAGATTAGACGAGAGGATGCTCGAAAACTCGCTACAGATTAAAGACGAGAGGGTGCTTAGTTCACTTTCTTTGATGAACGTAACTTTCTCTAAAATGTCCGCTTCAACGGATTGCGAAAGTTCTTCACGAACGGTTTCGACGAGTTCGTCTTTGACTCCGATGATGATTGCATTTTGAATAAACTTGTTGTTGTCGAGGACTTCTTTGACCCAGCCACCACAGCTTAAAATTCCGCCGAAACGGGGTGGTTGCATATCGGGATGGTGGTCAAAGACGATGAGCGTGAATGGTTCCTGAACTCTGTCGGTCCAAAGTTTGCTCATATAATGGTAATTGCCGTTGTCAAAGAAGTGCATTGCCGGCACGTTTGTGGATTTGCCGCGATTCCCGATGTCGCATTCTGCATTGTCAATCAGGTTGTTGATTTCCTTGATGGCATCGTCATCGCAATAGCAGTCGGTTCCTACGATTTTAGTGCAGTCTAGCCAGCGGACGTCCTTGCTTGTTTCTGTGGCGGCGCGCAGTTCTTGCATAAATGGCTGCTCGGCATAAACGCCCGTGAAATCTTGAACCGTGATCATCATAGTCTAATAATAGTTAAAAATCCGCTGCCTTGGTGGTGGGGAAAATTGCGTGTTTTGAAGTTTTCCTGTTGTTGATTTTCTCGGAGTTTTTGATTATCTTAGTGAGGTCAAGGAGTTTTTATGCAAGAAGAATTGAAGAACATTACGGACGAAGACAAGCGTTTTATGCAGATGGCGATTCAGTTGTCCGTCGACAATGTCGATAATGGCGGTGGTCCTTTTGGCGCTGTGATTGTCAAGGATGGCGAGGTCGTGGCGACGGGCGCAAATCGCGTTGTGCCGAATAACGATCCGACGGCTCATGCCGAGGTGACTGCAATTCGCAATGCTTGCGCAAAACTCGGGACGTTCATGCTGGACGGCTGTACCGTTTACACGAGCTGCGAACCTTGCCCGATGTGCCTGAGCGCTCTGTACTGGGCTCGTGTCAAGCGCATTTGCTACGCTAATACAAAAGCCGATGCCGCCGCAATTGAATTCGATGATTCCTTTATTTATGACCAGCTTGACTTGCCGTACGAAAAACGTGCCATCAAGTGCGATCATTTTATGCGGAACGATGCGCTCGTCGCATTTAAAAAGTGGGCGACAAAGACGGACAAAACCCGCTATTGATTTTGATGCCGCTTATTTAAATCGTTTGCAAAAATTGCAAGTTTGGCAGAACGGGTGGCGCAGTTCGTGCTTTGCGAACCCTTCGAGGATGTTGCGGGCGAGCGGGCTTTCTAAAATTTCAGCAAGACTTTGTTCGCCGATTTGACCGAGCGTTATTTGTCCGCTGTGGTCAAGGCAACAGGCGACAACGCGACCGTCGTGTAGGATCGCTACGTGCGTGTCAAGCGCACGGCAAGTGCCTGCGATGATTTCCTTGCCCGTCCTCTCGTCTGACTTTGGCCATTCGAAGCGAGTGTCCTCGTGCAAATAAAGTCGCCCTGTGATGTTAAAACTTTTGTGGCGGCTGCAAAAATGCCCGGGTGTGACATCGACGCTAAAAGTTTCGTGGATGCGCTTGAGCATATAGCTGTTCCACGGGGAAGCTTCTTCGGCACCGACGTTCCATAAGCGCAAATTGATGTAGAGGTCGGGGCGCTCGACAATTGCGAGACGACAAAAATCCAGGACGTTTTGCAGATGGCGTTCGGCGGTTTCGCGTGAGAGTTCTGCGTAGGCGTGTGTCGAAAAGTTGACTTGGCGGACGGCGGGCGAGGCTAGGATTTGGCGGCCAGTACGTTCAATCGTTGTGCCGTTAGTCGTGAGCGTGAGCTTTAATGGCGTCTGCTCAAGTTTTTTGAGATAATGCGCGAAGCCGGGATGAAGCGTGGGTTCCCCAAGGACGTGAAAGTAGATGTTTGAGGCTCCGATTTCTTGTGCGCCTGCTAGGCTTTGCTCGAACAGCTTGGAATCCATGAACGTGCGATTCTCGGGCGTCTTGCCGCAGGGGCAAAAACTGCAATGCAAGTTGCAAACGTTCGTGATTTCGATATAGACGCTGTTCACGAGAGTCCCCTCATCTCCATAATTGCTTCTTGGTATTCGCTGAGCTTGCCGGCTTTCTTGATTTTCTTGAAAATCTTTTTGGGGATGCTCGGTTCGAGATATTCCCAGAAACTTTGTACGTGCGAGAGAATTTGGCTGTCGCCTTGGTATGTTTTACACGCGTAGTCGAAAATGACTTGGTGCATCTGGAACAGTTTGCCGAAAAAATCCTGCGGAACGGCGCTGTTTTGGGTGGCGGCGCGGTTTGTGTCGCTCAACCCCTTGTATTCTGCGGCTAGACTTGGGCGGGCGAGAAGTCCACGGCCAATCATCACTCCAGCGAGTTTCGGATACTTGCGCTCCATTTCACAGATTTGCGTAATGCTTGTGATGTCGCCGTTGTAAACGAGCGGGTGCTTGCATTCGTTGTAGAATTGTTCGAATGAATTGAAGTCGATTGCACCTTTGTATTGCTGCTTGCCGAGTCTTGGGTGGAGCGTGATTTGAGAGAGCGGAGCTTCGTTTAAAATAGGGAGGAGGGCGAACGCTTCGTCGGGGGAGTCCTGCCCAAGGCGCATCTTGACGGAAAATTTTACCGGCGCTGTCCCTTTTACATTTGCCGACGCATTTCTGTTTTCAGCGCAGGACAGCTTTCCGATTTCGTCCATAATTTGTTGGACGGCTTGCTTGTCGCTTAAGATTCCTGCTCCACGATGGCGGTTGACTTGCATCGGGAAGGGGCAACCCATGTTGAAGTCGATTTCCTTGTAGCCTTTGGCGATTAGCGCGTCTGCGAGGATTTTGAATTCATCGACGCTGTTTGCGATAATCTGTGGAACGACCTTGTAGCCCGCGCAGTTCTCGTCTGCAAATCCAGCACATTTAGCATTTGTACTTTCTAAATCCCGCAGGTCCTTTTCGCGTGGCTTTCCGTTTTCCATCCGCAAGAACGGGGCGTAATACGCATCGACACCGCTAAAGATTTCAGCGTGGGCTTTTCGATAAATGCCCGTCGTGTAACCTTGTAGCGGTGCGAATAAGACTTTTAGCATGGCGCGATTCTTGCGGACTTTATTTTTTGCAATTGCAATAGTAAATGTATTAATCCTTTTTCTACCAGGAAAGGCGATGCCGTCCCCATACGCGGATCATGACCACGTAAGAACTAAAGTTCTAAGTGGTCAAAGAGAACGGAGTCCGGCATGACAATTGAAAAAATGTGGATTACGCTTTTTTATTTTCCGAGTGCTTTTTTCAAGGCTCTGATGGCGTTTCCGCGATGGCTGATGACCTTCTTTTCTTCAAGTTCCATTTGCGCGAATGTTCTGGTTTCGCCATCCGGGACAAAAAGCGGGTCGTAGCCAAAGCCCATGTCGCCGACAGGAGCGTGATTGATTTCGCCACGGCATTCGCCTTCGAAAATGATGGGCTTGCTGATGGTGAATTCGCCCTGTTCGTTCTTGGTGACCGTCTGGTACGAGAGCGCGCAGAAGTAACGTGCCTTGCGGTCTTCGATGCCTTCGAGCTTTTGCATCAGTTTGACGTTGTTGGCTTCGTCGTCGCCGTGCTTTCCGCAGTAGCGGGCGCTATAAATGCCCGGTTCGCCGTTCAATGCGAAAACTTCGAGCCCGGAGTCGTCGGCGAGAACGGTCGCTTCGATGTTGCGCTTGGCGAGCCACTGTGCAGTCGTATTCGACTTGATGATGGCGTTCTCGGCAAAGGAGTTGCCGTCTTCGATGATGTCTTCATCAAAACCGATGTCTTTCAAGGTCTTGAATTCGTAATGGTCTGTACCCAAAATATGGGCGAAGTCTCTAATTTTTCCGGCACTTCCGGTCGCGATTACAAATAAACGTTTCATACTTTTCTGTCTACTTCCGACTTCCTACTGCCTACTAATTAATAGTGTTCCGGCTTCATGACAATCAAAATGGCGTCGACAATAACGCCGATTCCGCACAGACCGCCCGTGCAAAGCCACAAAATCCCGGTCCAGACTTTACCTTCGTAAAAACGATGCAATCCCAAGTATCCCAAAAGAATACAGAGGGCGAGGGCTATCCATTTATTGTGTTCACCAGTAGAAGGCATAAAGACTCCTCAAATTAAGTTACGATATACAATTTAGAAAAATGAGCTGGTACAGACGCTGTGTTAATTTTATTATTATTCAATTTGTGAAAATGAAAAAATTATCTACTTCTATTCTTTGCCTTGCAGGTCTTTCTGCAAGTCTGTTCCTTGCTGCATCCTGTGCGGCTCCATCTACAAACGCCAAAGCCGATGTCGAAAAAATGGATTCTAAGATGCCTCCGAGACGTCCGAATCTCCCGACGTTCCCGTCTGCATCTCCTGTCGCCGTGTTCGAAATGCGAATCCTTGATTACGACAAGCAGGTTCGTGTCGTGAGCAAGCCGACTTTTGCGGCACTTGACTTTGCGGCCTACTTTGCTAACCCCATCCGTATGGCGGGTATGGACGAAAAGCCCGAAAACTACATGGGCAAGATGGTGAACGCAAAGATTGAAGAATATCCGTTCCCGATGCTCGATTCCATTGTCGATTATGAGCCCGAAGCCGTTGCCGGGATCGCTCCGATTGCGTGGGAACCGTTCTCCAAGATTCTCTATGCGCAGACGGGGGACGATACGTTTGCAAAGACCCTGAATGAAGTGGAAGCCGTTAAATGGGATGAACCTGAAGTCTTCCGTGCGTTCCAGACGGTCACCCGTTTGTGGGGTGTGCCGGGAACGGGCGAAAACAAGGGCAAGGTTGAATGGTGGGTCGAAGTCATGCCGGCGATGTGGACGGGACGCGCTCCGTTCTATGGAAAGCTTAAGGTTGTCTCCGGCGGTGAATCGGCTGAAGTCCTGAACAACTACATGACTGCCGAGATGAACGGCGAAGAGGCTATGAACTGGGCCCGCACGCTTTCGTCTTACTGGTATCCGACCTTGAATACCGATTTGGAACAACATACTCCGGGTGCCATCTGGGAGAATTCCCGTGTGAACCGTCCGTTTGCCGTGATGCGTGGTAACCCGATGGGGCACCCGATGTGGGTGGCCTTTGAAGTGCCTGCATTCAGCTTGACCGACGAACAGTTGCGTGCCAATGCCGTAGCGGATTCCCTTGCGGCCGCTGGCGAAGTCGTTCCTGTCGACCGTACGCTTGATACGAGTTCGTATGCCCGTCTCGAAACGCTTGCTTCGCTCGAGAACAGCTGCCCCGCAACGCCTGCGAC
>Ga0310786_10008802_pt1 | contig 12907 bp, 16 predicted proteins | sample AusTroGonzalo_MG_FD_203881 | JGI IMG/M metagenome (GOLD analysis project Ga0310786, IMG submission 203881) | Bovine rumen microbial communities from tropical cattle in Woodstock, Queensland, Australia - Gonzalo_03 (v2) (version 2) | ecosystem: Host-associated > Mammals > Digestive system >... | reverse complement strand
TTATTACCAATATCTTCAGTTTCTAATTTTAACTTATATACAGCTTTGGTTTCTGGCCCACCATCGGCACTACTTGTATCACGTATGTCAATAACATCCAAGACATCTTTTTGAGCTGACAAATATTCTTGTACTGGGCAGTCTGTGGTCGGGCACCATATACAATCTGCAAACTGTAAATATTGGGATGATGAAATATACATTTTATGCCTTTCTGTTGTTTTATAAGTTATATTATAAACAAAAAAGTTAATTTGTCAATAAATTTTAAGAAAAACATCCAAAAATAACTTAACTTCTTTCCCAAACCTCAACAAATCTTGTATCTCATTTGTTCGTAAATTGCACAAATGGCACTGCCACTATGAGTAGCAGAGCGATTTTATCGCGATGCCTTACGAATGCCGCACAGGCACAACGTGCCGAGCGAAACATCAAACCGACCGTTTATGCCCGATTTTTCTTTGTTTTCTAATATTTTCAAGAGTTCGTAAATTGGGTGGTAAAAAACAGACACCGTTTTGCACATTTACGAACTTTTTTGTGTATGTTTAATGAGTTTTATGGTAGCATTTAATAAGTGATAAAAGGGTTGCTTATTATGAAACATACTGATGAACAAATAATTGCTACGGTTCGTAAAATATTGGATGCGTTACACGATCCAGATACAGGTTTTAATGCATTTCGTAAAGAGTTGCGCGAACAACACTTAAAAAAGGAAGAATACGAACAACGTATTGTTGATAAAGAATACGAATTAGCAGAAAAGTATGGATTAACAAAAGCCAACAATAGAGATGAAGTAAAATTCAAATTAACAGGTAAAGACATTATGGATAGCCGCTTGTATGTTTCGTGCGGTCAGGCGGCAAAGGCTTTTTGTTACGTAAATTCACAACTGCCAAAAGATGAACAATTGGATTTGAAAGTTTTATTCAGTACAGATGTCGAGCATTTGGTCGATGCCAAAGAGGGACATACTTTGCCATGTGTAAAATTATCCGATGGCAAATGGCATGCGATAGAACCGCAGATACAGCCAGAAAAAGACAAGCAACCAGGATTCCAATTTGTATGCGATGATGTAAATGTTGGTGGCGAAATTTGGCACCAATTGAAATCAATAAAAGAAAAAGGTCGTCCATATCAAATTACCAAAATTGTAACACCAGAAGAACATGCAACAACATATTCAGATTTTGGAAAGTTTTTAGAGGCATCCATGGTACACAAAGGCAAACTGGGCTTTGTGTGTTCCACACTTAAGCTGATATTACAAAACAAAAATCCTGGACAATATAAAAACAGTGAACGCCAAATTTATGAAATTTGTAAAGCATTAGACGGAAAGAATTCTGCAGTAAAAGTGTGGGTTTTCACTAGAGGTGAAGATATCGCATGCAGAATTGGTATTGAAGACGATGGTGTTTGTTACGACATGAATCCAACCGTACAATACCTGTCTTTGAGCAAGGTTGTTGGTAATGATTTCAGGTTTAATGAACCAGGTTTTACACTACAACAAACATTAACGCCAGAAGAATATGTCCAAGAATTTGAAAAACGTACCCAGACGTTAGCAAACATCAAACAAAGAGACTGATCACACTGTAAGATGTTTTTCTAAAAACACTTTAATATCTCTCCCAAACAATAAAAGTTCATGAATAAAATCAACTCGTGAATTGCACAGATGGCCCATCATCGTAATTGATACCCGTGATTTAAAATGAACAAAACCACCCAAACGGGCGGTTTTTAATTCGTTCGTAATGATTCATACAGCAAAAAAACTGTAAAACGACAAATTATTTTTTGCGCTTTACAGGTTTCACTTTCTTAGGTTCATAATGTGCATCGACATAGGCCAGTATTTTTTTTGCATGTTTTCTGAGTGTCACTTGCATATCTGCACAACGACCATTCATTTCGTTTGCTATGGACATAAACATTTCTTTGGCTGATTTTTGTTTTTTCCAAACACATTTACCACCCAGATAATATCTTTTATAAATTGCGTCTTCTTTTTTTTCAAACATAAAAATCACCTTTGTTTATAGTTTTGTTTCATAATTTTAACTATGCAGCAACTTAACATTCCTGCGCCCAAGTATTATATCAAAAATTTTACATTTTTGCAAAAATGTTTAATATTTTTTCCACATCGCAACAAATCGTGGGTGTTACTTTGTTGGTTTATAAATTTTGTGACCGTGGGATACATAATCTTTTAATACCGTTTCGCCCGCGTCTGTTTCAATTTGACCGTAAACAGTTATCCCGCGTTTTTTGAATTCGTTTAACCAGTTTGGTTTGAAACCTTCGTCAAAGCCGGTTATTTTTTTGACCCGTTCAGAAGAAACACCGTAATAAACCGCCCCAATCCCAGACCACATGATGCCACCCAAACACATCATACATGGTTCGGATGTCACATATAAACTTAAATTATATGGTGATAAATCATAAGTGCCTAACTTTTTTTCCGCCAATTTTATAGCGTTCATTTCGGCATGGTTATTACTGCAAGATTTGTTCACAACACTATTGGCCGCTTTGGCAATCAAATTACCGTTCGCATCATAAATTGCGGCCAAAAATGGGCCGTGCCCTTTGGCGATATATTTTTTTAGTTCGTGTTGTAAATTCAAAATGATTTTTGTGGCCCTGGCCAATTTTGCATTATCTATTTTTTTATTCGCAATTACAGATGATTTTTTGTTTTTTTGCATGTCACGTTCCTTTTGAGAAAGTATACATAATTTACGTTAAATTGTAAAGAAAGTATTGGTGCCATATAATCGTAATAAATTCAAAACGATTGATTTTTTGTGGTTTTTGTGGTATAATAAGCACACTAATTCGGACGGCATGTGCCGTCTATTTTTTTGTCCCGCACCGCGGGATTTTTTTATAAAAGGAATTATATATGAATCTTAGTGATAATGGAATAAAACTATTAAAACAGCTAGAAGGTTGTGTAAAAATAGGCGATAAACATGTTATTTATGACGATAAAACAGGCAAACCAGTTAACATAAATGAACCTTTGCCACGTGGTGCAACAATTGGTTATGGTCATTTGATAAAACAGGGTGAAGATTTTAGGAACGGGATTTCTGAAGCCAAAGCTACAGAATTACTCTGTGCTGACATAGATGTTACGGAATGTACAGTGAAAAATAATATTACTGTGTCAATTAATCAAAATCAATATGATGCATTGGTTATTTTGGGGTACAATATCGGCGCAACAAATTTTGCGAATTCGACCGTTGTAAAATACGTGAATAATCCGGATTTTCATAACAATCGATATCCAACGCTAGAATCTGCATGGATGGCATGGAATCAATGTAGGGGTGTCATATCAAACGGCTTGAAACAGCGCAGACGACGTGAATGGCAACTATTTACATCAAAAATTTAATCGCATTTTACGACAAGTGATGGAACAGATTCGCCGAAATCTATACCGGTTTGACACGTCATGCAATGGAATTTCAAATCACGGTTTGCGGCTGGAAAATAACTTAACACTTTTTCTATATCAATATCCGCCCCGTTATTTGTTTTTATGCCGTCGGTTCGGGTGTTCGATTGAAAACCAAAATAAACCCCAGAATTAGCACCAGTGCAATCTGTTTCTTCCGTCCCGCCCCAGCAATTATCTACGTCCGATGCCTTAGACGCATCAGGAACACAAAAATATTCCCATTCTTCGGTTGTTGTATTGCATTCACGTTGTTTTTTCATGCACGATGGACATATAAGAGATTTAGATGAACGCACGGTTGGTACTTGCATGGTTCGACCCGCACTGCCAGAACGGCCACCAGGGTGACCACCAATTGGTGTTTCACCGTCGGGGTCTTCGCCGATTTCTTCGTCGGTACATACATCACCGATGTTAACGGTTTCAACACATTCATATCCATCTTGGCCTTCGGTTATTAATGGTGTTGTTCCAAACGGACATGATATATCCCCGTCGTAAATACAATATGGTTCGCCATTATCGCAATTACATTTGCCGCCAGCGCTGCATGATTGGGTTGCACATATTAATTCGCATTCATCGGGTTTATCAGGTTCGCATTCCCCAGAATCTGGGTCCAAATGCCACCCCGTATCACACACCAATGGTGAATTATATTCGACGCACAGATATTGTCCATAATATGGTTTAGCAATCGTTCCCGCCGGGCATTTTGTCGGGTCATTATCTGGTGCAAATATGTAATCTTTTGGAATTTGATATTGCATGATATACACTAATTGGCCATCCTCTAATTTTGCGGTTGTTGATAAATTTTCAGCAATAGGATGAACACCAACCATATCCGCAGTTAATAAAAACGAATCGTTGTATATTCCCAATGAACCTTTGTCTTGGTATGAGGTTTCAATAACCTTTAACATTTTGGGCCAATCGATTTGCGGTATCGCCTTGGATTTTGTGATGATATAGTTATATTTTGCGGCTTCTTCATCACAACCTAAAATATTAAAATTATCCCCGGTACAGATGAATTGCGATACAACCTTGTATGTTTCAACGCAACTATCGGTGTATGTAGTATCAGATATAACGCCACCATCACTAATCTTTATGTTCTGGGCGGCCACCACGCAATCAGCCAAAGAGCGCAAATCAGCCATTTTTATAATATTTTCGGTTTCGGTGTGTTCTAAATTTTGAGATGGGCTATAGATTACGTAATATCCAATCAAAAAAAGTGTGGTTAAAAATAATAAAAAAATATTCATCTTTCCCCCTTGCGATTTTATAAAAGTATAGCTAAGATAAATAGGTGTAGCAACAGAAAAAACATGAAAAGATTATTTTTATTATTATTTTTAACCGCATGCAGTTTTCAACCTGTGTTTTCTGACAAAGACACAGACGTCTATGTCGCGCCGATTAACGGTATAAATGGCATAGAATTGCGAAATTCTTTGAATGCTAAATTCGGCGGAATGCACAATCAAAATGCTAAATACACTTTGACGGTTGATTTGCGTGACCCAATTACAACGTACAAGGCCTTTGAACGTGCTGGTGACGCCAGTTGGCAGGAAGTAAAATTAAACGCATCATATGTATTAAAAGCAGATGGCAAAGAAATCGCCAAGGGTTCTGAATCCGCTGCAGAAAGTTATACTTTTGTGCGGTATCTGGTTGCGTCAAATGCATCTTATAATAATGCGGTTATGAATACTATTCATGTGTTGGCAGAAAAGATAAGTACACGTGTCATCACTGAAACCCAGAAAAATGACGATTAACGATGAAATGGAAAGAGGTCGATTTTAATTCACATATATCTGATATCAATGCGATATTGATATATGGACCGGATGCGGGTTTGGTTGATGAATTATGTGACAAAGCCATCGAAAAGTTAGAAATCGATAAAGATAATTTATTGGCAATCGATGCAGATGAATTACGCGAAAAACAAGATGCGTTATTCGCAGAAAGTTGCAGTCCGTCTATGTTCGGCGGACGCAAAGCAGTTATAATTTCAGGCGCTGGCGACAGCGATTATAAAATAATTTCAGAATTGGTGACGTCCACTTCGTTGTGCGCGACGATTATTGTAACGGCTGGGGATTTGCGTATAGGGCCATTGCGTAAATTATTTGAAGATGGAAAAAATATTGCGGCGATTGCGTGTTATACCGATGATACAAAAACACTAGAAAATTTAATTCACCAAGAATTATCTGCACAATCTGGGATACGTCAAATAACACCTGATGCGATGTCGTACATGTTATCACACATGGGTGGTGATCGTGGTATTACACGTGGTTTCTTACAAAAAATAGCGATATATGTTTCGGACAAACATGTTGTTGATTTGGAAGATGTTGAAAAATGTTTGCCAGATACATCTGCATCCAGTGCAGATGATTATATGTATTCGTTGACTGCGGGACATATAAATCCAACGATGATTGCATTGGATCGATTGATTTATGCAGGCGCAGATGCAAATATGTTGGTGCGCATGTTATATAATCATTTTAATAAATTATTGGTTGCGGTTGTTGACGGGCAATTGCCAAAACTATTTTGGAAGGTTGCCGATAAATTCAATAGCGCGATTAAAATTTGGCCTGAAAACGAAATTGTTAATGTTTTATCCAGATTAAATGATTTGGAAAAAATGTGTCGAACAAATGGTATGCAACCAGAAGTTTTAATTCGTGATTTTTCATTGAAATTATCTGTGCGTGCCGCAAAATTGGCTTTGAAACGGAGAAAATAAAAATGTTATCGTCTGTATATGCACCAAAAGATTTTAAAAGATTGCGCGTTGTCGGTGATTTGGTCGCGCGCTGTTTCGATTTTATTACACCGCATGTTGTTGCGGGTGTTTCAACTGGTGAAATAGATAGGTTGGTTGCACAATTTTTAAAAGAAAATGGCGCACGGTCATCTGATTTGGGATATATGGGATATCCAAAAAATATTTGCACATCGGTAAATGATGTTATTGTGCATGGTATTCCCAGTGATAAAGTTATTTTAAAAGACGGCGATATTGTAAATGTTGATTTAACTGCCGAATTTCATGGGTTCCATGGTGATGCGTCACGTATGTTTATGATTGGAAACGTATCAAACAAAGCCCGCGAATTAGTGCAAACATGTCAAGATGCATTAAATGCTGCTATTTCGATTTGTGCACCGGGTGTTCCGTTATCAGAAATCGGTAAAACAATTGAATCTGTGGTGACGCCGCATGGATTTTCTATATCACGTGATTTTGTTGGACATGGTATTGGAAAGGTGATGCATGATGATCCGCAAATTTATCATTTTTATGATAAAATGTGGGACAATGTAAAAATGGTTCCGGGTTTGGTATTCACGATTGAACCAATGATAAATACCGGAAAACCAGATTGCAAAATTGATGCAGATGGTTGGACGGCGCGGACGGTTGACGGTGGTTTGTCGGCCCAATGGGAACATACACTGGGCATCACAGAAGACGGTGTAATTATATTTACTGAAAAAATGATTCATGATTAAACCAGATGAATTACAATCTTTGCAACAAGGACATAGGGCGAGATTACGTCAAAAGTTTTTAGACGGTAAATTGGCCGAATATGAAATGCTAGAATTATTGTTAACATATGCTATTCCGCGACGCGATGTCAGGTTATTGGCACGACAACTTTATAAAAAATACAAAAATGTGCACCAATTGTTGTCTGAACCGATGGAATCTTTGATGGAAAACGATGGTATCAAAGAAAACACAGCGACTTTTTTCAAATTAATTCATAAATTAACAGAATTGGATTATAAATACACACTGGATAATGCGCCAATATTCCATAACAATGAAATATTAGAAAGATATTGCAAATCAATATTGGTCGGAAAAACAGTCGAAGAATTTCATGTTCTGTATTTGGATCACCAATTAAAACTGATCAAAGATGAATTGCATAGCACTGGGACAATAGATTGGGCGGCAGTATATGTTCGCGAAATTGTTAAACATGCACTGGATTTGAATGCGCGCAGTATAATTTTATTACATAATCATCCGACCCCAAATACATCTTTTTCAAGCCAAGATGTATCGATTACAACAGAAATACAAAGCGCATTAGAAAAATTAGATATCAAATTATATGATCATTTATTGGTATCTGCAGATGTTGTGTATTCCATGCGTTTTATGGGATTATTAATCGATAAAACATCAGAATAATTCTTTGACATCACATACGGGGCGCACTTGTTTCCGTGGTGTTGATTCAATTTTATCATTTTTTGATAGTGTGTATTCTTGTTTGTATGCCATGGTTGGTTCTAACCATGTATCACCCAATTCGCGTGATATTATTGTGATTTTAAATTTTGGTGCAAAAGAAAATTGTATCTGTTGTAAATCACATGATGCACCGTTTGTTGTTTTTAAGTTTTTTGGCGTGATATCTGTATATATTTTATCGTTTTTTAATTCGATTTTGTATGTATAGTATGAATGTGCATTACCAGTATCTGTAAATGTTTTTGTAATTCTATCTTTTTCGCCATCGTTGTTTATATCGATGTAATAAATACTTTTTTCCGTGACACCGATATCAAATTCATCCAAATCATATTTCGTCACAGAATCCGGGGCCCCAAGGCCGTCTGAGAAAATTAAACGTGTATCCGTACCAGCGTTATATGATTTTGTTTGTTTATTATCAGATACAGAATTTTTTTTGTGCGCCATATAAAAAGTTATAGCTAATGCAAACAAAGCAAAAACAGAAATAATAAAAATAATATTATAAGTTTTTTTCATCATAATTCCTTTTCTATTTTATCAAATTTTGCGTTCAACACCAACGTTCCAACCTTCAAATCGTTGCATTGCAGCCGTGATTTTTCTTAAATCCGTATCGGTCAAAGTGTTCAATTTTACATCAACCGAAAAACCACTTAATTTCGAAACGGTTTGTGCATAGTGTGCGGGATTGTTGCCATCACTGGATGGTGCCCATCTTTCGATTGCCTGATACAATGATAAATTTTTATAATTTTTTGTACGTAACAAAGCAACCATTGCATCTAAGCCGTCGGATTCACTTTGGAATATGGCAAAACGTCCATCGGTGCCAACCGCGCCATGATTTTTTGCAAATTCACGATATTCAATATTTCCCGGATTATTATTTCGCCACGATGTTGAACCGCCATAACGTTCTATTTTGTCGCCATTAGCAAGAAAATATATAACTGATTTTTTGGACGCTTCAACACGCAACACATTAGAATCAAACGAAGAAGAATTCAAAAATAATTCATCATTATCATTATTGTTATCACCAAAAGAAATACCATCTGATGACATTGATGATACTCTGGCCCCAGAATCAACAATTCTGAAAATTTCAAAGTTTGCTTCATCGCCATGACGTCCAAATTTTTGTTTGCGCATCTCTTGTAATTCGCGGACCAAATTTAACGAAATCTGTTTTGTGGCGCATTGTTGTTCGAATAATTTATCGCCATAAACCGCATTAACAATAGGTTTTACCGCGGCAAAAATACACAAAACCAAAATCAAATTTTTCGCATTATTGAACAGTGTATTTATCTTTACACCATTTTTGATATAAAGCGCCCCCCATCCAAACAACAATATCGCAATAAAAACCATCGCAACAATCCATGCGAAATCAAAAAACGAATCAAATGCAGGAAATATGCAAGATGGATCTTGGATATACACAAAATCATTATCAATACCGAATACTTTCAGCCCGGAATTAGTTAATAAATTTATAATATTTACACGTTCCATAAATTATTTTTTGGACGATGCGGTTGTGAAAAATCCGGGCACAGAAAATTCTTCGTCATTTGCTGCAACGCCGGCCCAACCAAACAAATCGCCCAATCCCTGGTCATGATGTTTAGATTGTTTGAATGGTAAAATATTACGTAATTTTCCAATTTTGCTGCGACCACCAGATTTGTTTTCAGATGCGATTTTATCTTGGGTTTGAACGAATTCTGTTGCTAATTTTTCCAACGTTGCATCGATATTTTCACTTTCTTCATCCGTGTCTTTTTCATCGTTTATCATTTCTGGTTCGTCCAAAATGTCTTCTTGTAATGGTTCCATTTCAGACAATAATTTTTCCAAATCTGGTTCGTTTGATTCCAGGGTTGTGTCTTCAACATTTTCAATTGAATCATTGGTCGTTTCTTCGATTTCTGTTTCTTGGGTGATGTCAGTAATGATTTCGATATTTTCGTCCGTTTGTTCGGGTTCTTCCGTTATATCATCTTTTGGTTCGTTGGTGGACAGTATCGATAAAATCGGAACAACTTTTTCGTTTCGTTCGATGTTTTGTGGTTCATCAACCACGGTTTCCGATTCTGCTTTCTTTTTTGCGCGTCCGCGTTTTTTTTCTATTTTTTCAACCACGTCTGGTTCAATTACCGATTCGGTGACGGCCACTTGTTCAACAACGACGTCATCTGGCGTATCTGAAACAGTTTCTGTGTTTGGTTCGATAACAACATTTTCATCGGCTTTTTGTTGCGTCAACCCTGCGTCATCTGCGTCAACCGGAACGCCGAATAATACGGTATTTTTATCAAGATTTAACGCGGTCCGCACTTCATCAAACGCGGCACGAATATCAGCCATATCAAAAATTTCATTTCCAGAAATATAGATAATCTTTGTTTTCATAAAACATAATCCCTTCATTAATGAGACAATTATATCATATTTTAGGGTTGAACGCATATAAAAAATGTCGTAAAATAACAAATATAATGGATATCAAAGAACAAATTTTTCAAGAACTGGATTCCGTGGAATCTTTGGTGTCGCGGTTGCGCGCTGATGCAACATGCGCCAGTAAACAAACGGATTTAGAGGTTGCAATCTTGACCAAACAGGTGAAAAATTTGCATGAAAAGAACGAAAAAGCCAAAAATTTAATCGAAAAATCAATATCTATACTGGAAAAATTGAAAAAATGAGCGTTGTGTCGATACCTATTGTCAACCGAAATTACCCGATGGGCTGTGAAGACGGCCAGGAAGGTCGCCTGATTGAACTTGGGCGTATGGTTGATGCACGTGCGCGTCAAATTCTGGATAAAATTGGTCCATTACAAGAATCGGCATTGTTGGCGACGTTATGCATTGTTTTAATTGATGAAATCCAAAATAGAAAACAGGCGCCAACCGTGACCGACGAAGATTTGCACGAAATATTGGCACGAATTCGTGAAATTAAACATAAAATTTCTTAAAAAAACCGCCGAAACGGCGGTTTTTGTTTATAATTTTTGTCCGATTACAACGGCGGTATCGCACATACGATTTGAAAATCCCCATTCATTGTCGTACCACGCGGTCACATGCAAAACGTTCCCATCGACAACTTTGGTTTGAGATGCGTCGAAAATCGCACTATGCGCATCGGTTGTGAAATCTTTGGATACAAGCGGTTTGTCGTTATACGCCAAAATATTTGACGCTGCGGCCCGCATGGTGGCATTAACAGTTTCAGGTTTTACTTTTTTCGACATATTCAAAACCAATTCGATTACAGAAACATCGGGGGTTGGGACACGTATTGCGATTCCGTCCATTTTGCCGGCTAATTTCGGTAGGACTAAACCAATCGCTTTGGCGGCGCCAGTGCTGGTCGGAATCATAGACAAATTTGCGGCGCGCGCACGGCGAAAATCTTTGTGATTTTTATCCAATAATTGTTGGTCGCCAGTATACGCATGAACCGTCGTCATCCAGCCATTTTTGACACCGAATTTTTTATCCAACACATTTAACACAGGCGCCAAACAATTCGTTGTGCACGATGCGTTTGAAATAATTTTATCTTTTTTGGTTAATGTTTTTTCGTTCACACCATAAACAATAGTTTTATCGGCACCATTTGACGGCGCAGAAACCAAGACACGTTTTGCGCCGCAATCCAAATGAACGCGTGCTTTGTCGGCACTGGTGAACAATCCCGTACATTCCATAACAATATCGATTTTCATTTTTGCCCATGGCAATCTGGACGGATCACGTTCAGATAAACATTTGATTTTTTGATTTCCGACCAAAATGTAATCGCCGTCTAATTTCACATCCATCGGCAATTTTCCATGAACCGAATCGTATTCCAGCAGATAAGCATTTTGTTCTGCCGGTGCCAAATCATTTACCGCGACGAAAACTAAATCTTTGCGCCCAGATTCCAACGCGGCGCGCAACACCAGACGTCCGATACGACCAAAGCCATTAATTGCAACACGAATTTTTTTCATATTTCATCCTTTTCTTTACTTTCTTATATAATACCACGTGATGGGGGTAAAAAACAATTTGAAATTTTTCTAATGTGCGCTTGAAAAACGAAATAGTGGTTTTATAATGTTTTACATGAAATATAAATCGATAATTATCGCGGGTCCGACTGCATCAGGCAAATCAGATTTTGCGCACGAATTGGCGCGTCGTATAAATGGTGCAATCATAAATTGTGACAGCGTTCAAATATATCGTGACATTGAAACAATTTCTGCATCGCCGTTTGCGGGGCGCACACAAAATGGATTTGATGAAATCGATGGTGTGCCGTATAAACTGTTTTCCATATTGCCGTTGATGGAACACATCAGCGTTGCTGATTATCTTGCGTTGGCAACGAAAGCGATGGACGAAGTTATCAAAATGGGCAAAACACCGATTTTCGTGGGGGGCAGTGGATATTACATAAATGTTTTGATAAACGGCATTTCGCCGATTCCAGAAATCAGTGATGAAAACCGCAACAAAGCGCGTACAATGGTAAAAAAATGTCCGGACGCGGTTCATCAATTATTACCCGAAGATTTTATTAAAACAGACCCACAACGCACCGCCCGCGCGCTAGAAGTGTTTTTGGAAACCGGGACACCATTATCACAATGGCAAAAATTGCCACGCCGCGGGGCGATATTGGGCGACGCATATAAAATTTTAATATCACCGAATCGCGAATTATTATTAGACCGAATCGCAAAACGTGTTCCACAAATGGTTCGTGGTGATGCGCTGGATGAAGCGAAATATATAATCGCGAACAATTTGAACGAAGACAGGGCGATTGGTGCAACACAACTTTGCAAAATGTTGCGTGGTGAAATATCTGAAACCAACGCGATTGAAAATTGGATATTAAAAACCAATCAATATGCAAAGCGTCAGCGCACTTGGTTCAAAACGCAATACGCCCCAGATTACGTAATTCTGCACGTTCCAAACGATTCAGATATTGAAAATGTTATAAAACATATATCGTAATCATTTTTTTGTTGAACAAAATTTCCGTTTTTTGCTAAACTCAATCTTGTCGGTGGGTGT
>Ga0310786_10008799_pt1 | contig 12908 bp, 10 predicted proteins | sample AusTroGonzalo_MG_FD_203881 | JGI IMG/M metagenome (GOLD analysis project Ga0310786, IMG submission 203881) | Bovine rumen microbial communities from tropical cattle in Woodstock, Queensland, Australia - Gonzalo_03 (v2) (version 2) | ecosystem: Host-associated > Mammals > Digestive system >... | reverse complement strand
CGGAAGAGCTCTTTTTCATGCGCTTTTTCAAATTCTTTCAAAGCTTTTTCATCGTGATTTTTGAATTCAGTCGGCCAGAATTTCCACGATTTTCCTTCAAACTTTTTGGTCAAAACCCTGAAAAGTGCGAAATCGTTGAGCCATGGAGAGTTTTCTTTCACGAAAAGTGCGAAATCGGGATAATTTTCACGGACTTTGTAAAAATTTTCAGCCGCTTCATCCAGAGCTTTCGATTTAAACTCAATAACTTTCGGATAATCGACTCTGAAGTTATCGAAAACAGGCATAATAGCCGTTTTTTCAAGAAGATTTTCCTCAAAAAGCGAGTCCAGATCGATCAAAATCTCGTTTCCGGCAAACGCGCTGAAGGAATTGTACGGGCATCCGTCGGCACCGGTCGGAGTGAGCGGCAGGATCTGCCAGATCCTTATTCCCGATTCCGCCATAAAATCGACGAAATCGTATGCCGCAGCGCCGAAATCACCAGTTCCGTAATTTCCTGGAAGCGAAGTCGGATGAAGGATTATTCCAGCCTTTCTCGGATTTATCTTATTTTTTTCAGTCATTTTTTCCTCCGAAAACAACTTTATCATTATAGAAACGTCATATTATGGCATCTCTATCAAAAACCCGCAGGATTATAATGTGAAGATTTTCTAAAAAAAGTTTTTAAATTTGCGGCAGCATTGAAAATGTGGTTTACAAAGACGAAACTTTCTGGCTTACGCAGAAAGCGATGGCTGTGCTGTTCGATTGCAGTGTGGATAATATTTCTCTACACTTAAAAAACATTTACGACAGCGATGAACTTGAAAAAAATCGAACTATCGAGGATTTCTCGATAACTGCCGCTGAAATTGTTTACAACCGCGCCGATTCACGGAAAGAGCACATGGGGCTGACAACATGGAAAAATTCACCTGACGGAAAAATTTACGAATCCGATGTCATCATTGCCAAAAATTATCTTAATGAAAAGGAGATCTCGCGCCTGAACCGCCTTGTCGCAATGTTCATTGACTACGCCGAGTTGCAGGCTGAGGACGGTCACCTGATGAAAATGCAGGACTGCGTTGATGCGGTGAACCTCTTTTTAACCAGTGCCCGCCAGCAGGTGCTCGAAACCAAAGGAAAAATCAGCCACGATCAGGCTATAAAAAAGGCTCTTAAGGAATATGATGTTTTCCGTATCATTCAGGACAGGGAATATATTTCGGAATTTGACAGACAGACGAAAGAACTCGAAAAAAACAATCAGAAATAGATTGATTTTGCTCGCTTATTTCAACTTCTCTCAATGACCAAAAAACGGTTGCTGAGCATGTCGAAGTACTACCTCACACAACGGACATCACAGTAGTTGTTTATATCGCGGAAAGAGACACCAGCTCCGTAATCGAATCCCACAAGCCACGCGTAATTCGAATCATCAGGCCGAAGCGAAGAAGACCAAAGGCAATATCTATCTCCGAATTTGCTGTATTCGACATTGTAATCATCAGGACATGAATAACAATTTGCATCTTGACAACTCTCTGCCAGGCAGGTAACGCCGCTGTCTTCTCTGACACCGCAGCTGTCGATTCCATTCACCGGCGGCATCTGCGTGGCCGGACAATTCTGGATGAGCGTCCTGAGTTCGCTGATTGTAGGCAGTCTCCAGTCGTCTCCTAATATCTCATCCGAGTAGTGTTCACAATGATCTTCAGCCTCCTCCCAGGTCTTGCTATCATCTAAGCCGGACCAAATCAGATCGTTTTCCGAATCATAGCACAGTATAGAGCTGTATTCGCCGCATGGCGGAAGTTTGGCACAACCCTGGTGATCCCAAACACGGTCTCTTGCACATTTGTAGTGGCAGACACCTTCTTCGGTGTCGTATTCCGCCGGGATTTCAGCACTCCATGCGCCGTCGGTGTAGGTCTGCTCGTAGGAGGAAGCGCCGTTCCACTCTGCATTTTCAGGCTTGCCGGTGCACTCTGTGGTTTTGGTGCATGTTTCCTCGGCTGCGTTCCAAGTTCCGCCTGCCGGACCGCATTTTTCAGCTTCTGTCAGCTCTGGTACGCTGTCTGTATCATCGTCTGACTGAGAATCCCCTTCGTCAGACGTTGTATCGGCATCGTCAGTATCCGAATCACCGCTGTCAGATCCGGTGTCTGCCGGCTCGGAATCTTCGTCTGTTGCGGTCTCGCCAGTGTCGGGCTCATCATTCTGATTTTCGCTTTTCGAGTCTCCGCCGCACGAAATCATCAAAACCATTGCGCAGAAAAGCGCGAAAACAACGAAAAATTTCTTCATTTGTTTCTCTCCAAATAAATGCTTCTTTAAATGCAGTTGAGAAGACCTTTCTTTTCAATGATGTCCTTTTGTACCGTCGAGAATTTTTTGAAGTGACCTGCGACCGTGCCGTTCTTAAGGATCTCGCCCGATTCAATGTCGAAATCGAGAGTTTTGCCCGTTTCAAGTGCATCGTCTGCTATATCGAGGATCTCGATCATCGGGAAGCCGGTGTTGATGATGTTCCTTTTGTATATCGCGCCGAAAGATTTTGCCGCGACTCCCTGCAGATTCAGGGAAATAAAGCAGTCGACCGCCTGCTGGCGGCTGCTTCCGGCTCCGAAATTTTCGCCTGCGACGACGATCATTCCGGGTTTTACTTTTTTCGAAAAATCCTTGTAACCTTCAAGGTTGTCGAGTGCATACTGTCCCATCAGGTTGATGTCGACGATCGAAAGATACTTGTTGTGGAAAATCATATCGGTGTCGATATCGTTGATAAGTTTCCCTTCACCATCCTTCAAAACAAAAATTTCAGCCGTAATTTTTTTCATTTTATTCCTCCTAATACTTCACCCTACTTTTATTTTCCCTCTCCAGTGTGGCGAGGAAACGATTCGGGATACAAACAAATCAAAACCGTCAGATTATAATGGAAGGATTTTCTAAAAAAAGTTTTTAGGAGCGATCAGAAGTTTTTTTGAACAAAAATATGTTTTGCGTATAATATTTTGTTTTTAGGAACTTTAATGGAGAGAAAAATGCTTAGGATTTACAACTCGATGAGTGAGAAAAAAGAGGATTTCGTTCCTTTGAACGGCAAAAACGTCGGTCTTTATGCATGCGGAATGACGGTTTACGACAAGCCGCACATTGGTCACGCAAGGAAGGAAGTCGCGATCGACCTTATCGTAAATTATCTGAAATATTCAGGATATTCAGTAACTTATGTCAGAAATTTCACCGATATCGATGACAAGATCATTGCCCGTGCAAACGAAAGAGGAATAGATTTCCGCGCTCTTACGGAAGAAAATATCGACGCTTTCTACAAGGCGATGGACGCTCTCGGTCTTGCAAGACCAGATGTCGAGCCCAAGGCTACGATGCATATTCCCGAAATAATTTCGATGGTCCAGAAACTTGTCGACAAAGGTTTTGCCTATGCGACATCCGACGGCAGCGTCTATTTCGCAGTCGAAAAGTTCAAAGGTTACGGCAAACTGAGCGGCAGAAAACTTGATGAAATGATAAGCGGCACCCGTTTTGATGTTGAAGAAAGCAAGCAGAATCCGCTTGATTTCGCCCTCTGGAAAGCTTCAAAACCGGGTGAACCCAAGTGGGAAAGCCCGTGGGGCGAAGGAAGACCGGGCTGGCACATCGAATGCAGCGCGATGAGCACGAAATATTTAGGCGAATCTTTTGACATTCACGCAGGCGGCAGAGACCTCATTTTCCCGCATCACGAAAACGAGATCGCCCAGGCTGAATGCGCGACAGGCAAACCTTTCGCGAAATACTGGGTCCACAACGGTTTCCTCACGGTCGAAGGTGAAAAAATGAGCAAATCGCTCCACAACTTCATCACGGTAGAAGACGCACTCAAGCAGTATCACCCTGAAGTTCTGCGCTACTTCATGCTTTCGACGCATTACCGCACACCGATCGACTTCTCTATGGCGAATCTGAAGGATACCGAAAAGAAGATCTGCTACTTCTATAACACTTTGAAAACTTTGAACCAGTTCGCGGCAAAGGCTGCAAAACCTGTAAGAAACGAAAAAGCAGTCGAATTTATTAACGAATTTAAAGAAGCAATGGATGATGACTTCAACAGTGCAAGAGTCGTTGCGGCGCTTTTCAACCTCTTCAAACACCTGAACGAAGTCCTCGTTTCCAAAAAGACGAGACCTACTCCCGACGAATGTGCGGGCTTTGCCGAAGCAATCAAGGAAGTAGGCGGAGTCATGGGAGTCCTTCTCAGAGATCCCGACGAGATCACAAATGAGATCAAAGAGATACAGATAGTCCGCTACGGCATTTCAAAAGACGAGATCGAAGAGATCATAAACAAAAGAAAAGCTTACCGCGCCGAGAAAAATTTCGAAATGGCCGACAAAATGCGCGAAGAGCTTCTTGAAAAAGGAATTTCCATTCAGGATACACCGAACGGAACCGAGTGGAGTTTCAATTAATAACTTTTTGACGGAGGTCAAAATGAAAAAGATCATGGCAGTTTTCGCGATCTTGGCGATGGTTTTCTTTGTCGTTTCGTGCGGCGGTGACTCGAAAGATGATGACAAAACCGACACAGGCGACACAACGGTAGACACAGGTGATACCCAGACCGATCCGACTGACACCGGCGACACCGGAGCAGATACGGGCGACACCGGAGCCGACACAGGTGATACCACGGCAGATACGGGCGACAGTGAACCCGACACAGGCGACACCACGGCCGATAGCGGTGACAGCGAACCCGACACTGGAGATACGGGAGAAGGCGGCAGCTGGGAAGCCAAATATAAAAAGGCTGACGAGCATGCAAAAAAAGTCTCCGAAAATGTCGTAAAAGCCAACAACGACCTCGGAATGAAGATGTTCACTAAACTTGCGGCGGCTGAGGCTGGCAAAAACATGATGATCTCCCCGCTTTCGATCTCTATCGCGATGGCGATGAGCACAAACGGCGCGTCGGGCGAAAACCTTGACGAAATGAAAGAAGTCCTCGGTTTCGGCGAAATGGAACTTCAGAATGTCAACGAGCAGTTCATGCACCTTATCGCAAGCCTTGTCGCAGCTGACAAAGACCTCGCACTTTCGATCGCAAACTCGGTCTGGATGCGCGAAGATTTCTCGCTTGACGTCAAAACGGCGTTCACGGATGTCCTTCAGGAATTCTACGATGCAGCAGTGTTTGCCAAAGGTTTCACGGTTGAAAACATCAACGCATGGGTCTCCGAGAAAACGAACGGAAAAATTGAAGAGATCGTAAAAGAAATCGGCGAAAATGTCGTCATGTACCTCATCAATGCGATCTATTTCAAGGCCGCATGGACGACCGCTTTCAACGAAGAAAACACCCGCGAAGGCGTTTTCACTCTTTCCGACGGGACTGAAACGAAAGCTGATTTCATGAGTTTCAGTGAGGAAGAAGAAGCTCCGAAGCTTCTCGCATATTCTTCGGACTGGGACGACGAGGACAGATTCTCAATGGTCAGAATCCCGTACGGACGTGATGTCTTCGCATTTTACGGCATAGTGCCCTCTGAAGACAATAAATCGAATATTGACGATTTCATCGCAAAAATCGCTGAAAACGGTCTGGACAGCTACCTGTCGCAGCTGCGCGAAGAAGGTGATTTCCCGATTAAACTTCCGAAATTCAAGTTCGAATATGAAAAACCGCTTGTCCAAATATTCAAGGAACTCGGCATGGAAAAAGCTTTTGAAGCAGGCGGATTCCACAATATTGCTGAAGCTCCGCACGATCCTTTCATTTCAAATATTCTTCACAAGACTTTCATCGAAGTCAACGAAGCGGGCACTGAAGCTGCCGCTGTCACTGCAGTTGAATACAGCGACGAAGCAGAACCTTCGCATTTCTATGCAAACCGTCCGTTCGTATTCGTGATCCGCGACGACAGAACGGGATCGATCTTATTCATCGGAAAAGTAGAAAATCCCAAAGCTGAATAAATCATGGAGGTCAAAATGAAAAAAATCATGACTATTTTCGCTGTGTTAGCGATGATTTTCTTTGCGTCGTGCGGCGGATCAAAAGACAACGACAACACCGATACAGGAGATACTGACACCAGTGATACAGGAACTGACACTGGTGATACGGGAGCAGATACAGGTGATACAAGCGCTGACACTGGTGATACGGGAGCAGATACAGGTGATACAAGCGCTGACACTGGTGATACGGGAGCAGATACAGGTGATACAAGCGCTGACACAGGCGATACCGAAGAAGGCGGCAGCTGGGAAACAAAATACAAAAAGGCTGACGAGCATGCTGAAAAAGTCTCCGATGATGTTGTCAAAGCGAACAACGACCTCGGAATGAAGATGTTCAGCAAACTTGCGGCTGCAGAGGCTGGTAAAAACATGATGATTTCCCCGCTTTCGATTTCGATTGCGATGGCTATGGTAACAAACGGCGCATCGGGCGAGAACCTTGACGAAATGAAAGATGTTCTCGGTTTCGGCAAAATGGAACTTTCCGATGTGAACGAGCAGTTCTCGCAGCTTATCGCAAGTCTGGTCGAAGCTGACAAGGATCTTGTGCTTGAAATTGCAGATTCTGTCTGGATGGATGACGAGTTCAAACCAGATGTAAAGCAGGATTTTGTTGATGTCCTCACCAAATTCTATGACGCGGCTTTCTTCACCGAAGATTTCCAGGATGAAGCTACTGTCGGAAAGATAAATTCGTGGGTTTCCGAAAAAACTCATGAAAAAATCGATAAAATCATAGAAAAAATCGGGCCGAATGCCGTTATGTATCTCATCAACGCGATCTATTTCAAGGCTGCATGGACGACTTCTTTCGACAAAGAGAGCACTTATGAAGGCGGTTTCATGCTTTCCGACGGAAGTGAAGGCAAAGCGGACTACATGGCTTTTGGGTACGATCAGGAAGAACCGAAGTTTTACAGCTATTCGTCAGACTGGGGCGACGAAAACGGATATTCCGTCGTCAGGATCCCTTACGGACGCGATGTTTTTGCTTTTTACGGCATAGTTCCCAACATGGACAACAAAACAAATATCGATGATTTTATCGCAAAAATCGCTGCTGACGGACTTGAAAATTATTTCTCGCAGCTTACAGAACGCAAATTCACGGTTCAGCTTCCGAAGTTCAAATTCAAATATGAAAAATCGCTCGTCAATGTCTTCAAGGAACTCGGCATGGAAAAGGCTTTTGTTGATGGCGCGCTTATGAATATCGCCGGAGAACCTCATGCTCCTTTTATTTCCGATATTTACCACAAAACATTTGTCGAAGTAAACGAGGAAGGAACCGAGGCTGCGGCAGTAACATCCGTTGAAGTCGGCGAAAATGCAATGCCTTCCGGCTTCTACGCAACACGTCCGTTCGTATTCGTGATCCGCGACGACAGAACCGGATCAGTTCTTTTCATCGGAAAAGTCGAAAATCCAAAAGCTGAATAATCTTTTTTATTGATGCGCCTTCTGCACGCCTTATCGTCGTAAAGACGAAACGACGTGACGACGTAACGTGAAGGCGCGACGCGACATGGCGCGATAAAAAAAGAATTAAATATTGATCGTTGTGTTCTGAATGATGAGGCAGCTGCCGTCTGGAACCGGTTCTGATTTGAATCTGTCGGTTTCCGAATCGTATTCTCTTGTGACCTGAATGAGTTTTACATTGTCAAGTGTGATGTTCAGAGAGCCTGAATCGTAAGAGAATGAATTTACGGTCATTGTGCCGCTTGCCGGATAGAAGTATTTTCCGACGCTGTCGACATAACCTTCGTTGTCGTAGACGATGTCTTCGTAAACAATGATGCACTGAGCGCATGAACTATAGGAAGCGTTGTAACCTTCCGTGAGATCATATACATCGGTCGTCGTTGCACTGTAGATCTCGAAATCGATCTCATCCATCGTTGCTGTTCCTGTTCCAGGCTGATAACTGCCTGAGTAGTAAGCGTAATTATCGAATGAAGCGTCGAGTTTCATTGCTCCGATGTTGATGACAGGGCATTCGCCTGGTTCGGTTGTGCCGGTGTCTGTATCGTCTGTATCTGTGTCGGTAGTGTCTGTTGTATCAGTATTATCGGTATCCGTTATATCGTCATCCGAAGTTCCTGTGTCGCCGGTATCGGCTGCTGTATCAGCTGTTTCTGAACCTGTATCACCTGTGTCGGCAGCGGTATCACCAGTATCTGCCGCTCCTGTGTCACCGGTGTCTGAAGTGGTATCTCCAGTGTCTGAACCTGTATCACCGGTGTCTGCTCCAGTGTCGCCTTTGTCGTTGTCCCCGCCGCATGAAACAAAGAAAAAAAGCGAAAAAATCAAAACTGAGATAATCAAAAACTTTTTCATAAATTCCTCCATAAAAAACAAAAGTATTTTACCGTTATTTATAGTGTTTTCTCGGCGGAGGCGGCGGCAAGTGCGCCGGATTCTCGTCGATTATTCCGTTGCAGTTGTTGTCCAGACGGTCGAAATGTTCGTAAGCGCCCGGATAAATTTCAGGATTGTTGTCGTTGCAGTCGCCCGTCTTTTCGGCTCTGAAAACGCCGAGCGGTTTGCAGAGACACTTGGTATCGTCGCCTACTCCGAAGCCGTCGTTGTCCGAATCCCTGTAGAACGGACGGCAGCCTGTAACATTTTCGCCTTCGTCGACTTCGCCGTTGCAGTTGTCGTCCAGATCGTTGCAGATTTCACGCGCTTCGGGATGGACTTTCGGGTTCGAATCGTTGCAGTCGCCGCGTTCAAGCGCGCGGAAATCGCCTTCAGAGACGCAGAGGCACTTGTATTCGTCGGTTCCGAAGCCGTCGTAGTCCAGGTCTTTGTAGTATCTGTTGCAGTCTTTTGCATTCGGCGGATCGACGATTTTATCGCAGTTGTCGTCGACTCCGTTGCAGACTTCTTCCGCTTTCGGATTGACATAACGGTTCGAATCGTTGCAGTCGCCCCCTTTTTTTGCGTAGCCTGTCGGCGCGCCGTCAGGACAGTCGTAGTCGAAAACGACTTTTTCGCCGCCGAAACCGTCGCCGTCGCGGTCAAGATAGACAACGCAGTCCGCAAAAATCAGCGAAACTGGCAAAAAAACGAAAAAAAGAATTGAAACCGTGCTTTTCCTGATCATTTTTCACCTAAATAGATCCGCCTTCAAAACGCTCGTCGCTTTCCAGATCGATTACCGGCCATAAAACACCGTCTGAATCGGTGTAAGTTTTCCATGTGCGGTAGTCATCGGCATAAGGAAGGTTAGGTGATGCTACACCGTATATTTCTTCGGCAGGCAGATAAACGCCGATGTTGTAGCGCAGACGGTCGAAAAGTTCCGGCGATTCGTCGTCCGGAATAATTTCGATTCTGTGACCACCTGTTTTTTCGTATTTGTGGCATGTCGTATCGACCTGGATACCTGTCTTGCGTTCTCCGACTATCTCGACTTCGTCTTCGTCCGGCAGAGTCAGAGGATTCCAGTAACTTTCATAAAATCTTGTGTTGCTGCCGCCGTAGCCTGCGACTGCTCCTGCTGTGAAGGATGCCTTTTCGCTCGCAAACTGTTTTTTGATGACGATATTGTTGTAAGTGTTTATGAAGCTGGCGTCTTCGTAGGCATAACCGACGATTCCTCCGGCATAAACATTGAGATTTTCGTTGTCGCCGTCTTTGACAGTGATGCTTCCCGACGCACTTGCATTGGCTATTTGCGAGTTGTTGGTAGCATAGCCGGCAACACCTCCGACGCGGCTGTTTTTTCCGCTCAAAGTTTCGATTTTTCCTTTGTATGAAACACTGCGGAGAATCGTTTTGTTCCTTGCGTAACCGACGATTCCTCCGGTCGTGCAGGCAGTGTAATTGCCAGATGAGGAGTGGCATTCGATATTTGATTCGGAATATGCGCCTGTAACGATACTTTCTTCGTTTTGAGACCTGATGATACCGACGATTCCTCCGGCAATTTCATCGTGAGACGAATAGCTGACATCTGAAGCGGTACTTGTGTTCTCTGCTTTGACAGTGCCGCTGCTCTTAGCCGAACTGATGGTGACCTCCATAATTTTTTTATCAGTGTAAGAGCTGTTTGCTATTAAAACAAAATCGTCTGCTCCGCTTACAGTGATTATATCCGATACGCATCCGGCAATTCCGCCTGCCGAGGTAACTGTTTTGTCGACTTGCGATGTCGCCTGGACTGAAGCGTTGACTTCAACTTCATCGAGCCGAGGGTATGTGCCGGTGATGAATCCTGAGATTCCGCCTGCACAGCTTTTGAGAACAGAAGCCTGATACTTCGTGCCGTTGAATGAGGATGTTATGGTGGCCGATGATTTTGCTTTGGTGATTTTCGTCGAAATGCCGAGACCGATGACACCGCCAGCCAGAGAAGCTGAATCCGCCATCTTGCTTGTCGCCGAGACAGAGCCGGAAACTGTCAGGTTTTCAAAATTGGAATTGTCGTCGATTCCTACTATGCCTCCTGCAACCGCAGAATAGTTGTCGTGTCCGTAACCTGAAACATTTTCCGCGTAGACTTTTGCCGCAGACTTTATGTCGCCGATCGTTGAATTACTGGAAGAACCGGCGATGGCTCCTGTCTGTTCAGGACCTTTGATCGTGAAATCAAGTTTGAGATTTTTGACTGTTGCCGTTAAGAGGCTTGCGAAAAGCCCGCATGAATGCTCGTTTTTGGAGCAGGTCAGGTTGCCGCGGATCCTTTTGCCGTTTCCGTCAAAGTTGCCTTGGAACTGCTTGCTTGCCTGTTTCGTGTCACCGTTCAGCATTTTCCACTGATTCTGCTGCCCCAGGTTGATGTCGGTTTTAAGAATGACTTTCCACGGCAGCAGGTTGTTTTCGGCTTCGTTTGCTGTGGAAACGAACTGCATGATGTTTTGGTTGTCAAGGTTGAAAGCGCAGAACTGTTCCTCTTCGGCATCAGGGTTGTTGTTCAAATCTTCAAGCATTTTGCTGCGTGACCAGCCGCATTCGCATGTTCCTTTTTCATATTTGTAAGGATCTTCGCTGAGATTGCATATATTCGCACCGTTATCGGCACAGCCTGCAAAATTTTTGCACGCGTCTTCGGCGCATGCTGCGGCATGGTCGTTGGTGGAATCCAGAATCTCGAGACACGCTTTATCTTCAGCAGTTTGATTGCAGAAACGGTAAACCTGACATTCGGGGTCTTTGCAGTCAGCGTAGCCGTCGCCGTCGCTGTCTTCTCCGTCACGGCATTTTGCGATTGTGTTTTCGCCTATTTTGCCGCCGCCGTCGCAGAAAGTGAATCTCTGGCAGTCTTTGACTGAGCAGTCGTATGCGACGCCGTTCACAGTTTCCTTGTTTTTGCACGCTTTTTCAAGCTCTTCCAGAGTCATGCCGTCGGGAAGCGGTTCGTCGTCAGAATCGGCGAAATCGCCTGTATCGGGAGTTTCGCCTGAATCGCCGGAATCTCCCGAATCACCGGAATCAGAAGAATCGCCGGAATCGGAAGTGTCGGTTTTATCGTTATCGGTCTTGCCGTTGCCGGAATCGGTATCAGTATCTGAATCAGCAGCATCGGAATCGTCAAGTTCGTCCGAATCGTTTACACCAGTTTCACCGTCATTTTTTTTGTCACTGCCGCCGCAGGCCGCGAAAACAAAAAGTGACAAAACAAAAACCGCAAGAATTGCAAAAAACCTTTTCAAAATTCCCTCCCAAAAAGCAGACCGTCAAAAAACGCATAATTTTAGACTTGATGCGCAAAAAGGCAAGAAAAGAGACAAAAAACCGCCGCGGCATTGCCTTAGCGGAAAACTTCCATTTTTTTTAAATCCGCTTATAATATCGGGTATTTGTTAAAAAAGGAGGCGAAAAATGAGAAAAGTCCTTTTTATTTTAGCGGTTGTTTCGATACTTGCCGCCACGGCATGCAGCGATGGCGCAAAACCGATAAAATCTGCGGAAAAAAACGATTCCGACGGAACTCCGGCAGCCGATACGGATACAGAAACTGCGCCGGACGAAGACGGGACCGTATCTCACGACAAGGATGCGGAACCGGCAGCAGACGACGATACGCTCCCGGATCATGACAACGACGGAGACACTCCGCCGGTCGGCAATGATGAAGACGCAGCTGAACATGACGATGACGAACCGCTTGACGACGATGATTCCTGTGTCGGAGAAACCAGGATCGTCGCATGTACCGGACTTCCTGAACACGCCGTATGGAATACCGCAGGCTGTGTTGAACAGATCTGCGGAGATGAAGGTTTTGCTCCTTCGAATACCGGAACGCACAGCGAAAAGCCGGCATCTTCGACTGTCGAAGTCTCAGAACCGGAGCCGACAGACCTTGAAGAAGTACCTTGTCCGGACGGAACAGCTCCGAAAAACGGGACATGCACCGAATGCGCCAGAATAATTCCGGGAATATATATTACAGAAACCGACGCCGGAACAGTACTCAGCGACAAAAACGGAAAAACAGCCGTCGAACAGTGTTTCACAGCAATAAATCCTGAAACCGGCGGTCTGACAGGCAAGGCAAAACAGTGCTGCGGATCAGGCCCGCTTTACCGTATAAAAAACGAACAGCAGGTCGAACTTACCCAGCCTTACACCTACAACGGAGAACTGCTTCCGAACACCGTTCCAGGCTGTGCCGAAGGTTTCGTCTTCGCGGAAGACAAATGTTACGAATGCCGCTGGGGCGAACTTAAATTAGAAAACGAAGTGTTCAAATGTTACAGAGAAATCGGAAAAGAATGTTTCTTTGAATGTGATAAAAATTTTTCATGGAACGGATCCGAATGCATGCCGGAAAACTAGCTTCAGGCGGCCACCGGCAAAAAAACAGGGAGAAAAATATCGCTCTTTCTTGACGATAGGAATTATTACAATATAATGCCGCCGTTGAATTG
>Ga0310786_10008797_pt1 | contig 12909 bp, 9 predicted proteins | sample AusTroGonzalo_MG_FD_203881 | JGI IMG/M metagenome (GOLD analysis project Ga0310786, IMG submission 203881) | Bovine rumen microbial communities from tropical cattle in Woodstock, Queensland, Australia - Gonzalo_03 (v2) (version 2) | ecosystem: Host-associated > Mammals > Digestive system >... | reverse complement strand
TGCTCCTCATCTTTCTCATACTAACAAATTATTTACTGATTCTTGTAATAATCTGATCTCATTTTTCTTTACTACATCAGGCATTCATACTTGTATCATTTTTCTAAGTCTGATATTTCTCATCAGTACTCTCCTGTAGTATAAGTTTACATCTGATGAAGCAAATTTTCATCAATCAAGCTGAACAACTGGTCTCAAATCAGGTGGAATAACCGGCAATTTTCTGATTACCATATTTTCTGGTTTTACTCCTGATACATACAAATTGATTAATAATTTTATTAATCACATCAATTTTTTCTTTTGGTCTGCTGATCTCAAATGTGCGTATTCTTCTAATTTCTCTTTAATCTCTTTTTTTACATCAATGCTCTTTAACATCTCCAAAATTCACTCTGGACCAGATACAAACTTTATAATATTTGAATATTTATAAAATACATTTCTATAATCACTTTCAAGTATTGTAGAAGAAAAATGTAAATCTGATACGATTGATTTCAATCTATTAAATTCTGCTTCTAATTTTGCTTTATTTTCTTCATATAATTTTTCTACTTCTTTTAATTTCTTTGCATTATCTTTTGCTTCTTCTTTTTCAGATTTATATAAATTATCCAATTCTCCTGATTTTTCTTGTAATGTCTTTTCCAATTCGTCTATTAGTTGTTTTTTCTGATCTTCTGTGACATTCGTAGGAATTGCATATTTTACAAACGTTAAAATCCTATCAATTTCATTTGAAGATAATTGTAATAATTGGTGGATTCATCCAGATGGTGAATTTTTATACCAAGCATGTACAACTGGTGAAGCTAAATCAATATGTCACATCCTAGATCTTCTCACTCTAGAACTTGTAACTTCTACTCCACATCTTTCACAAACTATTCATTTATATCTTACTCATTTATACTTTCCACAACTACATTCATAATTTTTTACAGGTCAGAAAATTGTCTCACAAAACAATCAGTGTTGTTTTGGTCTTCATGTCCTATAGTTTACTGTATCTGGATTGTCCACAGCTCAATGAGATCGCTTAGAAATATCATCCACTGATGCAAGTGTAACAACTATTCAATCAAATTTAGATTTTTGCATGAGAAATAATTTTATTTGAATATAAATAATTTTTAGTCGTTAGTCTATAGTCTTCAGTCTGCAGCTGTCAAATTATAATGACAGCAGACTGTCGACTGCCGACTGCTCCGATTTATCGGAGCCTATTCATCTAACTCTCAACTATCTACCATATCCTCTAATACTTTGTCAATAATATCTTCTTTTTCTTCTTGTGTTGTATCTTCATCTTCTTCTCATATATTATCATCATCTGACAATACGGATTCTTTCATTAAATTATGTAATCATAATTCTTTTATCTTTTCAACTCTATCTTGTAATATCTCATCCAATTCTTCTTGTGTAACTGTTTGAATATTTTGGGATAATCATTTGAACAAGTATGTAACTAAGTTGAATGATTCTGGCAATCATCAAATAGATAATTTTTGTCATTTAATGATTGATTCATACATTTTATTTCTTCAAGCTACATCATCTGATTTTACTGTAAGCATTTCTTGTAATGTATATACAGCAGAATATGCTTCCAAGGCCCAAACTTCCATCTCTCAGAACCTCTGTCATCCTTGTCTTGATTTTCATCCAAGAGGTTGTTGAGTAATTAATGAGTATGGTCAAACAGATCTTGCATGGATTTTGTCTTCTACCATATGTACTAATTTAAGCAAGTGCATATATCAAACTGTAGATTTACTTTCAAATGGTTCTCCAGTCTGTCCATCATAAAGTTGAACATGGATTTCATCTTCCAATCATAATTCTTTGATTAATGCTGTAAAGTCATCCAATCCAAATCATGAGAATGCTCATACTCAGAATTTAATTCCGTATTTTTTTGCAATATATCACATCTGAACTTCAAACAACTGTCACAAGTTCATACGAGAAATTACTCATAATGGATTTAATACTACATCAATTGGATCTCATTCTTTTGAGAATGGCATATCTTCTTCTGGAACTACAATTGATACAATACCTTTATTTCAGTGTTTTCCAGCTAATTTATCTCAAACTTCAATCTTTCTTGTAGTAGCTACATATACTTTTACTTTTTTCCTTACTCAAGCCATCAAATTGTCTCATTTCTTTGCATCAAGTATTACTACTTCAATTACTTTTCATTCACTTCCTGATGGCATGTACAATGATGTATCTTTTACATTCTTTGATTTATCTCCAAATATTGCTTGAATCAACTTCTCTTCTGGAGTCAATTCTCATTCAGATTTTGGAGTAATTTTTCAAACCAAAATATCTCATCATTTTACTATTGATCATATTCTGATAATTCCATCTTCGTCCAAATTTTTCAATTTTGACATTGATACTCATGGAATATCATTTGTAGTTTCTTCAGGTCATAGCTTTGTGTCAGACACCTCGATCTCCTTTTCTTCGATGTGGACCGATGTTAAAGCATCATTTTTTACTAATCTCTGAGAAAGTACGATAGCATCCTCATAGTTGTATCATTTCCATGGCATGAATGCTACTTTTAAGTTCTTTCACATAGCTAATTCTCCATTTTCTGCATTTGGTCATTCAGCTAATACGTCTCATTTTGCTACTTTTTGTCACAATGAAACTTTAGCTTTTTGATGTATACAAGATTTAGCATTTGATCTCTTGTATACTGTCAATGCATATTCTTTGATTCAAGATTTATATTTTACTTTAATTCTCTTTCAATCTACATAAACTACTTCTCCATCATCTTCTGCCAATATGACAGCGTGTGTTTGCTTAATCATACTCTCCAATCCTGTACCAACTAATGGAGCATCATTTTGAAGCAATGGTAATCATTGTCTGTGTTGGTTGGTTCCCATTGATGCACGTACAGCATCGTTGTGATCCAAGAAAGGAATCAATGATGTATTTGGAGAGAAAATCTGTGATGGATTTACATCGACATGTGTGATATCTTTTACATGAAGTGTAATCATCTCATCAAAGTGTCTTGCAGCGACACGTTTTGAAGTAATATTTCAGTATTCATCTGTAGCAACTGTAGCATCTGCTATATAGTATTTTTCATCAAATTCTGGAGAAATATATTCAACTTCTTTAGTTACAAAAGGTTTTACATTTATTACAGATTTTGTCTTTCCATACATTTTTTCGATTGTAGCAGCAGCTTTTTCATCTATTACATTATCTTCTGCAACTATTACTTTCTTTGTCTCTTTTCCTTTTGCATCTAACTCTAGTATATCGCGATCAGCTATCCTATTTACTAATAATTCTTTCTTTGCTTGTACTTCTTTTCAAACTTTAAATGCTGGAGTTTCAAGGAATCATTCTTCATTTATACGAGAATACAATGATTGATATGTAACCAATCAAATGTTTTGTCACTCTGGTGTCTCAATAGGACAAATTCTTCCATAGTGAGATGCATGAACATCACGCACTTCAAACTTAGCTGTCTCTCTCTTTAGTCATCCAGGTCAAAGAGCTGTAATTCTTCTTTTGTGCTCTAATTCAGACAAAGGATTAATTTGATCTAAGAACTGAGACAATTGAGATGTAGCAAAGAAACTCTTGATTGAGTTGTCTATGATTTTGAAGTTTACGATATCTGTAATTTTCAATTGATTTTCCATATTTAGAACTGATAATTTTCATTTTACAGATTTTGTAAATTTTCTCATTACAGGTCATAAGTGAGCATACAAGATTTCTCACATTGTCCTAACCCTCTTATTTGATAGATGATCAGAATCATCTACATAATATCATTTCTTTAAGTTTGATAAATTTAACAAATATTTGATTGCAGCTACCAAATCTTCTCAATCGAATAAATTTGATTCAGTTGCATCCAATGGCTTATTTAATGACAATTTAGCATTGATTTTTCTCCTTGCAATTCTTCAAATGTGAATCCTCTCTAAATTGAGGAATTGATTTTTGATATAATCTAATGCACTGTAATTGTCAATCAATTCTCCTGGTCTCAATTTATTGTAGATATATTCAGCAGCAGACAAAGCATCTGTTGTAGGATCTTTTTTCAAAGTGATACCGATAAAATCTGTATCTTCTTCATCCAAACAATCAGCGAATAATTCTCTGATACTTTCATCTGTCTCTGCTCCAAATATTCTCAATAATGTAGTAATAGGGAATTTTCTTGATTTATTTACTCTAACTACGATAACTCATGATTTTTCTACCTTTGTCTCGATCCATGGTCATCTCTCAGGAATAATTTTGAAACCATATCAGAAATCCTTCTTGTTGTAGAATATTCAATATGATCTAATTATTTGAGAAATAATAACTCTCTCTACTCAGTTTATGATATATGAAGCTGATGGAGTCATCAAAGGCAAAGTACCAATATTTGCACGTTTTGTAAACAAAACTTTTTCTGCTGGTTTCTTTCATTCTTCTTCTACTTTTTCTACTAATTTTACTTTTCAAGAAATTACTCAACCATAAGTCAATTCTTTCTTTTTACATTCATCAATAGTATTTTGTGGTTCAGAAACTTTTACTTCAGTAATTGTGACATACATCTTTTCTCAAGCGATATCCCAAATAGGATTGATATCATCAAATAATTGATTCAAATAAGTATCTATAAAGCTCTGAAATCACTTTTTTTGTAAATCCAAAAGATCTGGATATTCTTCAAAATTTTTTGGTTTGTTCAAATAGTATCTACCATCTTTGTAGTAGAATTTTTGGAAAACTGCTGGCAATTCTTTTTGTGATGTTGTAGCAGAAACTTGAGTGTTTTTTGTTGTTTTTTTTGTAGGCATGTTATTTGAAATAATTTAGGGAAAGTAAACGAAACTATGAGATTTTTCTTTTTATAAAACGCAAAAAGCACCAGAAAGTGCTTTTGGTTTATTTTTAGACTAATCTTTTTGTGGTGTTAATTGTTTTCTTCCTTTTTTTCTCCTATTTGCAAGGACTCTCCTACCTGTCCATGTCCTCATTCTCTCTCTGAATCAGTGAGTTTTTAATCTTTTACTCCATTTGTATTTTCTGATCCTTTTTAACTTACTTGCCATTTTAGTCTAGTTATAGATAAAAATACTGTATATTTTATTTGCAAAAATAGAATTTTTTGTGTCAATACTATTTCTTTATGAATTCAAGTAATCCAAAATTTCTAGCTCTAATAATTTCTTGTCTCAATTTCTTTTGTGTGCTTACATGATTTTTTGTATATTTTCTTGGCTTAATATCTCCAAATCTTGTAAGATATTTCTTTAAAATTGCTACTGCTTTCCAATTGATATATTTATCATTTTCTGGTAAAGACAAAAATGTAACTCTATTTCCAAATCTCTTGTCATCTCGTGATTCCATAATTTTTTCAAGTTCTTTTTGTAATTTTTCGTATTCAAACATTTCTTGGTTTTGTCCCATTTTTAAGATATCATATCTTACAAGAGCATTTGTATACAAAAGGCTTTTTCTCAATTCTTGTAATTTTTCATTATCCAAATTTAGATAATAAGATACATAATAAACTGAATTATTACCTTTTTGTCCTTTAATGTCGTAAGATGTCTCATGTATTCCCATCTCATCTTTTAACAAGATATTGTCTTTGAAATCTTTTTCAATTTTTGACAATAACTCACTTCTCTCAGATTCTTGGATTTGAGACTTTAACATTAAAACTAATTCGTACTTTTGCATAATAAAAATTTAATAAATAAATTTTTCTCGCTGATAGCCAATAGCTAATGGCTAATAGCAAACAAAGTCCGCTATTAGCTATAGGCTATAAGCCATTAGCTAAAATTTCACAAAGTGAAATTTTTCTATTTTATAGCTAATCTTATATAAGAATTAACTTTGAATCATGCTGGCAAAATATCTTTAATCTTCTTTGATCCATCTCTGATATATTCTTGTTCTAATAATACATCTTCTGCCAATGCTTTATTTAATTTTCACTTTAAGATTTGATCAATCATATTTGCAGGTTTTCCAGAATCTAATAATTCTTGGCGGAATTTTTCTTCCATAGAGCTTACTAAATCACTTGGAATAGAATCAAAATCTAAGTATGTAGGATTCATTGCAGCAACTTGTAGAGCAACTTCTTTTGCTATATCTTCATCATCTCATTCGTAAAATACTATAGATGCTACTTTATTTCCTGGATGATTGTAAACAAATCCTTTGTCTGCTGTATACAACATATCTTTTAATTGCATATTTTCTCCCAATGATCATACAGCCTCTTTTACCAATTTATCTAATTCTTCAACTAAAGCAGCCGGTGCTTCTTCTTTTGAATTAAATAACTCGTTTTGTGCCATAATTTTGTCTAATATTGTGTCACACAAAGTTTGAAATCATTCATTCTTTGCAACAAAATCTGTCTCACACAAAAGTTTGATTCCACAAATTTTTCCATCTTTGCTTACGATTTTTACTGTTCATTCTTTTGTCTCTCTATCTGCTTTTTTTCATGCTTTTAAGATTCATTTTTCTTTTAGGATATCTTGTGCTTTATCAAAATCTCAATTTGCTTCTACCAATGCATCTTTGCAATCTTTCATAGGTGCAAATGTAGCTTCTCTAAGCTGTTTTAATAGGTTCATATCTATACCCATGTTTGTATTTTTTGATTATAAAACAATTATTTGCCAAATATAGATCTTATTTATCATCCTTTTGAGTATCTTTTTTGTCGTCGAAAGCTGCTATATCTTCTTGTAATGATGTCTCTTTTGTCTGTAATTCACTTGAAGTAGCATCCTTTGTGTTTTCAGCTATATCTTTTTCTATTTCTGAAGATGAATCTTGAGGTGAATTTGGTTTTTCATCCACTCATGTAGATTTAATTCACAATTCAAACAAATCTAAGAACCATCCTCAAATACCAGCTGGTAACGTGAATGCAATATTTTTTGAATTATCGAAATACATTCAATTAAATGCATTAGCAAAACTCCAACCGAGAATTCATATTAATATAACCAAAATCAGGACTCCTATCCACTTCAAGATTGGTATAAAAGAAATCAAAACTATAGGAAGTATTGCAATCCATAGTCATATAGACTGTTTCAAATGATACAACTCAAATGGACTAAATTCTTTTTTGAAAAGAGATACCAAGATACCAAAAAACAGATACATCATACAAGCTCTTTTTTTTTCAGAGCTACCTGGGATATACTTGTTTTTATTTTCTGGATTCTGTCCATTCTCTCAAGGATTGATATCTTTTAATTTCATGTAGACCTAGAATTAAGATAATATATAATTCATCACAAAATCTAAGCTCTTATAACTCAACATATTTGCAATAATATCATTTTCTCACAAATATTTGTTGTAATTTGTAGATGATATAACGATACTATCTACATCTGATTGTAAATCTATCTCTCTGATGAAACTCTTCATCATAGATCAATCTACAACTATAACTAGACCTGGTTTTTGAGTAAGTGATTTAACTCATTCATAAACTTTCTTTGCTCTAGTTAAATTTCTTTTGTAAATAGATTGCTCTTTTTTTGTAAGAGACTCGAATTCTTCAGATTCCAAAAATGAACTCATCTTGTTCATAGAATTGATTCTAGCTTTGAATGTATCAAAATTAGTCAAAAATCCTCCAGGAACTTTGTAGTTTAAGTAAGCTACTCCGTACTTGTCTCCTAAAGCCTTTACCTCTTCTGAATACATTTTCTTTTCACAAACAATCAAGATATCTTTTCATGATTTTTTAACTTCTTGAACTTTTTTCTTTGCATTGTTCAATTGTTCCAAAATCATTTCTGGATTTAATACAACAATATTGTTTACTATATCCAATCGATACTTGTTTGTCTTTGGATGAGCTTCACTTTTTAGTGTACCGATATGTACTTGTGCATCTACTATATCTTTTACAGTAACACTCATTATCAATTTTCTAAATAAAAATAAATAACTTTAAGTTTGTGTAGCAAATCTCAAAAAATTTGCTAAAGCAAAAACTATTTTACAGTTACTGTAGCTCCAGCTTCTGCTAATTTTGCTTTGAATGCCTCGATTTCGTCATCTTTTGCATTTTCTTTGATGATACAAGGAGCTTTTTCAACTAAGTCTTTTGCTTCTTTTAATCAAAGTCCTAATAATTCTTTTACAACTTTAATTACAGAAATCTTTTGTCCTCATACTTCTGTAAGTTCGATGTTTGAAGCAGAATCTCATCCAGCAGCTCAAGCGTCTCAAGCAGCAGGAGCTCATGCAGCAACTACTGTAGCAGCAGCGCTAACACCAAATTCTTCTTCCATAGCTTTTACAAGCTGATTTAATTCAACAGCACTCATCTCTTTTACTAAATCCATAACTTTTTGTGCATTGTTTGACAATTCCATTCTCAATAATATTAATAAGTAAATAAATTATATATTTTGCCATACGATTCAAGTGACATCGTCATTCTGAGCGAAGCGAAGAATCTTAGATAAGCACATTTTAGATTCTTCATTTTGTTCGTTACACTCACTTCATTCAGAATGACGACATCGCCAGATGTGACAAACTAAACAACAATATTATTTCTTTTGTGCAATTTGATCCAATGTAGCAACAAAGTGTTGTACAGGATAATTCAATAACCATACCAACTTTGACAAAGATTCTTCTTTTGTAGGGGTATTGGCTAATTCTGTGACATAAGCTCAATCTTTCCATTCTTTGTCAAACCATCAACCCAAGAATTCAAACTCAGCATTTCATTCTTTATTTTTTTTGAATTCTTTTATATATTTACTGATAGTTTTCATTGGAGCAAATTCATCTCAGTTTGCATAAACTGCAACAGCTGCTCATGGCATCTGATCCAAATTTATGTCTGAGTATCAAGCTTCTTTTAAAGCTCTCAAAAATAATTTTTTTCTGATTACATTAAACTTTCATTCCTGTCATCTAATTTCTTTTCTGACACTTGTAGATACAGAAACAGGTAATGCAGATTCCTTTATCAAGATTAAATTTTTTGCATCTTGTAAATCTTGAACATACTGTTTGATCAAATCTTGTTTCTTTTCTTTAGTAATAGCCATTTTAAATATTCAATTTCTATTTAAAAAAAGACCACTCAGAGATTGGTCATAACAAAAATCATGTTTTGATATAACCTAGGTGGGAACTTATGTCTGACTAAAATTGACTGCCTACTGTCTCTGGTAATTCAGTTATTTTATATGAATTTATATCAAAAAATCAAGTGATTTTTCGGAAAAATTTTTAAACCTTGTTTTTTTTATGATATTAATTATATTAATCATATTGATTATATGTGTTATATATGATTATATTAATCCATAATTATTAATTTTTAATTATTCCCCGCCTTGCGGGATTCCTTTTAGTCAAATTCTTAATTATTACATGAATTGAAATATCGTTTTAGTTTGAGCTGGTTGAAGTGGAATGTCGGCCATTGCTGGGATTCTATTTGAATTATGATATTGAGATAATTTGGTTTGTATTGACTGAAACCAGAGCGAACTCACAGATAGATTAGCAAAAAAATGAATGAATGTTTTGATTTGAGAAAATAAATACGAAGTTTCACTTTTTGATCATGTAATATATTCGGAAGCTTGTATAAATTCTCCTGAGGTCATCGCTGCAAAAAGTTTTGAAAGGACTGCAAAACAAGGTAAATTCATCTGAAATTATTTCCAATTCCTTGGAGAGATTAGCAAATATTTCACTACTATCGGAATTGCTGGTACTAATGGTAAAAGTAGTACTACATCCATGCTAATTTATACTGCAAAAAAACATATTGAAAATCTATGACTTGGAATTGTTTGAGCTTTGGTACCAGATTTGGATAGGAATAATTATTTTTTGAATAAGGATAAAAAAGATGAAATAAAAAATATTTTCGATCATATTTTCACATGAAAATGATTGGATTATGATTTAGTGAAAAAAAATTATTTCATCATAGAATCCTGCGAATACAAAAGACACTTTTTGATGCTTGATACTGATTACTGAGCAATAACTAATATTGAATTGGATCACACAGACTATTACAAAGATATCCATGATTACACACTTGCTTTCCAAGAATGGACAGACAAAATCAAGCATACTGTGATTTCTACTGAAAAACTTGATGTAAAATGAACAAAAGAAGTACCAGTCACTCACTTTGATTTCAAAAAAATATTTTGAGGGCACAACGATAAAAACTGATCACTAGTTTTTGAAATCATAAAAGAAATCAAGCCACAAATAGACAAAAAAGAGTTGAAAGAAACTATTGAAAATTTTGGATGACTTTGGAGGAGAATGGAATATCTCAGGACAACGGAAAAATGAGCAATGTTATTTTCAGATTATGGACACATGTCTACTTCCATCAAATTGTGCCACCAAGCTCTGAAACAGCATTTTCCAGACAAGAAATTGACTGTGATTTTCCAGCCACATCAGATAAATAGAGTCCTGAGAGAACGAAATGAATTTGCAGAAGTTTTGAAAGAATTTGATAATGTCTACATCTTCAATATTTATGCAGCCAGAGAAAACCTGGAGGAACAACTAGAAAATTTCAAGCATTTAAATATAGAAAACGCAAATAGTGTGACAGAATTATGAGATATTTTTGCAAAAAATTGTAATGGAAAATATCTTACTGAGATTGAACAAGTAAAAAAAATAATAAACGATGCTTGAAAGGACGATATTATAACAATTTTCACGGCCTGAGATTTGGATTATCAAATTAGATAGTGGATTTTCTTCTAATCAGACTTTTGTGTGTTTGTCTTAATGACAATTTAATTTTAGAGACAGAATTTATTCTTTCGTATACACATAATATAATTATTTGATACATAAGATAATGCAAGCATTATCCCCGCCTTGCGGGACAAGCCCTACAATAAGGATCTTTTTTTGATTTTTTTTGAAAATAGACCCCGGGTAACCCGGGGTCTATAGGTTTCGAATGAAGGATTTTTTTCCTACTATCCTTCTTGAATCACTATCTCCAAACTTCATGTATATGTTCCACTTGGTGTTCATGCTGGGATAGTTCATATTATCTGTAAATCTCATGTCCATTTTCAAAGTGTATTTACTGCTTTCCTATATATCTCCTGACTTCAAGAAAGATTGTAATTTCATCATGTCAAATTTGATATACTTCACAATGAATTTCCAATTGCTGTCACGACTCATGTGAAATTCTCGGCTCAAATCAATTTGCTTCAATCAGATAAATCACCCATACTCAACAATACTCTCACTCACGTATTTTGTAAAAATTCACATAAAATCTCTTGTCATGACGATTCTATATATTGTTCTTCTGCTGATGCATCATGAGTTCCTAAATTGTAATCATTCAATGTACATGTATTTGATCATGCAGTCAATGTGAGCGTCACATGGGTAGAAGCACTTCCTGAACCACTATCTCCATTTTCGTTAGGATCATAATTCTTAAAACAACGAACAGGTAAACCAGAATTTTTATCGACAGGGGAACTATCTCAAGTAGCCCAAACCTTGCCAACAGATCGGGGATCATCATCATAACCATTTAAGGATCGTACAAGTAACGAATCGTAGCTTAATGGAGATGATGACCAAAGAAAAACTGAAGAAGAATCACAAAAATCCAAATAACCATCATCAAAAATTCTATCAGCCACAGGTATCTGAAAATCTGTATAAAATTGTGAAGCATCACTTCATATATATCAATTTACACTTTCTCCTGCCCACATATCCATAAGTGCATACCGTTCTCATTGACTTGGCACATGATATCATGGATCACATGGTCACTGTCTATTATTCCCATTTGTAACAGGATATACTAATCAATCATTATCATTTTCTCATCACCATGCATTATTAGGTTGATAATATAACTCCCAACCATCATATCTGTTTCAATTACTACAATCATAAAAATGAGGTGTATTATCTCACCATTGATAATAATTTCCATAAGATTCGACTGGAGCATCCTGTCACGCTCATGTAGTGGATGCTCACACGTTCTTACCTTGGATTGTGATACATCATTGTGCACCACCATTATTACTGATATATTCTGTACCACACACCTTTAAATCTCAATTTTTCAATACATTAAAACTATCATACGCTGTAGTCACTCCGACTAAACTAGCCACTCCTAATGTTGTAGCTATCGCTACACTTAAAATTTTTTTGTTTTTCATTTTGTTTTCTTATTTGTTAAAGTATAAAAGTTCGTCTATCATGTCCTCCTTTACTGAAAGGAGGTGCCCGAAGGGCGGAGGATTTTTTTAAAATTCCTCATCCCACTCAAAAAAACACAATACTTAAGTATACACGAAAAAAAAAAAAAGTCAAATTTTTTATGGACAAATTTTCTATATGCAGAATTGACATTACTCTATTTTTTGAAAAAAAATTCACTTTTTGAAAAATTTTTTTAATTTTTTTTGAAAATTGACCCCGAGTAAATCATCGAAAGTCAGACATTTTAAAATTTTTCATTTTGTCTGTTAATTACTGATTACCCGGGGTCTTTTTCTTTAACGATTCACCCGGATAATAGAGATATACCTGGGGTCATATAAAAAAATAAAAAAAGTTTGATTTTTTAGTCAATTTATTTGATTTTTAATCCAAAAATATTATTAATTAGGGATAATATGTTTATCATATAAAAATTTTCTATGAAACAAAAAATTATAATCGCAACTATGTTGGTCTGAATAATGTCCACAACTTGATGTTCTCTAATACCACAGACAAACAATTGACAAGAGGAGACATCAAATCCAGCATCGGTCTTTTGTGAAAAAAATGGTGGTACCTTGG
>Ga0310786_10008795_pt1 | contig 12910 bp, 10 predicted proteins | sample AusTroGonzalo_MG_FD_203881 | JGI IMG/M metagenome (GOLD analysis project Ga0310786, IMG submission 203881) | Bovine rumen microbial communities from tropical cattle in Woodstock, Queensland, Australia - Gonzalo_03 (v2) (version 2) | ecosystem: Host-associated > Mammals > Digestive system >... | reverse complement strand
CTTGGCATCTTTCTCGTCCGCAGTATGATGGATGATGTCCGCTATGTCTACGAGGATTATAAGAATGTATTGACTATTGAGAAAAAATATGAGTAAGAACAAACTGTCGCGTCGCATCACATGGCGTGTTATCGGGATTATGTAGTTCTTCTATGTGCTGATCATAGGAACCATACTTTTTTCTGTCTTAAAGACTTCGCTCATGAACAGCAGCATGCGAGGGCAGTATGTTGTTAACGGGGTAGAAGGCAGGATTGAGTCGATGCTTCGCGCCGTGCAAATAGCGGCGGCCAATAACCGTGCTGAGATTGAGAGGAACTTAGGTAGCCCTGAACAGGTCTTTGATGCCTTGGAACGCGAGATATATGTGAATGATAAATTCATTGGCTGCTTTGCTGCTTTCGAACCTGACTATTTCAAAAGTCAGGGCCGCTGGTTTGAAGCTTACCTTTTCCATGCTGACAGTACTCGTCTTGAGCGCAAGCAGATTGGTTCACCAAGCCACGACTACTTCAATGGCCCTTGGTATAAAAAAGGAATAAGTCTGGACAGACAGCATGAAGGGTATCTGACAGCCCCTTACTTCGATAACTCCATCGACAGTACTACGTACTGCAGCTACGTGCTGCCCATCGTTGATCCTCAGGGTCGCAAGGTGGGAGTGTATGGTGTTGACGTGAAGTATTTGTGGATTAACACCGTCATGGACGAGGTGGAGGAAACGGTCAAAAGAGAATTCTTCGATAGCGATGAAAGCATACAAGATAGTGAAGGTAATATCATCTTCTCTATCCAAATCATCGACAGCAAGGGGAACAGAATCTTGGGATCCGACTCCCTTGATGTCAATATTCTCAAAGCTGAGCAAGAAAACGTGTTCTCCGAACTTGGGATGAAAGACCTGAAGGGCACACCTTATTATGCTAATTTCAAGCCAATACCCTATACAGATTGGCGAGTGGCTGTCATACAGCATCGTACCCTTGTGTTTATGTGGGGTATCATACTTGCCTTTTTCATCCTGGTCAGCATGGTGATAGGCTGCCTGGTCATCTTCTTTTTCATCAGCCAGAGCATCCGCCGTATTACTAAGCCATTGGGATTCCTGTCCGAGTCGGCCCAGGAGGTAGCAAAAGGAAACTTCGACGCGCCATTGCCCACGTTCAAGCACGATGACGAGGTGGCTCAGTTGCGCGACTCGTTCGGCACCATGCAACAGTCGCTGAAGCAATATGTGGAGGAACTGAAGGCGTCGACGGCTGCGAAGGCGTCTATGGAAAGTGAGCTCAATGTTGCGCATAGCATCCAGATGTCCATGATACCCAAGACGTTCCCCGCCTTCCCCGATCGCAAAGACATAGATCTCTATGCTTCGCTGACACCAGCCAAAGCTGTCGGCGGTGATCTCTATGACTTCTTCATCCGCGATGAGAAGCTGTTCTTCTGCATTGGCGACGTGTCAGGTAAAGGTGTGCCGGCTTCGCTGGTCATGGCTGTCAGTCGTACGCTCTTCCGCAATATCTCGGCTCATACCGATAAGCCGAGCCATATCGTGGAGACGATGAACGTGAACGTCTGCGATGGCAACGAAACCTGTATGTTCGTTACACTGTTCGTGGGTGTGCTCGACTTTAAGACGGGTCATCTGTGTTACTGTAACGCAGGTCATGATGCACCATACGTCGGTGCCGCCCTGCTTCCCTGTGATTCCAATCTCCCCATTGGCCTCATGCCAGACTTGGAATACTCGGAACAAGAGACTACGATAGCCCCTGGCTTGACGCTTTTCCTCTATACCGATGGTCTGACTGAGGCTGAGAACGCCAACAAAGAACTGTTTGGAAGAGATCGTATCGACAAAGTTCTTGCTACTTTCTCTGGCTCTCCTCAGCAACTGATCGAGGCCATGACGGATGCTGTCCACCAATATGTTGGTGACACAGAGCAGAGCGACGACCTCACGATGCTAGCCTTTAAATATAGAGGCTCCGAGTAAAGTAAAGTTTAGTCCGGGTAAAGTTCAGGTTTAGTCCGGGTAAAGTCACAGTTCCCACCGTGGGAACTCCCAATGATCAGCAAGACGGCATATCCATGCAAAGGTAACATCCTATGCCACTTTCAAGGGGATTACCTTATAGAAAGGTAGATTACTGCGATCCGTCGACTCATAGCCGAGGGCCTTCATGGCGAGGCCTATGCGGATTCGGTTACTAAATAGAAGGCAACGGATACTACGACAATCAACAAAAGACTCATGAGGATAAAGGGTATGAGGGCAGCAAGTAGTCGCCAGATTGTGGCTCTGTAACTGTAGCCCGTTAGCTGTTTGATGGGAATGATTGCCAGCAGTAAGGATAGTAAGTCGTAGATGATTTCTGCCTTCAGACTGAAACACAGCAGTGAGGGGATGATGTTATAAATGACAATCATATTAGTGATATGTCTATTTCGTAGAGAATTCATTATTTCGAGACTTAACAAAGAAGCCTCAGCAAATCAGCTGAGGCTTTCTATGTTGTCATTGTATCTTAGTTGTATTTTAGAATCTGTCCGGGCATCAGGCGGATGTTCTTGCCGATGCGATTCAGCTTGCAGAGGGCATCGACGGTGGTGTGACACTTACGGGCGATAGCCTGGAGCGTCTCACCTTTCTTTACCTTATGCAGATGTACCTCGGGTGCGAAAGATGCTGCAGGAGCTGCGATAGCGAGCTCGGAATCATCGTCGGCATCAGAGCTGAAACGGCTGTTGCTATTACCTCCGGCATTGGCGCCACGCAGACGAGTGGCCTGAGCTGACTCTGCAGCGTAACGACTGCGACGGAAGGTATAGAAATCGCCAGTGACATCCTGATTACGGAAGTCGAACATCAGAGCGGGGTTCAGAGCTACACCACAGAGACGGGTCTCGAAGTGGAGGTGAGAACCTGTGCTACGACCAGTGTTACCACCGAGACCGATGGGCTCACCTGCCTTGACTTCCTGATTTTCACGAACGAGCTGAGCGGACATGTGACCATAATAGGTCTCCAGACCGTTGTAGTGGCGAATGACGACATATTTGCCGTAGCCACGGGGCTCGTATTTCACGACACGAACCTTACCACTGAAAGCGGCACGGATGGTGTCACCAATATACACCTTGATGTCGAGACCCTTGTGCTGGCGTCCCCAACGGGCACCGAAGTTTGAGGTAACGACACGGCTGTCGGTAGGCATGCAGAAACCGCGCAGGTCGATGGTGGCCTCATCGGGGAGGGCAACACCAGAATAATGGGTGAGCTGATTGTCCCACTCATCATAGAGGTCGCCTGAAGGGTTCTCGAACATTTCCTGTTCAATCAATTTGTTGAGTACTATGGAATCGACAGCTTTCATTTTCCTGTCAACAGGAGCCTGACGTGCCAAAAGATCCTGTCCCTGTGAGGGGAGGGAAGTGAATGACATGAGTGCTAATAATGTAGCTGTTTTAAAGACTTTACTTGTTATCATCTGGGTTCTGGTTTGTCTGTTAGAGCAAAAACTCGTTGCAAAGGTAGTAAATTTATTCCAAAAACATGCAAAAAGCTGTTGACGTTAACAAAGTTTTGTGTTGTTTTAACACTTTTCCTAAGAAATCGCTGCCCAATTAATATTTGTTTTGCGTAATTGGCGCAAACGGTTCCAGAGTAAATCGTACTTATTGGATTTACATTCTGGGTCTTCGTCGATAATTTTCTGGGCTTCGTCGCGAGCCATCTGTACGAGTTGTCCGTCACGTGCAATGTCTGCGATTTTCAAATCGAAGGCCATACCGCTCTGTTGGGTGCCCTCAAGGTCGCCAGGACCACGCAGTTTCAAATCGGCTTCGGCAATACGGAAACCATCGTTGGTGTCGCACATAATGTCAATGCGCTTGCGGGTGTCTTCACTGAGTTTGAAAGGGGTGACGAGAATACAATAACTCTGATCGGCTCCACGACCTACACGTCCCCTGAGCTGATGTAACTGGGCAAGGCCAAAACGCTGTGCCTCAAGGATGACCATGACAGAGGCATTGGGTACGTTGACGCCCACCTCAATGACTGTGGTGGCGACGAGGATCTGTGTCTCGCCACTGACAAAACGCTGCATCTCTTCTTCTTTGTCCTTGGGTTTCATGCGACCATGCACTTTGCTGAGACGGAATTCGGGGAAAGCTTCTTTCAAGACCTCGAAACCATCCTCCAGGTTCTTCAGGTCACTCTTTTCACTTTCCTCGATAAGAGGGAAGACGATATACACCTGACGACCCTCGTGGATCTGCTGTCGGATGCCGTCGTAAAGGGAGGTCATGCGGTTGTCGAAGACATGGGTAGTGCGTACGGGCTTACGGCCTGGCGGTAGCTCATCGATGACGCTGACGTCAAGGTCGCCATAGAGGGTCATGGCTAACGTGCGGGGGATGGGGGTGGCAGTCATCACCAGCACATGGGGAGGATTCTGACTCTTGCTCCAGAGTTTGGCGCGCTGGGCAACACCAAAGCGGTGCTGTTCGTCGACAACGACAAAACCGAGACGGGCAAACTGCACCGTATCCTCTATGACGGCATGGGTGCCGACAAGAATCTGTACGGTACCATCGAGCAGGCCTTCGAGCACCTCTTCCCTTCGCTTACCCTTGACAATACCTGTGAGCAGGGCTACGCGGATGTCCATCCCATTAAGGAACTGCATGATGGTCTGGAGATGCTGTTCGGCGAGGATTTCTGTGGGTGCCATGATACAAGCTTGGTAGCCGTTGTCGATGGCCATGAGCATCGACATGAGTGCCACGAGGGTCTTGCCACTACCGACATCGCCTTGTAGCAGACGATTCATCTGGCGCCCAGAACCTACGTCAGCCCTGATCTCACGGAGTACCCGCTTCTGGGCTTCTGTCAAAGGGAAGGGTAAGTGGTTGTGATAGAAGGAGTTGAAGACCTCGCCCACTTTGGGAAACACATATCCTCTGTATTTGCGCCGTTGGTCGCTGGCATAGCGAAGAATGTTGAGTTGGATGAAAAAGAGCTCTTCGAATTTCAGGCGCACGCGGGCTCGCTCCAGACTTTTAGGATCCTGTGGGTAATGGACCGTACGGAAGGCCTCGTCGCGACTCATCAGGTGGCGACTGCCGATGATGAAGTCTGTCAGGGTTTCCGGCAGGGTGGGGAGGCGTTCGACGAGGGTCTTTGTCAAGCGTTCGATAGCCCGTGAGTTCAGTCCCGATTTCTTCATCTTCTCCGTCGTATTGTAATAGGGTTGAAGCCCCATGGAGGAGAGGTCTACTTTCGAGGCATCGTCGAGGTCGGGGTGGGTGAAGTTGATGCGGTTGTTGAAGACGGTGGGCTTGCCGAAGACCAGATACTCCGTACCGATCTTATAGTTCTGTTTGGCATACTTGCCGCCATTAAACCAAGTGAGATCACAGATGCCTGTGCCGTCCGTGAAATGGGCGACGACGCGCTCTTTGCGAGGTCCCATGGGGAAAGACTCAAAACTGAGGATACGCCCCGTTACTTGGACATAGGGCATCTCACCCGTTAGTTCGTGGATGGTATAGACTTTCGAACGGTCTACGTATTTATAGGGATAGTACTCGAGCAGGTCGCCATAGGTCTCGATGCCGAGCTCATTACTCAGCATCTTCTTGCGGTTGGGCCCTACGCCCGGCAGGAACTTGATGTCTTGCTCCAGTATGTCCATCCCTTATATCAGCACCTCGGCTATTTTTAGGTCGTAGGGCGTGGTAATCTTGATGTTCTCACGATTTCCGTCGACAAGGGTAATGGCGTGACCATACGATTCCACCACGGAGGCATCGTCTGTAAAACCGTCATTGTAAGGCTGACGATTGGCGGCCTTGAGCAACTGGATGTCGAAGGTCTGTGGGGTCTGCACCAGACGGTAGTCGCCACGGGGTACAGTGACGGATGTGTCACCCTCCAGGTGGCGCACTGTTTCCACCACGGGGATGACGGGAATGACGGCTTTGGCTGTACGGGCCGTTTCGTAGCAGTTCTTGATGACCTCGATGCTGGGGAAGGGGCGCACGCCGTCGTGAACACCTACTACACCTTCTGCATCGTCGGGGACTAAGGCCAAGCCGTTTTGTACGGAATGGAAACGTGTCTGTCCACCGTTGGCCAACTGATACTTTACTCTGAAGTCGTATTTCTCGCAGAGCTCCTGCCAATAGGCCTGCTGGGCCTCTGGAAGCACCAGGATGATCTGCAAGTCGGCATCGTATTCACGAAACCGTTCGAGGGTGCGCATCAAAACCGGCTTCCCACCAATGGGCAGGAACTGTTTGGGGATGTCGCTTCCCATACGCAGGCCTTTTCCGCCTGCCACGATAATCACATAATCCATCAGCGCGCCATTAAATGCTTGAAGCGCATGCCCTCGGCAATTTGGTCGGAGGTCTGCTTGTCGACAAGCTGAGTAAGAAGTTCATAGGCATAAGGGAAGGCTGCTGCAGGTCCCTCGGCTGTCGTTATGTTGCCATCGACAGTCACCAAGTCGCCAGTATAGGTGGCACCAACAGCGTCGAGAGCCTTTTCGAAGCCGGGATAGCAGGTGGCCTTCTTGCCGTTGAGTACACCAATCTGAGCGAGTACGACAGCAGGTGCAGCACAGATGGCGGCCACCTTCTTGCCTGCCTCGAACTGTGCCTTCACAGCCTGACAGACACCCTCGTGCTCAAACAGGTTGCTGGCACCAGGCATGCCACCTGGCAACATCAGCAGGTCGGCATCGGCATAGTCTGCCTGATCGAACTGGAGATCGGCCTCGATGCTCACACCATGAGCCGATTCTACGAGTGGAAACTCTGTGGTGCTGATTGTTACTACCTCTACACCGCCACGACGCAGTACATCGATGGGAATCAGGGCCTCGACATCCTCGAAACCGTCTGCTAAGAATACATAAACTTTTGCCATAATCTTCACTATTTTGGGTTTTCTGACCGCAAAGATACGAAATAATTATGAATTATGGATTATGAATTATAAATTATTTATATCTTTGCACCCAAAAGTATACAATATGGAACATCGCAGACTTAGGTTCGCCCTTTTGGGCAACATTTATCAGGCACGCAAATCGGCCAGTATCCAGAAGGTGCTCTCATGTATTACCAACTTTGGTGCAGAGCTTTATGTCGACATGGAGTATTATTACTTCTTGAAGGATAACCAGCGACTCGATGTGAAGGCAACGAAGGTATTCTCCGATGATGACTTTGATGCCGACTTCGTAATCTCGATGGGGGGTGACGGTACGTTCCTGAAGGCAGCCAGTCGGGTGGGGAAGAAGAATATCCCCATCTTAGGTGTCAATATGGGCAGGTTGGGCTTCCTGGCAGATATCAGTCCAGATGATATCGAGCATTGTCTGGAGGCTCTCCATAATGATGACTTCGCTGTGGAGTCGAGGGCGATGATCCAGGTGGAGGCTGATGGCGCACCGTTGGGTGATTTCAGTTATGCGCTCAATGACGTGGCTATCCTAAAGCGCGATACAGCCTCGATGATCTCCATTCGTGCGAATGTCAACGGTCAATACCTGAATACCTATCAAGCTGACGGACTGGTGATTAGTACACCCACGGGTTCTACGGCCTACAGCCTCTCGAATGGCGGCCCCATCATCGTACCAGGAACCAAGGTGTTTTCAATGACGGCCGTAGCACCTCATTCCCTTAATGTGCGCCCCATCGTGTTGGCCGACTCTTCCGTCATCGAACTCGATGTGGAGAGCCGTTCCCACAATTTCCTCGTGGCTATCGACGGACGCTCGGAGAAATGCAAAGAGGGCACTCGGATTACGCTCCGTCGTGCCCCCTTCGATATTAAGGTCGTCAAGCGATCAGACCATCGCTATTTCAACACCTTACGAGAGAAAATGATGTGGGGTGCTGATACCCGCTGATCATTTCACTGTGAAATCAATGGCTTTCAGGTCCTTGTCCATTGACGAGGTGCCGTAGAGTATCTGATAGCGACCTGCCTTGGTGGACAGCTCGTCGATGCTCTCATCGTAGTACTCGAAGGCCTCACCATCCAGTTCGATGGTAGCTTTCTGGGTCTCACCAGCCTTGAGCGACAATTTCTGGAATCCCTTCAGGGCCTTGATTGGAGCACCTGCATCGTCGAGGGCCTTTACATAGACCTGAACGGTTTCTGTACCTTCGCGCTTGCCAGTATTTGTTACGGGAACGGTAATCGTTACCTTGCCATTCTTCTTCATCGACTTGGCAGAGATCTTAGCATTACCCACGTTGAAGGTGGTGTAGCTGAGGCCATAGCCAAAGGCATACTGAGGCTCACCCGTGAAGTAGCGGTAGGTACGGTTCTTCATCGAATAGTCGAGGAAGTCAGGCAGGTCGTTGTTAGAGCGATAGAAGGTTACGGGCAGCTTACCGCCTGGGTTATAGTCGCCAAAGATGACCTCTGCCAACGCTTTGGCACCACCCTGACCTGCATACCAGGCCTGAATCAGTGCATCGTACTGGCCCTCAACACTGCCAAAGGCAATGGCCGAACCAGAGCAGTTCACGAAGATGACGGGTTTACCCGTCTCATGCATAGCCTTCACAAGCATCTGCTGAACCTTAGGCAGTTCGATGTCCTGTTTGTCGCCACCTTCGCCCTCCATCTGGGCAGAGATACCACCAATGATAATAATGGCATCGGCCTCACCGGCTTCCTTGGCCAAATCTTTGAAATCCACGAGGATACGCTCGCAGATGTCGCCACGAAGCATGGCGAACTGTCCGTTGCCGTGTTTGTATTCAATCACGATGTCGTAGGTCTTACCCTCTTCGACGGGGAACGACTTGTACTCGGGCTTCCGTCCGAAACCAAAGAAACGACGGCCACCGGCCTGTGCTTCTTCTACCACTTCGCCATTCACTTTCAGTACATAACCGTTATCTGTGGTCAGCGTGTACTTCATCTCACCAGTAAAGGTGGCTACATACTTACCGCTGACACGTACAGACAGTGTGTCGCGGCTTACGCCCTGAGCAAATCCCCAGGCACCGAAGGTCGAGAAATTCAGTTCATTGTAGTAGTCGGTTTTGGCAGGCTCACCACTCAATTCCTTGTTGTTGAAGAATTCCACTTTCGCGCCCTTACCGTCGTTGAAGTCCTGCAGATGGTGGATGGTGCGATACTCGTCATTCAGTTCGCAAGCCTTCTGATAGATCACCTTCGCACCAGGCACAGCAGTCTTGATACCTTCCAAAAGAGAGTGCTTATGGTTGTCGGTAGGCGTGCCACCATAGTTACCGTTCAACAGTTCTACATCATCGGCATTAGGACCTAATACAGCAATAGTCTTGATGCTCTTCGACAAAGGCAGTATGCCGCCCTTATTCTCCAATAATACCATTGACTCGCGTGCAGCCTGAGTGGCCAGGTCGTTGTTGGTCTCACTGCTAATGACCTCAGGACCAAGATTGGCCCAAGGCAGCATCTCTGCAGGATCGAACATACCCAGCTCGAAACGTCCCATGAGGGTCTTGCGTAGATGAGCGTCGAGGTCGCTCTCTTTGATGAGGCCTTTCTTCAAGCCCTCAACGAGCGACATGAATACCTTACCGCACTCCAGGTCTGTGCCATTCAACACAGCATCGACAGAGGCAGAGAGTCCGTCCTTGTGGGTCTCATGCTGACCTTTGTTGAAGAAGTTGTTGATGGCGTCGCAGTCGGTGAGCACGATGGCGTCGTAACCCCATTTGTTGCGCAGGATATCTATGAGCAGACGATCGCTTGTACAACAAGGTCTGCCTTCAAAACGCTGATAGGCACACATCACCTCGCGGACATTGCCTTTCTTTACCAGTGCCTTGAAGGCTGGCAGATAGGTCTCCCAGAGGTCGCGGTTTGTGGGCTCTACATTCATCGAGTGACGCAGAGGCTCCGGACCGCTATGTACGGCATAGTGTTTGGCACAGGCGTGGGTCTTGAAATATTTGTCATCGTTGCCCTGCATACCCAGAACGGTCTGTACACCTAAGACGGCATTCAGATAGGGATCTTCACCACAGGTTTCCTGACCACGACCCCAACGCGGATCACGGAAGATGTTGACATTCGGACACCAGAAGGTGAGTTCCGGGTTGCCAGGATAGTAGATGACACCCATGGGGACGTTGAATAGTTTAGGATCGTTATGGTCTGTACGATTCCAGTTGGCACGGGCCTCATCGCTCACCTGTGAGAATACGTCGTAAAACAGTTGGGCATTAAAGGCAGCAGCCATGCCGATGGGCTGGGGATAGACAGTATAGCCACCCTGACGCACACCATGACAAGCCTCGCTCCACCAGTTGTAAGACGGGATGCCAAGTCTATCTACAGATATTGACTTGTTCATCATCAGTCCTACTTTCTCCTCTGGCGTCAGCAGGCTTAATAAGTTCTCTACACGTTCCTTGTTCGACAGTTTCGTATCCAGAAACGGATACTTCGCCTGCGCTATCGCAGCCGTTCCCAACATAGCCGAAATTGCTAAAATAAAAAGTCTCTTCATCGTTGAATGGATTAAGTTGGTTAGAAATGATGCAGCAAAGTTAGCGAATATTATTGAATGTACCAAATACACCCTTGAAGATTAATGATTTTTAATCATAAATAAAATAATGTTCACGCGAGGCTAATGATTAAATAGTGTTAAGAAATGAAAGATTTCTTCCTAAAAGTTTGGAAGGTATTGATATTAGTCTTACTTTTGCAGTGTACTATTGAAGTGGTACACTATAACAGGAGATAAATCAACAAATAAATACAACTATGATTGAGGTAAAGAACATCAGTTTTAAGTATGCAGGTCAGAAGGACTTGGTATTTGATAATTTCAGCTTGGAGCTGAAGCAGGATAACATTTATGGATTGTTGGGAAAGAACGGTACGGGTAAGTCAACGCTGCTGTATCTGATCAGTGGTCTGCTCCGTCCCAAGAAGGGTACTGTGAGTTTCGATGGCATAGAGACTAAGCTCCGTAAGCCTGAGACCCTGAGCGAGATTTTCATAGTGCCTGAGGAGTTCGACCTGCCAGCTATGTCGCTCAGCGAGTATGTGAAGATCAATCGTCCCTTCTATCCGTTGTTCAGCACCAATGTGCTCGAGGATTGCCTGAGGGACTTTGAGCTCTCGTCAGACTTGAAGCTGAACGCTCTCTCAATGGGTCAGAAGAAAAAGGTGTTCATGGCCTTTGCCCTGGCTACGGGTACGAAGGTGATGTTGATGGACGAACCTACCAATGGTCTCGACATTCCTTCAAAGAGTCAGTTCCGTAAGGTGGTGGCACGTTATATGAGTGGCGACCGTACGCTGATTATTTCCACCCATCAGGTACATGACGTAGAGTCGCTGTTGGATCATATTCTGATTCTCTCTCAGCAGAAGCTGTTGCTCGATGCCAATGTGGCTGAGATTCAGGAGAAGTACACCTTTGAGTATCGTACACCTGATGACATGGCCGATGCACTCTATGCCGAGCCCTCGCTTCAGGGTAATGCCGTCATCGCACCTCGCAAGGAGGGTAGTGCTGAGACGCAGGTCAACCTCGAGCTTCTGTTCAATGCTGTAAATGAAGGAAAGATCTGATCATTTGAAGATTTGACAATTCACAAATTGACGATTATGATACAGTTTGATTTACACAGATTCGGACAATTGCTGAAGTGGACCATGGTGCAGGATAAGGCTTACTATAAGAAAAGCTTCCTGCAAATGGTAGTGGTAGTGCTGCTGGCGTTCATCTTCTTTCTGTTTGTGACAAGCTATGGTAAAGATGATGCATGGAATAATTATGAGCAGGGCTATAAAATTTCTGCCGGTTTAATCTTGTTTTTGGTGGTTGGCTCTGTAGTTCTTGGCCCGTGTTCCATGTTCCACAGTATGAGTGGCAAGCACGATCGCCAGAATCTGCTGCTGATACCAGCCTCTAACTTCGAGAAGTATCTGGTTCGCTATATAAGTTGGATATTGATGGTACCTATCTGGATCGTGGCAATATTGCTGGCAGATGTGTTGCAATACGCTATCCATGTTATTTTGGGCTATGAGTATTATCAGTTTGTGGTGGTAAGAGTAGTTGATATTGTGAAATTTATGGTAGAATCAGCTTCCCTGGCACCTAAATATCTGTTCTTCTCGTTGGTTATTGTAGGCTTGTGGTTACACTCAGTCTATACGTTGGGCGCCACGTTCTTCCGCTCCCGTAAATACTCGTTTGTATACTCCACTTTTGCCTGGATAGCAGTTACGATACTGCTTTCATGGTTGTTCCCTAATTGGACACTCAGCAAGGAACAGCTACCGGATGCATATTTGATTGGAAATGCGATTAACATTGTATGGACCATTGTCAACTTCTGGTTGTCGTATGTAGTCTTCTGTAGAACGCAGGTGATCGGTAAGTTTGTAAACCTCTAAAAGGTAAAAAGGGTAAGAAAGTAAAAAGGTAACATTATGAATAGTTTTAATTTAAATAGGTTTTGCAAGACGTTCCGCTGGTTTTTCAGCATGAACCTTCGTAGTTTGCTAATGTGGACGGGTGGATTTACTGTCGCCATATTCCTGGCAGGGCTGATGGTCTTCTTTTTTAATCCGCACAACCCTCATGCTGCCCTGAGTTTTATCACGCAGTTTGATATCATCTTTATTATCATAGGTCTGTTTGCAAGTATAAGCTCCTTCCTCTCAGACTTTAACAAGAAACCTAAGCGCGAGGCATTCCTGATGCTGCCAGCATCGAACCTCGAAAAGTTCCTCTCGGCTGTGATATATGCCGTGATTGCATATGCCTTTGCTTTACTCCTGTCGGTAGTGCTTGGTGATACATTGAGAATGGTGTTCCGCAGTCTGGCTTATGGCGACGAGTGGATGTCTGCTGTACCT
>Ga0310786_10008794_pt1 | contig 12910 bp, 13 predicted proteins | sample AusTroGonzalo_MG_FD_203881 | JGI IMG/M metagenome (GOLD analysis project Ga0310786, IMG submission 203881) | Bovine rumen microbial communities from tropical cattle in Woodstock, Queensland, Australia - Gonzalo_03 (v2) (version 2) | ecosystem: Host-associated > Mammals > Digestive system >... | reverse complement strand
TTCCTGTTGTTCTGATGGATGCAAATGATATTGATCAGAACCAGCTTGGCAAGTGCGATGATTTCCCGCTGACGGATGATGAGATTCAGGATGCCATGGCTGACAATCCTTCGGGGCAGGGCGATGAACTGACTCCCCTTATCCTGATTCGCCCTCTGGGAAATGAAAAATGAGACATATCCCCTCTTCTGATACTTTTCATACGGATGTCCTGTCTTTTGAAGATGCTCTTGTACCGACTGCTGATGACTATAACCGTGAGCGCTGGATCTATGTGCCGGATCACTACAGTGAATATCGTTACATCCTTGGAACAAGAGGTTCCCGTCCTCTGATCTGTATTGGAATCAATCCGTCCACTGCTGCGCCGGACCACCTCGACAATACATTAAAAAGTGCTCAAAGGATAGCGCTTTTCAATGGATATGATTCCTTCATTATGTTTAATGTTTATGCTCAGCGTGCCACTGTTCCTGACGATATGGAAAAAAAACTTAACCCTCTTCTTCATCAGGAAAACATGAAAGCTTTCAAGTGGGTTCTGCAGAAGTACTCTTCTTCATGCGCTGTCTGGGCAGCATGGGGTTCTCTGATTATGAAACGTGATTATCTTGCTTCCTGTGTACGAGATATGGTTTTGATCGGCAATCAATACGAAGTCAGATGGTTTACAGCCGGTCCGAGAAGCAAGGCCGGTCATCCGCACCATCCGTTATATCTTCGCAGCGATTCTGTCCTTGAACCTTTTGACGATCTTCTTCCTTACCTTAATTCACTGTCATTTTTACATTGAATGGATCTGCTTTCTGGAGGTTTTGTGCCATGATAAAAACATATGATGAAACTTTTACTGTGCTTACACGTGACTGCGATCTGAAGGGTACCTGGCGTTTGAGTGCTGTACTTGAAACGATGCAGGAAGTTGCCGGTGCACACAGCTTTCTCCTTGGCTGCGGTCGGGAGGAACTCCTGAAAAAGAATATTGTCTGGGTGCTCTCCCGCAGTGAACTGCATATGGAAAGATATCCCCGTGCCGGGGAAAAAATCACCATTCATACTTTTCCGATGCCTAACCGGATCTGTTTCTTCCCACGATATTACATTTTTACAGATGAACGTGGTGAAATGGTGGGTAAAGCCGGTACTCTCTGGCTTCTTCTTGATGTGGAAACACGCAAAATGCTCCCTCCGGGTGATATTGCCAATCTGATCCCGGATAACAGGGATCTTGCTGTTCCCATGAATCTTCCTGCAACTGTTGGTAACCTGCAGGGTGAAGAATTCGTTTCTGAATACACTTCCGTTTTTACAGATCTTGATGTTAACGGTCATGTTAACAATACCCGATATGCAGACTGGCTCTGCAATACGCTCGGTATTGATCTTATGTCCCGGAATGAGCCCGAAACCGTTATATTAAACTATAATCATGAAGTTCTCCCCGGTCAGAAGCTGATATTCCGTAAAGTACTGCGGGATAATCATTACCGGCTGACAGGTTATCTGGGTGATACTGCAGTATTCGATATCGGCGGTACACTTCGTCCTGTTCCGTGACGGATTATTATCCCCTTTTATACTTATACCACGATGTACAAGTCCTGCCTCTTTCTGAACTGAACTTACAGCAACGAAATGAGCTGCTCCCTTACGCTGTCCATCCTTTCATCAATTAAACCGAAGTCCATCTGACGGTAATTCCAGGCAGCTCTTGCAATCTCATGTTTTTCAAAAGTATCATGAATTTTCTTATACCATTTTACCGTGTCTTCCGGCGAAACAATATCAATAACGCCGTATTCTCCGCAATAAAGTGCAGTGTTGTGTTTTGCAGCTGTTTCAATAGCTGAAGCAAAGGTTTTTTCAAAGAAATCGTCATCAACGTCAGCATTTTCAAATGATATTCGCGCATTCCGATCAAGCCACGGAACCCAGTAGGCACCCTGGTGAGTAAATGATACAGGATCATAACAATGAAAATTGAAAATAACTTTGCTGTCAGCCGGTGCATTCAAGTCTTTCAAAGCATCCGGCGCGTTGTTATGGTAGCTGCCCACCAGAATCAGTGATTCCGGAGCAACCGGACGGATATGACGGATACATTCTGCCGAAATGCGATTCCAGGCATCAATAAATGATTCGTCTGTAACTTCATTCAGCAGTTCAAAGGCAACATTCTTCGCGTCCGTAAAATGTTTCGCAAGTTCAATCCAGAGCCTGTAAAAACGTTCCTGACAACTCTGACTTACAAAGAATCCTTCTTCCTTTTCCCCGGCATCAAATGAAAAGCCTGCTGTTTTATGCAGATCCAGGACGACTTTCAGTCTGTTTTTTCCGGCACATTCCAGAGCTTTCTCGATCCGCCGGAATCCGTCAGCCTTCCATTTTCCGTCTTCTTCTTCAAATATATTGTAATCAACAGGGATGCGGACATGGTCCAGTCCCCATCCGGAAATGATTTCAAAGTCTTTCTCCTTAATAAAATTGTTCATTCTGTCTTCAGAATAATCACATTGGGAAAACCAGCCTCCCAGATCCACTCCCCTGTAGAAGCCGTAATCTTTCATTTTCATTTGATCATTCTCCCTTCTCTTCATCAGATATATGTATTTTTACCTCAGATGAGGCTATTATATCTTAGTTATCCGCATCAGTAAAGATAAAGATAAATACCCAGCCAATGTATGATTGCCCCAAACAGCACGAAAATATGCCATATGAAATGTGCTCCCTTTTTCTTTGCTGCAAAGGGAATGATTCCTATCGTATAGAGCATTCCTCCGAAAAGTATAAAGAAAAATAACGGAAGATTCTCACGGATCATCTTTGGCATAAAGATAATCCCACACCAGCCAAGTATTACATAAAGCGTCATATGAATTTTCAGTGCTTTTCCGGTTCCGAAAACTGAAATCAATGTTATTCCTGCCAGAATAACGATCCATTCAATAATACAGAAGAATAATCCGTTATTTCCACCCCAAAACAGCAGCCACAGAGGGGTGAATGTTCCTCCAATCAGCAGATAGATGGAAATATAATCAAATCTGCGCCACAATCGTTTTACCTTTGTACCCCATTTAAATGAATGATAAAGGCAGCTCATAAGGAACATGATCATAAAGCATATTCCGTAGATGAGAGATGCGCATAACTGTATGCCGGGCCTGGAACGAATCAGTAACAGCACAAGACCTGCAATTCCGAGAAGTGCACCGATACCATGTGTAACTGCATTGCCAACTTCCTCGAGAACAGAACGTTTCGGAGGCTCATGTTGTACAGTACTCTTTACTTTTCCCTGACTGTTCATCCATCTACCATACTCCTCTTCCCAATCTAAAAAACCCACTGCGAAAACTGCAGCGGGCCGGAATCACCAGATTGAATTACTCAGCTTCGTTTTCGATATCATCACTGTCTTTCTTCTCAAGACGTTTCATCGTCGGGAAAAGAAGCACATCACGAATGGCAGCAGAGTCTGTCAGAAGCATACACATACGGTCTATACCGAAGCCGATTCCGCCAGTCGGCGGCATACCAATTTCAAGCGCGTTGAGGAAATCTTCATCCGTATGATTTGCTTCCTCATCGCCGGCAGCAAACTGTTCTTCCTGCAGAGCAAAACGATGGCGCTGATCTATCGGATCATTCAGTTCAGAGTAGGCGTTTGCCATCTCCCAACCGTTCATGAAGAATTCAAAACGTTCAACATATTCAGGATGATCCGGTTTCATCTTAGTCAGCGGACTGATATCCGTCGGATGATCCATAATGAACGTCGGCTGGATCATGTGCTCTTCGCAAAACTGTTCGAAGAACAGATTCAGGATTTCGCCCTTTTTGTGGCGTGGCTCAAACTCTACATGATGTGTCTTGGCCGCTTCACGCGCTTCTTCCAGCGTATGAATCTGATCAAAGTCGACACCGGAATACTGTTTCACAGCTTCTGTCATTGTCATTCTTGCAAAAGGTTTGCCAAGATCCATTTCAATCCCGTTATAGACGATCTTTGTTGTGCCGAGAACTTCCTGCGCAACATAGCGATACAGGTTTTCTGTAAGATCCATCATTCCGTGATAATCGGTATACGCCTGATAAAGTTCCATCAGCGTGAATTCCGGATTGTGACGCGTGTCGAGACCTTCATTCCGAAAAACTCTGCCAATTTCATAAACACGTTCAAGCCCGCCCACAATCAGGCGCTTCAGATAAAGCTCCAGAGAAATCCGAAGCTTGAAATCCTCATCCAGCGCGTTGAAATGTGTTTCAAACGGCCGGGCAGCCGCGCCGCCGGCATTGGAAACCAGCATGGGAGTTTCAACTTCCATAAATCCCTGTGCATCCAGATAGCGGCGAATAGCGCTGATAATCCTTGAACGTTTGATAAAAGTATCCTTGACTTCCGGATTCATTATCAGATCCACATAACGTTGACGGTAACGCAGATCCGTATTTGTCAGGCCATGATACTTTTCAGGCAGAATCTGCAGGCTTTTGGAAAGCAGGACAAGTTCCACCGCATGAACTGAAATTTCACCGGTTTTTGTTTTGAACACATTGCCTTTCAGGCCAATGATATCTCCGATATCCATCTTTTTGAAGTCTTTGTAAGATTCTTCGCCGATGAAATCTCTTGCGACATAGCACTGGATTGTACCTTTCAGATCCTGGATGTGGCAAAAGGAGGCTTTTCCCATCACGCGCTTGGACATCATCCGTCCGGCAATGCAGACTTCCTGCCCATCCAGTTTGTCAAAATCATCTTTTATCTCCGCGCTGTGGTGTGTTACATCATATTTGGTGATGACAAACGGATTTTTGCCGGCATCCTGCAGTTCCTTCAGTTTATCCCGGCGAATCTGGAGCAGTTCGTTTACATTTCCTGTTTCAGCCATGGGTATTTTCTCCTTTATCTGTCTCTGTGAATGAATTACATCTTCTTAATCGACATAACCTTATACCGGATGGTTCCGGCGGGGATGTTGATTGTTACGGTCTGGTTCCTTTTGGCTCCAAGAAGTCCGGCACCAACCGGGCTTTCATTGGAAATTTTATCCGCAGCCGGGTCTGCTTCATTGGCGCCGACGATAGCGTATTCATATGTTTCGTTTTCATCCAGATCCTTTACTTTAACGATTGTGCCGATGGAAACGCGTTCGGTAGTAATTTCATCATCCCCGACAACTGTCGCAGTACGGATCGTTGCCTGCAGACGGTTAATTTCCTCTTCTACCTTGGCCTGTTCCTTCTTGGCTTCATCGTATTCTGCATTTTCGCTCAGATCTCCGAATCCGCGGGCAATTGCAATCTGCTCGCTGATCTCATTGCGACGTACGGATATCAGATAATCCAGCTGCTCCTGCAGTTTTTTCAAACCGCTCTCTGTCAGAACGGTTCCCTTTTCTTCAGACATAATTTTTCAAGGCTCCTTTCACATATAAGAAACACCCTGCAGCCGTATGGCGGAAACAAGGTGTTTCATAGTTCCCTTCTCAGAGTAACTGGATTATACCCGCTTTCAGGAAGATTGTCAATCTTCCCGCATGATTGTCATTCAAGAAAACCCATATATTCGTTAAATACATTAAACAGCATATCGCCGGAACAGACCGGAAGAACATAATCAGATTTTCCGATTGGTTCATAACTGAAAAGTTCAGAAGCGCCGGTCAGAACCAGTGCCGGATATATATCCATGTTCCTTCCGAAAATGATTTCAAGGTATGGTACATATTTGGCTGCCTGCAGAATTTCCTCCGGATCAATTTTATCTTTCATTTTAAATTCCAGGGAAAATACTTTCCCGGGAGCAATAACAAGCACATCAGCATAGATCCGAATCCGGTGCATCAGATTAAATCGCAATTCGAAAACTATTTCCCACCGATCCAGCTGGAAATCGGACATATTCTGAAGATCAGTAAACAGAGTTCGCATTGTTTCCCTGCTGTCCCGGAAAGAATGAAAAAGTCCCCTTGTATCATTCAGGTTTCTGCCGATTCTGCGGCATCCTTCTTCCAGTCGTGTCAGCCAGGTTTCCTCTGTTTCACCCATAAATTCCGAAACTGTTCCATACCAGCCGGAAAATTCAAACAGACCGTCATACGGAGGCCGTTGTCTTACAAGCGCATGCCAGAAATAGTCCCGGTCCTGATAGCACAGTTCACGCATCAGGGCTGATGAAACCATCCATCGACTGATTTCTGTTTTGTCCAGGTTCAGTTCCCTGGCAATTTCCCTCGCTTTGATTCCGTTACGGCGGGAAATCAGTGAGTAAATCTGAAGTTCCGTTTCAGAAAATAGTTCTGTTGAGCCTCTTTTCATCCGGCAGGCCTCCGTCCGGTTATCTGCCGCTTTCCGGTGTTTCTCCGGATATTTCTTTTAAATCGTAAGGTGTTGTCTGGTATACCATATAATTCAGCCAGTTTGCATACAATAAATTTGCATGGCTTCTCCAGGATACAATCGGTTCCTTTGTATCGTCATCATCCGGATAATAATTTACAGGCACATCAATCGGTAATCCGGCATTTTTATCCCGCAAATATTCCTTTTCCAGAGTCCTGGGATCATATTCACTGTGACCCATAATAAAAACCTGGCGTCCGTTCTCAGTGGAAGCAGCATATACTCCGGCTTCTTCAGAGGAAGCCAGAATCTTCAGTTTGCCACATTTTTCCAGGTCATCCCGTCGCACTGTTGTGTGGCGGCTGTGGGGTGCCATGAAAACATCATCAAATCCGCGTAAAAGAATATAATTCTTCCGTTCTGCACGGTGACGAAAAACCCCGAACAGTTTCCTGTCCAGCTTGTATTTCTGAATACCGAAATGATAGTACAGCGCTGCCTGAGCACCCCAGCAGATATGAAACGTGGAATGTACATGTTCTTTGCTCCATTCCATAATTTCACACAGTTCATCCCAGTATTCAACTTCTTCAAAAGGCAGGTGTTCCACCGGTGCACCCGTGATGATCATTCCGTCAAAATTCCGGTCTTTGATATCAGGGAAAGTTTTATAAAACGTGGTCAGATGTTCAGCGGAAGTGTTTTTTGATAAATGAGACTGCATTTTGATCAGTTCTGTTTCCACCTGCAGGGATGTGTTGCCCAGCAGGCGAAGCAGCTGGGTCTCCGTATCAATTTTCGTCGGCATAAGGTTGACAATCGCTATCTGAAGAGGTCGGATATCCTGCGTCAGGGCGCGTGTTTCCGTCATGACAAAGATATTTTCATCTGTCAGTGTTTTATAGGCCGGCAATTCATTCGGAATCTTGATTGGCACAGTTGCTCATTCCTTTCGGAAAACCAGAATAAACATGTGATAATATAGCATATCTTCCCTGAAACCACAAGGAAACATGTTGATACAGGATCCGGCATGCACGAAAAAAACAGTGCCCGGAAATCCGGGCACTGCGGGATGCATAAATCAATTTAATACATGCCACCCATTCCGCCACCGGCAGGAGCAGCGGGTTCGGGTTCAGGAATGTCGGCCACCAGGGATTCGGTTGTCAGCACCATTGCCGCAATGGAAGCGGCGTTCTGAAGAGCACTGCGGGTAACTTTGGTGGGATCGATAATTCCGCGCTTGACCATATCAACATACTCACCCTTCAGCGCATCATAGCCATATCCGGGCTTCTTGGCATTCTTGATGTGGTCTACAATCACGCTGCCGTCGATACCGGCATTCAGTGCGATCTGACGAATCGGTTCTTCCAGAGCGCGAAGAATGATCTGTACACCGGTCTTCGCATCTCCGGAATACTTATCCAGCAGAGCAGAAACCTTGCCAATCACGTTCAGCAGGGCAATACCGCCGCCGGGAACAATGCCTTCTTCAGCAGCAGCGCGTGTAGCGCTCAGCGCATCTTCAATACGCATCTTGCGTTCTTTCATTTCAACTTCTGTCGCGGCACCGACCTGGATCACTGCAACGCCGCCTGCCAGCTTGGCCAGCCGCTCCTGCAGCTTTTCACGGTCATAATCGCTTGTGGTTTCAGCGATCTGGGCCTTGATCTGTGCAACACGGGCTTCAATATCTGCTTTGTTACCGGCACCGTCGATAATCGTAGTGTTGTCTTTATTCACTTTGACCTGACGTGCTTTACCCAGCATATCCACAGTTGCTTCTTTCAGTTCCATTCCGGTCTCGGAGGAAATTACGGTACCGCCGGTCAGAATCGCGATATCCTGAAGCATTTCCTTGCGGCGATCGCCAAATCCGGGAGCTTTGACAGAAACACAGGTGAAAGTACCGCGTAGCTTGTTTACAACCAAAGTGCTCAGCGCTTCACCTTCCACATCTTCCGCAATGATCAGCAGTTTCTTTCCGGTCTGTACCACCTGTTCCAGCACAGGAAGTACTTCCTGAATTGCACTGATCTTTTTGTCAGTAATCAGAATAAGCGGATCATCCAGCACTGCTTCCATCTTTTCCGTATCGGTAACCATATATGCAGAAGAATATCCGCGGTCAAACTGCATACCTTCAACGGTTGTCATGCCTGTGGTCATCGTTTTGCTTTCTTCAACTGTGATAACACCATCAGCACCAACCGTCTCCATAGCATCAGAAATCAGCTTGCCGATCGTTTCATCCGCAGCAGAATTGGAGGCAACCTGCGCAATTGCTTTTTTACCATTTATGGGCTGACTCTGCTCACGAAGTCCTTCCACAGCAGCTTCCGTTGCAGCTTCGATACCCTTCTTCAGGACCATCGGGTTTGCACCGGCAGCCAGGTTCCGAAGACCTTCGCGAATGATTGCCTGTGCCAGCAATGTCGCTGTGGTTGTTCCGTCACCGGCAACATCGTTCGTTTTAGTGGAAACTTCTTTTACCAGCTGGGCGCCCATGTTTTCAAAAGGATCTTCCAGTTCGATTTCTTTTGCAATCGTAACACCGTCATTTGTAATCAGCGGAGCGCCATATTTTTTGTCCAGCACAACATTGCGGCCCTTCGGCCCAAGGGTAATCTTAACAGTATCCGCAAGCGCGTTAACACCCTTTTCAAGGCTCCGGCGAGCTTCTTCGCCGTATTGAATCTTTTTAGCCATAATTCTTTACTCCTTTACGATTCATTCTTCCGGAATTATTCAACAATCGCCAGAATGTCACTCTGACGGACAATCAGCAGTTCTTCACCGTCAACTTTAACTTCAGTGCCGGCATATTTTGAGTAAATAACCTTTTGTCCTTTTTTCACCTGCATGGTGATTTCCTTGCCATCCACATTCCCGCCGGGACCAACGGCAATAACAATAGCCATCTGAGGTTTTTCCTGTGCGGAACTGGTCAGAATCAGGCCGGATTTGGTAGTTTCTTCTGCTTCACAATTTTTGATGACGACACGGTCACCCAAGGGTTTCACGGTCATGTACAATTCCTCCTGTCATAACATCTCTCAGATTGTTTTAGCACTCATCATGATCGAGTGCTAACAACCTAATGTAATATAATTCATTTACCTCTATACTGCAAGTTCAGGAACTCTCATTATCTGTCGTTTTTTTAGATATTACTGTTAATTACTCTATGATACTCGATTATACTCCGATTTTCTTTAATGAAACATTGTTGTTCCTTGTGTTACAATCCATTCGGCTTTCCCGTAGATCTTTGTGAACCGGAACAAACGGCTGCAGAAAGGATCTTTGAAATCGATGACAGATCCCTCAGAAATCGCTTCCCCACTGCTCAAATGGTACGACTGTTGTGCCCGTTCCATGCCATGGCGTGGAATTCATGATCCATATAAAACCTGGGTTAGTGAAACCATGCTTCAGCAGACGCGGGTTGAAACTGTAATCCCTTATTATGAAAAATTCCTTGCCCGTTTTCCGACTTTGAAGGATCTCGCCGCAGCTGATGAGGCAGACATTCTGAAAATGTGGGAAGGACTTGGTTATTATTCCCGTGCCAGGAATCTTTTAAAAGGTGTCCGGCAGGTGATAGAGCAATATAACGGTACAGTTCCTCATGATCCGAAGCTTCTCGCCAAAATCAGCGGCATCGGGCCATATACGGCCGGTGCCATTGCCTCCATTGCTTATGATGTTCCTGTTCCCGCTGTAGATGGAAATGTTCTTCGTGTTTTTTCCCGTCTTTTCGGTATTCGTGATAACATCCGCCTGCCGGATACGCGCAAAAAGCTTGAATCTCTAGCCGCTTTTGCTGTTCCGGACAAACGCGCCGGTGATTATAACCAGGCAGTTATGGATCTGGGCGCCACAGTATGCGTTCCCGGAACACCCGATTGCGATCATTGTCCGCTTTCTTCATTATGTAATGCTTTTATACGGGGCGATGCGGCAGATCTGCCGGTTATTCCCGGGGCGGCTCCCCAGAAAATCGTATCCTTTTCCATCCCGATTTTGATTTCCGGCAATCAAACACTTGTCCGAAAACGCACTGAAACGCTCCTGAAGGGGCTTTGGTGTTTTCCATTACTTGAATGTAACCCGCAGGATCTGCCCACATTTCTTTTTCGAAAGTTCCAAATAATTGCGGTACCGGCCGGTGAATCCATTCACACCCGTCATGTTTTCACACATTTGATCTGGCAAATGACAATTATGCCATTCACTGTTTCAAATGATCTTCCTGCTCCCGACGGTTATGTTTGGGTTTCAGCCTCTGAGCTTGAAAATCTTGCCTTTCCGTCCGCCATGAATATTCCGCTGAAAACAGCCAGGGATTTTATGTCATAAAAAATCCGTGCCATCAGGCACGGACTATAAACTTATCTTTTTCCTATGCATTAAGCATAAAAGCCTTATATGCTTTTACGGCTTCATACAGGTCTGCTTTGGAAATAATCTCCATCGGAGCATGCATATTCAGAACAGCAACACCACTGTCTATAACTTCCATTCCGTACAATGCGCAGATGTAGGCAATCGTCCCGCCTCCCCCAAGGTCAACGCGACCCAGTTCCGCGGTCTGCCAGCAAACTTTATTGTCATCCATAATCTTCCGGATCTTTCCAATGAATTCAGCATTTGCGTCATTGGAACCGCCTTTGCCCCGTACACCCGTAAACTTGTTATAGCACACACCCCGTCCAAGATACGCAGCATTTTTCTTTTCAAAAGCAGAACCATACAGAGGATCATACCCTGCGCTGACATCGCATGAAAGCATACGGCTGTTTTTCAGCGTTCTCCTTACTGTCAGTTCACTGTAATTCCCCATCAGGTTCGCAATTTCGGCGACAGCATTTTCCATGTATTTTGCCTGCATACCGGTTGCACCGACGCTCCCGATTTCTTCTTTGTCCACCAGCATGCCACAGCATGTGTATTCCGGTATCTCTCTGATACCAAGCAGAGCTTCCAGTTCCGCGAAGGCACAGCTTCTGTCATCATGTCCATATCCCATAATCATTGAACGGTCCAGACCGAAATCCCTTGCTTTTTCTGCCGGAACAGCCTCAATTTCAGCAGAAAGCATATCTTCTTCATCGATCTGATATTCATCTTTAAGGATTTTGAGGAGCTGCGCCTTTACAGGCTCTTTATCCTCTCCAGTCAAAGGCTTTCCGCCGAGCATAATGTCAAGGTTTTCGCCGGTAATCGCCTCTCCCAGTTTCTTTTCAGCCTGCTCTTTGGACAAATGAATCAGAAGATCTGTCACACCGAAAACAGGGTCGGTATCTTTTTCTCCGATGCAAATCATAACATTGGTACCGTCTTTTTTAACAACTACACCGTGAAGTGCAAGCTGCCTTGCAACCCATTGATATTTTTTTATACCTCCATAATAATGTGTGTCCGCCATTGCAAAATCCGTGTCTTCATAAAAAGGATTCTGTTTCAGGTCGATACGCGGGGAATCAATATGTGCTCCTACAATATTCATACCGCATTCCAGCGGTTTTTTGCCAATGTGGAAGGCAACAATGGCTTTACCCATCTGGTTCAGGTATATTTTGTCTCCGGCCTTCAGTTTTTTCTTTTTGTCAATTGCATTCTCCAGGGACGTGTATCCCGCTTTTTCAAGTTTATCGACAGTGTAAAGGACACATTCTCTTTCAGTCTTCCCCTGATTCAGAAATTCCTTATATGTTTCAGCCAGAGCTTCCACCTTTTTCATTTCCGTTTTGTGATAAGTTTTCCAAGCATTGGGTCTTTCCATATTGTCACACTCCTTTGCTTTATATTATCATGAAAAAAACATAAAAACAACGAAACAAAAATCCCCCGAAGGGGATTTTTGTTAACCGACTTTCCGGATCTGTATCCTTGCATTCTGTGTCACATAGTAATTTCTGCGGGATTGCTCTCCCTGCATCAGCAAACCTTCATTCACCATCCTGCGAAGATATCCGGCTGTGGTGGAAGTGGATGTCAGCCCGGCTGCCTCTCCGATTTCGCGGACACTCGGCTGCCGGCCCTGTTCTTCTGCAAAGGACATCATATAACGAATAATCGTATCTCTGGTTTTTCTGTTGCGAGGTTTACGGGATTCCATTAATCATCTCATCCTTTCTTAAATCATGTTGTTCGTTATTTCGTCTTCCCGTGCAAACAATTCTTTTTTTGCGATTCCAAGTACTTTGCCGACGCATCGCACTTCGTCTCCGTCATTGAAGTGTATTGTCGGGTAGGCCGGGTTCAGGCTGTGAAGTCCGTCACGCTGATAGACTTTTATGTATCCGGCATCCCCATTGGTGAATATTCCAATTTCACCGGGACGTATGGATGCTCTGTGCTGCACGAGTACCAGATCACCGTCATGATATTCAGGTTCCATACTGTTCCCGCTGATACAGATCATTTCGTCCGCCAGTGATGTCAGAGGTGTCTTTTCAATCCATACAGGTTCCCCGGATGTTTCTCCGACGGTATAACTCGGTCCTGCACATGCTGCAAGATCATTTCGGAAGATCCTGATGAGTTC
>Ga0310786_10008793_pt1 | contig 12911 bp, 13 predicted proteins | sample AusTroGonzalo_MG_FD_203881 | JGI IMG/M metagenome (GOLD analysis project Ga0310786, IMG submission 203881) | Bovine rumen microbial communities from tropical cattle in Woodstock, Queensland, Australia - Gonzalo_03 (v2) (version 2) | ecosystem: Host-associated > Mammals > Digestive system >... | reverse complement strand
ATCGGCAAATGACGTTTTTACGGTAGCCTTTGTATCAGCAACATCAGAACGCGCTATAGTAAGGTTTACCTTTATACCTTCTGTTTCCTGATAATTGTTTGAGGTATTAATTCCTAGTTTCTCATCATTACAGGCTGCGAGAAAGAGGATACACAATATGATTGTTGTAATATTTTTCATAATCCAATATGCCTTTTAATTTTTACCAGTCTTCACCTCCTCCGTCAAACGGTGTGCTGAAATCATCACCAAAGAATAATGGAGAAAAAAGAGGGTTATTGCTGCCAAGCAAAATACCATCGGTCTTTAGTTCAATAGATGTTGTCTCGGGAGAGACATACGGTTTTCTGGATTTCCTTTTCATAAGCATATCATATATCCCATGTCCCCTATGGAAATGACAAAAAAGGTGAGGGACTTAATACCACCTCATTATGTCTGTTCTTGCTTGCAAGACATTGCAAATATAATGAAATCTTATTGATAACGTCTATATATAAATAAACTGTTGTGGACTGTCATTTCTATCAAAATGATGCGTTCTAAAATAACGCCATTTAGTCGGTCACTTTTGGTCACCTTATCTGGATTCGGCCACCTATCGGTCGCCTTTTCCGGTGTTTATTTTGAATACACATATCAATCCTTCAATCTTTTGATAATAAACCAATTATATATAATTAAAGAATACACGTTAGCCACTCGTTATCACCGATTATATCGCTACGGCTCTGGGTACAAGAAAAGTAGGGAGAAAAATTTGAAAAGTAGGGAGAAAACGCTATTTTTGCATGAAAAAGTAGGGAGAAAATGAAAAAGATAGATGAACTCATTACCCTGATTGGGCGCTATAAGGAACTGGGGATTGACTCGCAGATAGACTACGAGAAGTTCTATCTGTACTCCATTATTACCCATTCAACGGCCATTGAGGGTTCGACAGTCACGGAATTTGAAAACCAGATGCTGTTTGACGAGGGTATTTCTGCCAAGGGGAAGACCATCGTTGAACAGATGATGAACCTGGACTTGAAACGTGCCTATGAAGAAAGCATCCGCCTGGCAAAGGCACATACTCCTATCACAATTGATGTGCTGAAAGCACTTTCAAGACTGGTGATGCAGAATACCGGTTCAACCTATAAAACTGCGTTGGGAGATTTTTCATCAGCAAATGGCGACCTGCGTTTAGTAAATGTAACAGCCGGCGTAGGAGGCAAATCCTATATGAGCTACCAGAAGGTTCCGGACAAGCTGCAGGAGTTCTGCAACTGGCTAAATGCCGAGCGTGCAAAGAAGATGTCCATGACCGATCGATATAACCTCAGTTTTGAGGCGCATTACCGCCTGGTGACCATCCATCCCTGGGCCGATGGAAACGGCCGAATGGCCCGGCTCATTATGAACCACATCCAGTTTGAATTCGGGTTGGTACCGGCCAAGGTGTTGAAGGAAGACAAAGGTGACTATATCAATGCTTTGATTGCGACCAGAGAATCTGACGATATCACATTATTCCGGGATTTCATGGCTGAAGAGATGGTTAAAACTATCACCACTGATATCAATACCTATCTCAAATCCACAGAAGAAAGTGGGGAGAAAAGAGATATTTGTAGGGAGAAAAAGCCAAAAAGTAGGGAGAAAATTCTCTCGTTGCTCCGAGTTCACCCCGAATACTCCGCCAAGAAACTATCCCAAGAGATTGGTGTCACTCAAAAGGCCATCGAGAAACAACTGGCCAAACTGAAAGCCGATGGTCTTATTAAGAGGAATGGCCCTGACAAGGGCGGAAGCTGGGAAGTTAATTAGGTCGATATATCATTAATTTCACTTTGTTTCCATCTTGCGGTTAGCTGAGACATCCACTTTAGGTATAGACTCACTCTCTTTCATTTTAATCTCATAATTGTTAAAACGACAAGCAGCAAGCATCAGGCACTGCAAAACTGTTGCAAAAAAGATGAAGCTCTGAAACCGTCCTAATTGTTTTTACAAAAAAAATGCAATAATCATACAATATATTAGCAGATTATACTAATTTTGCATTACAATATAAAGCAATTATTTATGTCGCAAGCAACAATTTCTATCAGAGTGGACGAAACTCTAAAAAGGAGTTTTGATTCCCTTTGTGATGAATTCGGGTTCAGCAATACCGCTGCAATAACCGTATTCATGAGAACTGTGGTACGTGAGCGTCGGATTCCTTTTGAGATCAAGGCTCCTACTAAACAGGAACGAAACGAGAAAGCATGGAACGCTTTCTTGGAGTTAAGAGAACAGGCCAAACAGACCGGAATACAAGATTTGACGTTGGATGAAATAAACGAGATAATCAGTGAAGTAAGACATGGAAAATAAAATATACGCTGTGATTGACACAAATGTTCTGGTATCAGCACTTCTAACCTCCGAAAAACAATCTAATCCACTATTGATATTCCAAGCAATAATTGAAGAAAAGATTGTTCCCTTGTTTTGTGATGAAATCCTTAATGAATACCGCGAAGTCCTTTCACGCGACAAGTTTCCTTTTACCAGTAATTCTATAGAAAAAGCCCTTGATGTTTTCGTAAACAATGGCCTAAACGTAAGTAGAGTTCAAGTTGATGAATTTGAATTTCCCGATCCAAAAGACATAGTATTCTTTGAAGTATCAATGGCCGTCGATGATTCCTATCTGGTCACAGGAAATATCAAACACTTTCCAAAAATCAGCAAAGTGGTAACCCCTGCTGAAATGGTGGCTATTCTTGATAAAGTACTAAAAGGGTACTGATTTAAAAAAGCGTATATTTGCACATACCAAAACATACGCTTATGAAAAGGAATGTCTTTGTTTCGATGCTCATTGCCTTACCCTTTCTGTGCATAGCATCGTGTGATCAACTTCAACTCAGTGAAGATGAAGATGAAAAGGATTCTATTACAGCGGAGGTTACTACCAGCGACGCAATCTTTGTCGTATCAAAATCTGCTGTGCTTAAGGGCGCCTGTAAAATAACCAGTAAAGAAGAAATAAAAGCAACCGCCTGCTTCTATTACGCCACTTTCGATGGAAAGGCCGAAGAAATAAAAGCACAAGGCAAGAAGATAGAAACTGATCATTATATCATTGATAGTGAGGATCGATTCAATGCTACAATCAGCGAACTTGAACCATCCACTCAATATTATTATGTGGCAAGTGTTACTATTAAAGACCAGGAATATTTTAGTCAGGTAAAATCATTCACTACCAAGAAGTTTGTGGAAGGTCTCCCGGATAACGTAGAAGCTGTCGATTTAGGTTTGAGCGTTCGATGGGCAACCCATAATGTAGGAGCAGAAACGCCTGAAAACTCAGGAGAATACTACGCTTGGGGCGAAACGGAAACAAAACCATTCTTTACTCAAACAAATTACAGATTTTTCGAATTTGATGATTTCAGTTTAAAAGTCAATTATATCCACAAATACAACATTAACAGCACATTTGGAAATGTTGATAACAAAACAGTTCTTGACCCCGAAGATGATGTGGCCCACGTAAAATGGGGCGGCAGCTGGCGTATGCCCACACATGAGGAATTTGATGAATTACTTAGTAATTGCACACTAACTTGGACTTCACAGAACGGAGTTGAAGGCTTTATAGTTACAAGTAAGAAGACAGGCTATGAAAGGTCATCAATTTTCCTACCTGCAGCTGGATGTAAGTATGGAGAAGACATATATAGTGGTTATATCGAGGGTGGCCATTTTTATTGGACATGTTCTCTATACACAGACTACTCAAATGGTGAATCTGGCGAATCTGGCGATGAGAACAAAGACAGTTATTATATTAGCGCCTATTCCCTACAACCTTTTTTAGAAGATGGTGAGCATACATACAACGCTATTCGTAGCAACGGCTTACTCATCCGCCCCGTATGTCCGTGATTTGTACTTATCCACCAGCCTGCACAGTTCATCCAGGTCTTGGTATAAAGCGGTTCGACTATAGGTATAGTTCAGGGTACAGAGACGGGCTGTGAACGAGAATTCACAGCCCGTTCTTTTTTTATGTCATACCAGCCGACATTTTGTAACATTATTGTAATACCACTGTAACAGTTTCTTAATATGTGGGGGATATTTTTGCTTTGGGTTAAGCCGCACAATTGAACAAGTTATATGGACAGATTCTTTAAAATCTTTGCAGTTGCAGCCGTGATAATGGTTTGCCTGATAGCTTATGAGCGCGACATCCCTGCTCCCCCCGAGCAGGTCTTTAAGACGTTTGAAGAGATGTACGGTGGAGCTGCTGAGATTGAATGGGAAAAGCATCTGAATCATTACAAGGCCGAGTTTATATATGACCGGCACGAAATGGAAGCACGATTCAGCAGGAAAGGATCATGGCAGAGCTCGCGTAAGGAGGTTCTGGTGAGTGAGGTTCCTGACGCTGTGATGGGAAAGATTGCGGAACTTAATACTGAGAATTGGCAGATCAACGATGTCTTTCTGTACAATATGGCAAAAGGTAACGTAGAATATTACAGTATTGAACTGGACAAGGAGTCAAGAGGAAAAGACAAGACTCTTTACATTTATCCCAATGGTATTGTATGTAATATGCCCACTTTATAAATTGATTCTCATAAGCAAATAAGTAGGTTAATAATAATGTGGGACTGCCGGTAGCCAGGATGATGGTTGCCGGCAGTTATTTTGTACAAAAGGTACAAAAGGGGCCTGACCCCAATTGTATCATTTTATCGGGCGGAGGGTGGAACCTGGACTCCGTACATTAGTCTGATGTCGGGGTTCTTCTGACCCAGGGATTCAAAATCATCAATACGGATTGGAGATAACTCATCGGCCGATGGTATTTCCACTTCACTGGCATCGGGTACCTCAACTTCGCTTGCATCGACCGTTTTCTGCTTTGATACGGCTCTGGACGATGAGCATGAGCACACAATTGAAAAAAGCACGAAAGAGAAGGAGTATACTACGTGGTACCAGCCCTTGGAAAGCAATATTCTGATTGTTCTTGTTTTCATCACATCGGTTTTTGGGGCAAATGTAAGAGATAAACAGGACTCTAAACAACAAACTTGCGTTGCAAAACCGTTGCATATTAAAAATTTCAGTTATAATAGTTTGGGGTAATAAAATTATTACCTATGTTTGCAGAAACTAAAAATCTAATTGCTATACCTACTGTATTTATTATCATGGGATTCATTTTCAAGTTTTATTCCAATGAGCACAACCCTATTCATATCCATGTTGTGAGAGGTGGGGCCGATGCCAAGTTCACAATCTTCCCTGTTCGGCTAGTGGATAATCACGGGTTCAAGCCATCGGAAATAAAAATGATGGAATCCATTATTGAGGATAATCAGGAGGTTATAGCCCAGCACTGGAACAGGTACTTTAATAAATGCAAGTAAGATGATAGAAATAGAAAGGATTTGGCTCACGGATGATGCTGTATGGATTCGCACCATAAATGGTGACGAAGCCTGTGAGTTTTACGCCGATTATCCGCGCCTGAGATTTGCTTCGCCAGAGCAGAGAGCCAATTGGGAGGCCGATAAACTCGGAATCCACTGGCCCGATATTGATGAGGATCTGAGTTTTGAGGGTTTTTTCTATCCCAAGAACCATACAGAACTCTATCGCTTGTTTATAGCTCACCCTGAGTTGAATGCATCGGCCGTAGCCCGACGTATGGGTATATCACAAAGCCTATTTGCCCAATATATAAGTGGAGCAAAGAAACCATCCAAGGCCCGCTTGGAAGAAATCTACGCTACATTACACGCTATCGGCCAAGAACTGATAGCCATTCCGTTTATTCCTTGAAACGTGCAAAAGGGGTCTGCCCCCTAATATGGTAATAGAGTTGTGGTTGTTCCTAATCATACAAACAAGGGGATAGAAAAAGGCACTTATTACAATATCTTGCGTCAGGCAGGAATAAACAAGTAAGGGATATGGAAAAATTACAGGTAATTGTGGAGTACGCTGGCGATAATCTCAGCGCATATATAAAAGATCTGCCTATCGTGTCTGTGGGAAAGAATCTGAATGATATTAAACGTGATATTACTGAAGCCATTCAGGTTTATAAGGAATCATGTGAGGACTTAGGCGTTGAACCATCGGCCCTTGTTACAGGTGAATATGAATTGGCTTTTGTGATTGACGCCACAACGTTCATAAACTACTATAGCAGTATCTTTACTAAAGCTGCATTGAGCAGAATAACCGGCATAAATGAGAGACAGTTATGGCATTATGCAGCCGGCTTACATAAACCCAGAAAAAGACAACTAGAAAGAATTCAACGCGGAGTTCAGACCTTAACTGAGGAACTCAACTCCATTAGCCTTCTCTAAACGTGCGATTGGGGACAACGCGCGAATATGTTGGCCAGGATGGTGCCGCTGATGCTGTGCCAGGCGCAGGAGATGGCGCAGGGTACTACGGCCATGGGGTTGGTGGCAACAAAGAACGTCATTGCCAGGTTGGTGCCCAGACCGGCGTTCTGCATTCCCACCTCGATTGAGAGGGTGCGTTTCTTTGCCGTATTGAACTTGAACAGTTTTCCTACCGAGTAGCCCAGCACATAACCGATCGTGTTGTGGCAGAACACCATTCCGAAAGTGAGCAGGAACAGAACTAGACCGTTCTCCACCAGCGGATCATGAACCGTAGTTATTACGCCGCCCACGATGCAGGCCAGACATATGACCGATACTCCCGGCATGCAACCCTGAATCCTTCGGAACACCTCCTTGTGACCCAGCCAGACATTCAGGAAGAAACCTATCGCTATAGGAATGATAGTAACGATGAGAATCTGACGGAACATACCCCAGGCATCCACATCGACCCTCTCACCAGCAAGCATCAGCACCAGCAGCGGCGTGAGCACGGGAGCCAGCAGGGTCGATACGCAGGTCATGCCTACCGAGTAAGCGACATCGGCCTTACACAGGAATGACATTATATTGCTCGACACTCCTCCGGGACAGCAGCCAACCAGTATGATGCCGATGGCCATTGCGGTGCTGTACGGTGCAAATGCCGGCACCTGGCTGAAGAGCCACGAAAGCGCGAATGCCACAAACGGCATGATGGTGAACTGAGCAACCGCGCCTATGAGGATATCCAACGGACGCTTTGCCAGAAGTTTGAAATCGTTTGGTGTAAGAGTGAGTCCCATGGTGAGCATGATAATGCCCAGAATGATGGTCTGCATATTACCTTTAACCCAGGCAAAAAGCCCCGGGAAAAAGAATGTCACCACAGCAGTCAGTATAATGAACAGACTTGCCTTGGCACTCAGTATATCACTTAGTTTCTTGAGCATAACAATACTTTTAGGTTTGCAAAAATAGTTGTTGTTTAGACACATTAGTCCATACTTGCGTTTAAATCAGTTTCATTGTTATTCCTCATTTAAAAATTATATATATTTGCACTATTCTGCAATAGGGCATAATTGGAATGAAAACAGAACTTGATGTAAGCATCACTACGATATTTTTGGTCGGTTTATTTGTCTGCGGCCTGATGTTATGGAAAAAACGAAAGGAAATCAATGACAGATCCCGCACCTTCCTCAGTCTATTCAACTTCTTTTTTGCATTTGGATCCCTCATACATCTTTTTGTGCTGATTTATTACAAATATGATGTATTCAGGGGTGAAATCCTGCTGTCTCCCCTTGTATCAATACTGGGCTTATGGGGAATTACAATGTACATGGTCTACCCTATTGAAGTTCTGCGCCCTAATGGTCTGCGAGGCAAATGGTTCATTTTTCTGTTTCTGCCCGCTTTCATAGTGACCTTGCCTCTTGCATTCGGACTGGAGTTCCGCCAATTATACTCATGGTCCGATTTTGCCGAACACTGGACTGAATTCAATGTAATTATCAGATTAGTGGCAGTCTTCTTCTTGCTCATCATATCCCTGCTGCTGCTTATTGTACCCTACAACTGGCGCAACTCCAGTGCTGACATCAAATGGGTACACAGAACCACCATTATGGCTCAGGTCATAAGCTTACTGTTCATTGGCAATGTCTTAACCAATATACCGGTAATCCTATACCTGCATTTTTTCTGGGGATTGTTTGTAATGGTCTACTTCACATATTTCGAGTTGTCCGAAAGGATTATGCCTCCTGTTCAGGATACATCCGATACAATTCAGGCCGATATCAATGACACCATCTTCAATTCAAATGAGAAAGACCTGTGGAGCAACATCAATACCATCATGGGCAAATATGAAGCATGGCGCAATCCTGACACCTCAGTTGAGACACTGAGCCGAAACGTTGGAACCAACCGCATCTACGTCGCTGACAGCATACGCGAGCACACCGGACTTACCTTCAATGACTACCTCAACCAGATACGCACGCAGTATATGGCAGAACAGCTACGAAAGAACCCTCAGCAGGATCAGAAATCACTCTATTTCGATGCAGGATTCCGCAGCCGTCAGACAGCTTACCGCAACTTCGTAAAATTCATTGGCTGCTCACCTACCGATTATGTAGCTTCATTAGCCTAATAGAAGTAATGTGCTGATTATAAGCGCTTTTCATTTTTGAGACGTCCCATTTCATTTTTGAACATGGGACTTTTCATTTTTGCAACCCTGTTTTTCAATATTGCAACCAGGCACCTGAGCCTCCATAAAAAACGTGGTTGTAATATTGCAGCCAGAACATCAAACAATTTTCAATAGCAAATGAAAAAACAATTACTTCTGATGGCGGGAGCCATCCTTGCAGTAGTCCTGAACTCCTGCACAGATGACGGGAATGAAAACAGTCTGGTAATCAACAACGGCAACTCTGAGGTCACGATTAACCGCTTGGGCGGTATCGTTCAGGTTCCGATTGCCATAGACGGCGAATGGACAGCTACGATCTCTGACAATTCCGACAAGGATGATAATATCTGGAGTGATCTGGGTGCCGATAAAGGTAAAGGCGCCGGAAACCTGAATGTGTACGTCGATTATTTTGACCCTTCATTACAGCAGCATGAGCGCAAGGCAACCATTTCAGTTACCAGCGGTGAGGTGTCAAAGACCATCACACTCCGTCAGTATATTGGAATCCAGGACGGAGAGGCAGCACCTAACGCTGATGCGGAATTCAGCGATGTATGGTTCAATAAAGGACTCGGTTCCGGATATAAGATAGATCTAGCTGCTTATGCAGGCTGCATTATCAATATGCAAGGCGTAAAAGAAGCCATTCAGCAAACCGAATATGCCACAATGTTCAGACAGGATGCAAGACCCGGCATGACAGTTGATGCAATAATGCAGGATACCATGCAGAGCTCTTTGGATTCTCTACACGTCCATTGCATGATAAACATCAAATTCGCAAAGTTCAAATTATCTCTGGATGTTGACTACCACAACAATGCGACTATCATTGAAAATGCATGCTCATATACCGGCTCACAGGATCTGGAGTACCTTCATGCCTCTTTATCCTATGACGATATAGTTGCCATACTGGAAGATGAATGGGATGAGGACACTCAAACATTCCCCAGAGACGGAATGGCCAAGAAACTGGTTTCTATAGGATTTCTTAACAGATGGAAGGATGTCATGAAAAACCAAAACGATTCCGCATATTTTACGGATGCTGTAAAAAACATTGTTTCCAAATACGGTCCCGTGTTTGTAACCGGCTCCACACTTGGAGGAAGCATATTCACAGCCATTGAATACGATTCTCTGTTTATGGCAGAAAAATACGGCGTTTATGGTGAGGTTAAAGCCAATCTCGCTCTGTCTGCAATACAGATTACAGGAACAGCAGGTGCCGGTTATGGAACCGAAGGATCAAGATTATGGGAAAACTCCCATTATTACTGCGCTATCACCGGCGGTGATAGCAATTCATACGATGCAATGCTGGAACAGCTTAACTCCAACAGGCCGGACCGTGAGAAACTTAAGGTAGCTGCACAGCAGTGGATGCAATCAATCAGAAGTTCAAATGACAAAGATAGTGACAACACCGGCGTCATCAGCATTGAATACACCGGTATCTGGAATCTGTTCCCATTCGAAATCTCCGATAGAATCAAGCAAATCGTTTTGGATTATTACAAGGACAAACGTACTTGCATGGACCTTGAGGATATGGGAATAATGATGACAAACCGATAAATAATGAAGAGTCTTGACAAAAGCATCATAAGAATCTTTCTGACAGTGCTGACAGCCTTAGGGTTGTCAGCCTGTTATGGAGATTATGCCGTTCCCTCCATACAAAGCGACATTCCGGAGTCGGGATCTCCCTTTACCCGTGCTCTTCAGCAGGATGCACTTACGATGCAGGATTTCCGCCGATGCTACGGCGTTGGATTCAGTTACGATGGAATCTGGGGGCAACGATGCAATCTGAGGGATGTCCACTGCCGGGTGTTTGACTTTGACGCAGTTAAGAGAAAAAGCGATGAGGTTCATGAAAGACTCTATCGCTTTTCGACCAATAACCAAGTCACCTTTGAATGCAACACAGCTTTCAGTCATAGTCAATACAGGCAGTATTTCTCCTTTGATGCTGATGTGGAAGCAAAACTCATACTCTTTAACGGCGATGCCCAATCCCACATTGAAATATGGGAAGAGGGAGAGACAAACGATTTCTTCTGTGAATTCAAATACATTGCTCCGGCAATGAGTATGCAGCTGGAAGACGGATCAATATCGGCATTGATTAAGGATGGCGACGGTCAGGATATGCTTACTCCCAATTTTCTTGAGGCAATCAGATGGATGGAAAAACACTCCGATGAGGCAACCATTGACTCCTTCCTGATATGCTACGGCTCACATGTCGTCACAAGAGCGAATCTGGGCGGCTCCATCATTCTTGAGATGACCATGAAGCGCGATTCGCTCCATGATGTTTACTCAAAGAAAAGTATAGGTAATGCAGTGTCATCTATATTCAAGCATATGTCGCAGAGTGAGGAGTATACCACCGAATACAACTTGCTGAACAGTGCCGATTGCTATGTCAAAGTCAAGGGCGGAGACTTGAGCACCATACCTAACGAGATACTGCATTTCCGATTCGGCGAGGCACCCGATATGTCACAATATGTCACCGGCTGGCAGAACAGTCTCAACTATGACCCCGAAGACTACGCCCATAACAACCTTGAGATGACCGACATGGAGATAACACCTATCTGGGATTTCATTCCCAATAAGGAAATCGCCAAACGTGTCATGCTTAGAGTTGAAGGAACCGCCCAGGACCTTATCTATGAGGGCGGTTACCAAAATTACTGCAACACAAGTTTCAGCCTGCCTCAAAAGGTAGAATGCAAGATGGGGGGAAGCAAAGCCTCTTTCAATCAGCCCGATGTCTGCAATATCATATCGTCGGGACGTTATGTGGCAACCGTTTGCCGTGAAACCATAGATTTCCCCTATATCGGACAGAAAAAGGTACAGGTTGTCTATCCCATATATGACCAGCATGTGAACCTAAGTTGCGGTTTCACATTTTACGGTGACACAGCCTACAACGTCTGCTGGCTAAAGAACAAATGCCTGGTTGAGAAGGATACCATCAATCCCATACCGACCGATGGCAAGATCTACATGACCAACGGTGTACCCGGCACCATCTGTTTCAACAATATCAAGTACCAGCCCAGCCAGACAGTGATAGGTTACGAATGGCCTCTGGCAATAACCAAAGATGGTACACTGGATACAAACAAGCCCTACTTCCTTACGTACAAGAAAGGAAAAGATTTCTACCTCAAGCAGAAAGACGGCTCCGAACAGAGCGGCCAGCTGGAAGGACTTCCCGGCTGGAACTACAGCAACGGGCGGATGGTACGCAAGAAAGAGAGTGAATACTTCTATTATTGGAATCCCAATGAGGTCAACCTGTAAGCAATATGAAACTGTCACTTAAAACATATTTGTACCTGGCCGCAGTCATTCTGACCGCCTCATGTGACAAGGACAACACCGTCCTGCCGCCCATTGAGACCGCGCCGGTAGAAATCAGCGAGCAGCGTATTGAGATAGGGTCCGATGCACGCTACTACAGCGTTGACATAGAGGTTAACACCCAAGACTATGCCCTTAATGACCTCATTGCCCAAACACAGACAGAGTGGATCAGCCTGGAGGCCGATACCATAAGCTATAGGGGAAGGCTCACCTTCCACATAGACTCCAATGAAGGGGCCCGCAGCCGCGACGGCATCATCAACCTGAGCATCAAGGGCTCATCGGACCAACAGGTAGCACAGCTTACCGTCCATCAGCACAGCCTGTCCGAGGATGGCACCAACTCCCTGGCCGGTGATTCGCTGAGCCGCAAGGCCCGTGTCGGCTATGGTTATAACATGCTCATTGACTACATGAATCCATCCAGCGTCACCGAGCCCATACTGGACTACGAGCTTCTGGTTAAGGCCGAGCAGAACTGGGGCACCATCATTGCAGAGGAAGGTCGTGCACAGCAGGACTTCCAGTTCCACTGCTCTTACAGCATCGAGGAGATGTCATCATGGATGAGCAAGCAGACATCGACCGAGGTCGATTTCCTGTTCTGCAACAAGAGCGTCGAAAAATTCAAGAGCGTAAAGGAATATGACCTGTCACAACAGACCTTCGGTTACAGCTCACTCAGCAAGGTGGTAGCCACACGCTATGTCGATGAAGGAAAGATACAAAGCATCATTCGTGAGGGTCAGGACCTGTTCACCCCGCAGTTCCGGGAGCTTTATGACCAGGTGAACGACAAGCCCACTGCCCAGAACGTAAAAAAACTCGTTTCAAAGTACGGCACTCATATGGTAATCTACACCGACCTGGGCGGACGTTTGGACTATACCGTCAATTTCATC
>Ga0310786_10008791_pt1 | contig 12914 bp, 10 predicted proteins | sample AusTroGonzalo_MG_FD_203881 | JGI IMG/M metagenome (GOLD analysis project Ga0310786, IMG submission 203881) | Bovine rumen microbial communities from tropical cattle in Woodstock, Queensland, Australia - Gonzalo_03 (v2) (version 2) | ecosystem: Host-associated > Mammals > Digestive system >... | reverse complement strand
TACCAAAAGCATTAATATTTGATTGTGTATATGATCCATATAAATGAGTTGTAGCTTATGTAAAAGTGATACAATGAAGTTTTAAAATATGAGATAATCTTTATCTAATACACTCAAAAATATGATTACAGCCGACTGAGGTTGGTCATTTCTCTCCTGAATATGTGAAAGACCCTGCACTTAGTAAATGACAGATATGATATATCGTCACATGATTGAAATCAGTACGTGAAGCCCAAATTTGAGATACGATAGTATGATGATTATCAAAGGCAGATTTGGAAGATAGAGATTATATTCAATCTTTAGCTATTCCTTGATTCAAAAAAAGCAAACCATTCGTATATGCATGAGTGTATCCAATTGAGACTACTGAGTATGACAAACTCAAAGATAGCCTAGCAAAACTGTGTCTAAATGATAGTTCAATAGAATATACGATGGAAGATTCAAAAGCTCTTTGACTATGATTTAGATGTGGATTTTTGTGAATGCTCCACATGGATATCATCAAAGAAAGATTGTTTAGAGAATTTGGAATTGAGACGATATTTACTACACCTACTGTAGTTTATTTAATCAAATCAAGGACTCCAGCATTGGAAAAAATAAAATCTTGAGCAAATGTGACAGAGTTAGCTAAGACGTGATATTACAAACAGATAATTAATAATTTTGAGCCAGTTAGTCAAAATGACAATATTGATATGACAGTTTGAGAGATTATTGAGAAATGTTGAGAAAAATTGAAATTACGAATCATAGCCAGAGCATGATCAGATGTCCCAGAACAATGAATTGTAGATGAAATTTATGAGCCTATGGCTGATGTGGAGATTGTCTGACCTCAAGAATATGCTTGAGATATCATGCAATTGTGTCAAGAGTATAGATGAGAGATGAAAAATATGGAGCACATTGATCAGACTAGAGTAGTATGGAAATATCTCATGCCTATGTGAGAAATCCTGGTTGATTTCTATGATAGACTGAAATCTGCTACCAAGTGATATGCTACGATGAATTATGAATTCAGAAAATATGTAAAATCAGATCTTGTAAAGCTTGATATATTTTTAAATAATGAAAAAATGGAGGCTCTTTCCATGATCCTCCATAAAAGTAATGCAGTATATAAATGAAGAGAAATAGTCCAAAAACTTAAAGAATTAATTCCAAGACACCTATTCGTAATCCCGGTCCAGGCATGAATTTGAACCAAAATGATAGCTAGAGAAAATATCCCAGCGATGAAAAAGGATGTATTAGCAAAATGTTATGGTTGAGATATTACTCGTAAGAGGAAACTTTTGGCAAAACAAAAAGAAGGTAAAAAAAAGATGAAGACTATGGGAAGTGTAAATGTCCCATGAGATGTCTTCATCAAGATGGTAAGTAAATAAAATAATGAAGAATTAATAATGAAGAATGAATAATTTTATTTTTCCTACATTGTTAATTTTAAATTCTTAATTAAAATCCATGATTTTAGGAATTGATCCATGAATAAAGAAACTTTGATATGCTTTAATTCAACCAAACTTGAAAATAGTTGATGCATGAATTTTGAGAATGGAAGAAAAAAAATTTGAAAGGATTGAACAGTATTATAGGATGTTAGAAATTCATGATTTTTTTGAAGAAATGATAAAAAAAAATAAAATAGAAAAATTAGTCATGGAAAGATATTTCATCACAGATTTTAATAAGAAAAATGCGGAATTTCTTTATGGGATGAGAGGAGTAGTGATGACTCTTGCTATGAAAAATTGAATAAAAATTTATGAATATACACCACAAGAGCTCAAGAAAAATATTACATGAAATCCCAAAGCAGATAAGGAGACAGTACAGAGATTTATAACAAAAATTTACAAACTCGAAGATATTCCAGAATTTCATGATGCAGCAGATGCTCTTTGATTTGCATTTTTAGGTACTAGAAAATAGGTTATTTTAGTCTATCCCACTCAATCTCTCAATACCATTTTCTGTAATTACAACCATGTATTCCCACTGAGCTCAGAGATCTCATTTTTTACAGTACAAATTCCAATCGTTGTTTCATTTGTACATTACATCATCGCTTTTTACAGCAGTTATGGGTTCAAAACACACAACCATTCATGGTACAAATTGAATTTTTTTTGTATCGGGATGCGGATAATTGTATATGTATGGTCTTTCATGTCATTTAATTCCAACTCCATGTCATGTGAGAGTTTTGATTATATTAAATCAATTATTTGTGACTACATTGTAGACTTCTCTGGAGAAATCATAGACATATTTTCATGGTCAAACTGCATTAAATCCGGCATCGAGTGCTCTTTTGGTACTATTAATCAAATCTTGAGCGAGTGGATTTGTCATCTCTCATCCAATTACGATAGAAAAAGCACTATCTGACACGAATTTATTGTGAGTTACTCATGTATCTACTTTCAATAAATCTCAATTTTTCAGCACATAATCATCAGGTATTCCGTGAACTACACAATCATTTACAGATAAACATAGATTTGCAGGAAATCATTCAAATCATTTGAAGGTTCATTTTATATGATTTTTATCCATGAAATTTTGAGCTAAATCTTCCAGCTCAATTAAGCTAATTCATGCTTTACAATTATCTCTCATCAGATAGAGTAACTCATTCAAATACTTTCAAGCTTCACGAATTCATTCAATCTGTTGCTTGTTTTTTATAATTATTCAATCATGTGCAGACATTTTCAAATCAGTATATAATATAAATAATTAATGTCATTCTGAGCGATAGCGCCGTGCTCGGCTTTAGCAGAGAAGAATATATTTTTATATTCTTCGTCGCTTTGCTCCTCAGAATGACATAAATCACAATAATAATTATTTTCCAGAAGATCAAAATCATCATTCATTTCTATCTGTTTCATCCAAATTTTCAACCTCAATTCGATTTACATAATGACATTTCTCTATAATCAATTGTGCAATTTTATCTCATTTTTTCACTTCAAAATCATCTTGTCCAAAATTTATAAGTATTATTCAGATGTCTCATCTATATCAAGAATCTACAACTCCGGCCAATACATCGATTCAGTACTTATATGCAAGTCAGCTGCGAGGGGCAATTCTTGCATAATATCAGTCAGGCACTGCACAAGAAAGATTTGTTTTAAATAATTTTCTTTCACCTATTTTCAAAATATAGTCTTCAGTGGAAAATAAATCATATCCAGCATCTGTGGGTGTATTTTGTTGAGGTATAATTGCATCATTTGATAATTTTACAAATTTTATTTCCATTTATACTATTACAATATAAAAGTTAAAGATTAATTTCATTTCGAGAATAAATTCTTTTTATTCATTCTGGTAGCGTCTTACATTGATTCCATGGTTTATCTATCATGTAGCACTTGATTCAACTATTAGCACAATCGATACATGTATCCAAATTGTCTTCAATAATTATTTTAGCTCAAATTTCTTTGCATATATCAGACTTCTTCTTTTCCCATTTTGTGAAGAAATTTGCAAAAATGACCTTTTCAAAACATCATTTATAATGTTTGTGTAGCCACAGTAGTGTATCTGGTTTTAGAGGTGAAAGTCTAGCTGTTACAGCATAAAATTTATATCATTGTTCCTTTATCCTTTGGATATTTTTTTTAGCCCACTGAACAGGTTCAATTTTATTAAAAAGTCATGATCACAGTTGAAATGTAGCAAACAATCTAATTGCTTGATTTTGTGTTAGTCATAAACTTTCTATATTCCATACATTGTAATCAACCAAATCTTCCCATTTAATTTTGTGATTATTAAACATATATTTATGTCTTTTTAACATAGATTTCAAAGTTTCTGACAAGACTTCATCTATATCTACTGCTATAATTTTATTATTCATAGAAATTATTAAGAATTAAGAATTTTTCGAAAATTATTTATTATTGGTTATTAATCATTCTCCGGTCTTTTTCAAATAATTCTTTGTATTGATTTATTATTCCAGTGTCAATCAAAATAATTCAGATCTCTCTATTTTTGTCTAAACTGGCATCGGATAGGTTCATGCTTCACAATAGTAGCTTTTCGTTATCAATCAAAATCATCTTTGTGTGATTGTAATATTTATTGAATTTCCTAGCAATTCATGGTCAAAAATAATCTATCAAATAATCATTTGATTCTGTATTAGATACAATAAATCTGATATCATCCAATTCGATAGATTTTTCTTTTAGTATATCCAGAATATTTTCATCTATGATATATTGTGTCTGGATCAGGATACTCTTTTTTGCATTTGAAAGCAAATTTTCAATTGCAGTACGACAATTAATATTACAGATAACTAAATTTGGATGGATATCATCTAGGTATATTTCTTCTCAATTCCAATCCTTATCAAAGATAGTATTCAAACTATTCCAGACACTGGTATTTTCTGAATAGAAAAAATGTTCGCGATTTGTGAAAAAACTAGAATGGGTAAGATTTGCAGTTTGAACCCAAAATCAAGAATCGATTAATGCAATTTTGCTATGTGTATATAATGTCCCCATCTGATCATCATTTTTTATCTCAAATCTTGGATAGTCAGAAAAATATTCTTCGATTTGTTTCCGAGTATTTTGATATTGTTGATATTTTTTGTCTTCCATAATCATTTTTACTATGACTCATTTTTCCAAAAGTCATTTCATAATTTGTTTGATTTCTTTTTTTGTGTATTCATATGTTTGGATTTTTACTGTATCATCGGCAGATGAAAGAGACTTTGAAAATGCATTTCGGCTATTTACAGGTGAATAGTATAATATTCAAGTGATATTTTGAATTCATTTTAAGTTTTCTAAAATTTTTTCATCATTATTTTCCGGAAATATAATTCAATTTTTATTTATTGTAATTTTTAAATCTTTGGTAAAAAATGCTATGATAATTACGATAATCACTAATATTAATATAAATTTTTCGATAGTGAAATTTTTCATACCCAGAAATTTGACAAATTTAATAAATTTGATTATAATTACATTTGTGTTTAATGATTTTGTAAAGTAAAATCAATTGGAATTTATGATATCTGATGTATTTATTTATATTATAATTGATAAAAATGGCTATGGAAACATTTAATTCTGTGGAAAATAATGAAATTAATGAGTCTCTATTTTGATTTAGGCAAGAATTAAAATCTTTAAAAAAATTGATTAAATCTCAATTATCAGCAAGGGATTTAAATAATGAGAATGATGAAACTGATCCTAAAATTATAAAATTAAAAAATACGGATTGTCAGTTAGTAGATAGATGATCTAATCTTGAGTTAAAGGTTGTTAAACCATGAGATGAGGGTAAATATTGACTAATAATAAAAATTGAAAATTGAAAATTTGTTTTTTATGCGAAGCATGAATGACAGTATGCCGATGAAATGTTTAATGAGATGAAAAATGAAACTAATATAAAAATTGTAGACAATGATAGTATTAATAAAATAAATTTATATATGGAATCATGCGGTATTAAGCCAATTGAAGAGTCGGAAGATGTTGCTATATTGGAAGAATTGCTTTCAAATTTACATAATGTTATTGAGTTAAAAAATACAGATTGTCAATTGGTAGAAAAATCCTCTAATCTTGAATTAAAAGTTGTTAAGCCATGAAATGAAGGTAAATATTGATTAATAATAAAAATTGAAAATTGAAAATTTGTTTTTTATGCAAAACATGAATGAAAATATAGTGGTGCTATGTTTGATGAATTAAGAAATAGTTATGATGATTTTGTTATGACAGATGATGATAATATCAATAAAGTGAATTTATATTTAAGGTCTATTGGTCTTGATTTAATTAATGATCCTGAAGATATTGATAAATTAAAACAATTATTTTCAAGATTTGATAAGACCGAATAGTAAAATTTTGTTATGTTGATATTTTTGGACAACACATCATATATAATACATATTGTTGACATTTTATATACAATGTGTATAATATATAATAGCAGTATGGTTATAGATGGATTTATAAATTAATTATTATAAAAATGGACAATACAGCTAAAACACCAAAGGAAAGATTACAAGAAGCTGGAGAAAGTTGAAAAAAAGCAATAAAAAATGTATGATCAACAATTAATAATGCAGCAGCTTGAGTGTTTAATACATTGAAAGCATGATATCAAGCTATTGATGCATGAGACAAAGCAATATGAAATGCTATTGAAAAAAAATTAATAGAAAAAGGCAAGAATACATCATGAAAAGTTGCTAAATTTTTTAGAGATAATATATTGAAATTGTTGCTCGCAACTTCTGTATTGACGTATTGAGGGGTGAAAACTACCCACTATGTAAAAGATAAAAATAATGATAATACAGAAGTAGTTATAAATAATAGCGAAGATGAAATGAAAAATACAATTAAAGAAATCTTTGAAAATGAAGATGTAATAAATGATATTCAATGATCTTGAAAAGTATGGCAAGATAAATGGGAAAATAATTATTTATGAAACAACGAATTTTGGAATGAAAATTATGATTGATTAAATCAAAGGAAAAAAGTCATAGAGTGATTCTGTAGAATGGTTGAGTCATGAGATATTGATATGATTTTTCAAAAAGCAGATGAGGCATGAGTGCCAAGACAATGTATATATTTAGCATTGGCAGAATCAGCTCGACAGGCATCAGCTAATTCTGGAGTAGCATGATGATATCGGCAATTTACAAATACATCTGCAATAAGTTTTGGGTTGAATGAAGAATGAGGTCCAGATAATCGTGGAGATAAAGTCAAAAGTACAGAAGCCGCAATGAGGCATTTAAAAGCAAATTATGATATAGTTTGTAATTATGCAGATGAATTATGATATGATTTATCAGAGAGTGATAAATGGATGCTATCATTTTATATGTATAATTGAAGCCCTAAATTGGTAAGAAGTGGTATGAAGGCATGTAAATGAGATATTAGTAAATATCCTGATAAATTAAAAGCTCCGAATTGAAAAAAAGAAAATAATAATTATGTCCCACGTATACTAGGTATACAAGATGCATTAGAAGAAATATTTAAAGAAAATGACTATGATATCCAAAAAGTAAAATTATCGGCTAATATTTTGACTCATGTAAAAACTACTGCGGATAGTCTTTATGAAGAATATCAAAAAAAATCTTCATCTTTGAGTACTGAAGAGAAAAAAGCTACATTAATAGAAATTAAATGACAATATAAAAACGAATATGATAGTAAACAAATTTCACAAAGTTACTATGAATGAGCAATTAGAGCTATAAATGAAGTAATTCAAGGTTTAGAAGATTCAGATTAATTTATCAATCCTACTACAAATTCACCTTTTACACTGAAATTACTGTTTTTTACGAGTTCCATTAATTCATCGAGAGTTCAATTGAAAATTTGTTCATACATTTTGCTTATTTCTCTACCTACGAATATTTTTCCATCAAATCATAAGTCTTTTAGTTCTGATAATAATTTTTCAAATCTGTGTACTGACTCATAAAAAAATACAGGACTATCTTTTATTATTCATTCTTTCCTATTAATTATTCATTTTAGTGTTGTTTGTCTTCATTTTTTTTGTGGTAAAAATCACAAAAAGGTGAAACTACTTGTATCAAATCCTGCTGAAACTACACTTGGAATTAGTGCATTTGCTCCTGGTAATACAGAATATGGTAAATTATTTTCATTACACAGTTGAATTAGAGATTTTCCTGGATCAGAAAGTCATGGAGTTCAGGCTTCAGATACTACTCAAATATCATTTTCTTGCATCAATTTCACATAAAAATTCAATTTTCATTTGTCAGTAAAACTTGTCAGCGAATAGAATTCTTTGTTTGAGTAATTTATCTCATACATTGATAATAATTTTTTGAAAGTCCTTGTATCTTCACAGATAAATATTTTTAATTCTTTGAATAAATTTAGAGCTCTCAAAGTGATGTCATCTTTATTTCATATAGGAGTGGGGATTAAGTACAGCATTTATGCCTTTAAATAAAAGTAAAAAGCAATTCATAAAATTACAAACCATATAGCAACAGATCATCGAAAACTATACAAAAAGTTTGATTTGATTGTCTTATGATGGAAAACTTGCATTCCAAATACTGCTCACACAAATCATCACATCAATGTTAAAATCAGAAGAGTTTTTTCACTAATTCTCCATTTTTTTTTGATAGCTTTCCTTTTGTCAATTCATCGGATGATGAACGTGATGATATTTATTAAAACAAAATAAATGAGTATTATTTTTGTAATCATAAACCCGTTTATCACAATATAAATTATTGGAGTTTAGTATATGGTATTTTTTTGGTAAATCAAGGAAATATACTTTTTTGATTGATAAAAAAATTTTTTTTCTTATTATGAAATTGTCGTAAGGTCGTAGCTCATCGGTAGAGCAGTGGTCTCCGAAGCCATGTGTAGTAGGTTCAATTCCTACCGACCTTGTATTTGTTTATATTCTCCATTAATATGATAGATCCTCAAATAGAAGAGTCATGGAAAAAAGAATTATGGGATGAATTTCAAAAACCATATTTTTTGGAAATAAAGGAAACTTTGCAAAGAGAAAAGAGTGGATGAAAAATAATATATCCTGAATGAAAAAATATTTTTAATGCATACAATACAACGCCATTTGACAAAGTGAAAGTAGTTTTGTTGTGACAAGATCCATATCATCAGCCATGACAGGCACATTGACTGTGCTTTTCTGTCCAGCCTGGGGTGAGATTTCCACCGTCATTACAAAATATTTTCAAAGAATTAGAAGATGATTTATGAATTAAACCACCAAAAAGTGGGTGCTTACAGAAATGGGCGGAGCAGTGAGTTTTTATGTTAAACTCATCATTGACTGTAAGACAATCTGAACCTATGTCTCATTCAAAAATTGGTTGGGAAAAATTTACTGATGCTACGATACAGCATCTTTCCGATAAAAAGGATTGATTGATATTTGTTTTATGGTGAGCTTTCGCTTGGAGTAAAAAGACACTTATAGACAAAAGTAGACATTATATTCTTGAGGCTGCACATCCATCACCATTGAGTGCATACAGGTGATTTTTTTGATGTAAACATTTTTCAAAGATAAATGAAATTTTGAGAAAAGAGTGAAAAGAGGAAATAGATTGGAGGTTAGAATAGATGGTCTAAGCCAACACATTCCCAATTCTTTCATTCAAGTATCTTTGAAGTCCATCTAATCAATTTAGATTTGGATATTTTTGGAGGAGTCGTTCGGCTCATTCTCTGACTTTTTCTATAAATCTCATATCGCTCAAAATTTCCAATGGTATATCCGTCTCTCATGATTGCATTGTCCCTAAAATTTCTCCAGCTCCACGAGTCTTGAGATCAAGTTCTGCTAATTTGAATCCGTTGTTTGTCTGTTCCATAGCTTCGAGTCTTTTCATTACGTCTCAACTTTTTTTCTTTGTCTCCAAGAAACAATAGGATTGTAGGCTGTTTCTTCAGATTCTTCATCTAAGTTGGTGAAGTTGAGAAAGCCCAAATCTTTCTGCATTTTTTATTACCATGATAGTAGCTTCTGGGACATCTACTCATACTTCTATTACTGTTGTAGAGACTAATATGTCGAATTTATCTCATTTGAATCATTTCATTACTTCATCTTTTTCTGATGGTTTCATTTTTCCATGGAGTAGTCATATCCTGTCGTATAATCATGGAAATAATTGTTTTACGTTTTCAAATTCTGCTATAGCAGATTTTAGGTCTTCCATTTTTTCTGATTCTTCAATCAATGGAGTTACTATGAAAACTTTCTGTTTTTGAGAAATCTTGGTCAATATCCATTGTTTCAATTTTATATATTCACTTTCAGAGATTATTTTAGTATTGATTTCTTTCCTTCATGCTGGTAATTCGTCTATTATACTTACATCAAATTCTCCGAAAAATGCTAAAGCCATCGATCTTGGGATTGGGGTAGCGGACATTTGTAGAATGTGTGGACTTCCAAATTTATTGAAAGCTGATCTTTGTTTTACTCAGAATTTGTGTTGCTCATCGATTACTACATACATCAAATCTTTGAACGAAACATCATCTTGAATTATTGCATGAGTTCAAACTAATAGATTTATTTTTCAATCTTTGAGATCTTGCTTTACTTTGTCTTTTTGCTGTTTTGTCATAGATCATTTAAGTATTTCTATCCTCATACCCAACGGCAAAAGGAGTTTTGCTAGAGTTTTGTAGTGCTGGTCTGCGAGCACTTCTAATGGTGCTAGGAATACTGACTGTGCTCAAAACTTTTTGAAAGTATAATATGCGGCGATTGCAGCGACTACAGTCTTTCCACTTCATACGTCTCATTGGAGTAATCTCATCATAGGTTTTTCTTCATGTAGATTTTCGATGATAGTTTTTAAGGCCTTTTTCTGTGCATTTGTGAGTTGAAATGCTAACTTTGAAGCTATATCTTTTACGATAGCCCGGTCTACTTGGCATTTTGTAGAAAATGTTGTTCAATCTTGGTACTCCTTTCTCATAAGTAGCGAATGTAACTGGACTCTCAATAATTTATCAAAAAACACTCTATATTTTGCTTGTCAAAGTTTGTCTATATTGTCAGGATAATGTATCTGTTTAAAAGTATCACAAATACCCATTAAACCGAAATTTTTCAGAAATTCTGCAGGTAAATATTCTGAAAATAAATTGTCTATTTGTGGTAATACTAATCGCATTTTGTTTGCAAACCAATTTGGTTTGATTCAGTTCATTTCAGAATAGATTGGGAATATTCATCATGCAGACATATTATTTTGGATCTCTGTGAATTCAGATGGAGATACTTCTGGATTTGTAAAAACTATTCTTCAAAATTTATATGCTGGTTTTCAAGTGATGATATATCGTTTATCTTTTTCGATTTTTGAGGCAAGATATGATGCATTGTAAATTGCAATCTTTCCCAAATTTCAGAGCTCGTCTTGAAATTTGATATCGTAGATTTTTAAGTGTCATTTTTGGAAAAAACTTTTGTCTGTGATTAGTCATTTTACGGAGCAGACGATTGATTTATCTTGTAAATTGATTTGATCTAATGTCATGATACTTTCTCTGTTTTCGTATGTCCTAGGAAAATATTGCAAAAAATCTTTCACTGAATTGATTCAGTTTTTATTTAGGATTGAAGTATATCTAGCTGTAGTTTTTAGTTCTTTGTATAGCTCCATTATCTAAGTATTTTGATATTTTAAAGCCCCCTATATCCCGCTAAAGCGGGAGAATAGCCCCCTGGCAAAGAAGAAATTTCCTCCCCTGCTAGGGGAGGTTGTTTCTGCCGAACGAAGTGAGACTAGGTGGGGCTGTCAATAAAAAATATATTTTTCACTACGTTCAAAATGACAAAAAATCATTTTACGATTAATTATTTATATTTTTTTATTTGAAATTCCAATGTATTTTAGTATAAATGTTCAGATAAGTTGATAATGTGCTATTTTATTAATTCTAAACTGAAAACTTATGTTTAAAAAAACAAAAAATGTATGGATTTGATTGGCTACGATTTTAGTATTGTTAGCTTTTGTTTGAACATACAATACAGCTCAAAAAAAAGATAATAAACCTGTTGAAATAGTTGAACATACAGAGAAGGCTCCTTTGAATGAGTTTTTGTGATTGTATGATAGTGGTGTTTTTGAAAAAATTGATGTAGTAAATGATAAGAAATTGGTTTGATATATCTTATTAACAGGATTGTCTTCAGAAAAAGTATTAAAATTTGATACTATAGAATCGGAAAAACCTAATAGTACTTCTTTGAAAGATCTATGAATAGAAGTAGTAGGATGAACGGAACTTAATGTATCTACAAAAGAGGATTGATTGTGGACTTCGGTTGCAAAAGAAATTCTCCCTTTGATATTGTTTTTGTTATTATTGGCTATAATATTTAAATTCACTATGCCAAAGTGATGACCAATGTGAATTACGACTAAGACATGAACAGACAATACAAAAACGAAAATTGATACAAAATTTTCTGATGTAGCTGGTATGGAAGAAGTGAAAGAAGAATTGAATGAGATAGTTGATTATCTAAAAAATCCTGAGAAATATCGTAAAGTTTGAGCAAGACCTCCAAAGTGAGTTTTGCTTTATGGGCAGCCAGGATCTGGAAAAACATTGTTGGCTAGGGCAGTAGCATGAGAAGCAAATGTTCCATTTTTCTCAGCATCTGGATCTGAGTTTATGGAGATGTTGGTGTGAATGTGAGCAGCAAAAGTTAGGACATTATTCCAAAAAGCAAAAGCTGCATGAACTGCAATCGTGTTTATTGATGAGATAGATGCTATTGGATGAAAGAGAGGAGTCTGACATACAGGATGACATCAAGAACAAGAACAGACATTGAACCAGATTCTTACAGAGATGGATGGTTTTGATAACAAGGCTCATGTGATAGTGATGGCTGCTACAAATAGACCTGATATGTTGGATCCAGCATTGCTTAGAGCATGAAGATTTGATAGAAAAATTTTGGTTTCAGCTCCAACTTATGAGGAAAGGAAAGCTATATTTGATTATTATCTCAAAGATAAAAAGGTGGATAAAAGTGTAAATTTGGATTCTCTTATCAAAAGGACTAGTTGATTGGTTTGAGCTGATATTGAGAATATTGTAAATGAGGCATCATTGAAATTAGCAAAAATAAATAAAGAGGTTTTGACAGAATCTGAGTTTGAATATGCTATAGAAAAAGTTTTGATGTGACCTGAGAAAAAAGTGAAGAGTATGCAGGAGCAAGAAAAAAAGACAATTGCTTATCATGAATTATGACATGCTGTGACATCTCATTTATTGCCAGATGCAGACAAA
>Ga0310786_10008790_pt1 | contig 12914 bp, 12 predicted proteins | sample AusTroGonzalo_MG_FD_203881 | JGI IMG/M metagenome (GOLD analysis project Ga0310786, IMG submission 203881) | Bovine rumen microbial communities from tropical cattle in Woodstock, Queensland, Australia - Gonzalo_03 (v2) (version 2) | ecosystem: Host-associated > Mammals > Digestive system >... | reverse complement strand
CTGGAGTCAGGTTTTTGATAAAACTATTGAAATTTTGATACGTCGAGCTGTTTAAAAGGCTGATGTCTTTGATAAACAGCTGATCGTTAAATCCAATCACGCCCAAATAGATACCCTCTTGAGTAGTCGGATTTGGGGTTGGTGTTGGATCATCCGGCTTGACAGGTTGCTTATCGCAGGCCACTGCCAACAAGGTGATTAAAACCGCGAAACAAAGCGGAATAAGGTTTCTTTTTAACATAATGGTAAGGTTTTGTATTAATTTCTAATCAATTGTGAATTATGAATTCTGAATTATAAACTGCATAATCTGTACAGCATTCGTAGCTGCGCCTTTGCGAAGGTTGTCAGCTACAACCCAGAGATTCAGCGTTTTAGGCTGGGAATAGTCGCGACGAATACGACCCACGAACACTTCGTCTTGGTGCTCAGCATATTTCGGCATAGGATAGACATTCTCAGCGGGATTGTCGAGAACCTTCACACCAGGCATATTGTTCAGTAAATCATACACTTCCGAGATTTCATACTCGTTGTGGAATTCTACGTTCACAGCTTCGGAGTGTCCACCCGTAACAGGCACGCGAACGACTGTAGCAGTAACCTGTATATCATTATCTCTCAGAATCTTACGAGTCTCGTTCAAGAGTTTGATTTCTTCGGTCGTATAACCATCGTCCGTGAAAGATCCGCCATGAGGGAACAAGTTCATGTCGATGGGATAGGGATAAGCCATCTCTGCAATCGGAAGATTCGCGCGCTCATACATCAGCTGATCAACAGCCTTTTTGCCCGTACCCGTCACCGATTGATAGGTGGAAACGACCAAACGTTTAATCTTAAAACGCTGATGCAGAGGTGCTAACGCCATCACCATTTGGATAGTAGAGCAGTTCGGGTTCGCGATAATGTGATCTTTGGATGTAATCACGTCGCCGTTGATTTCGGGCACGACCAATGGAATATTAGGATCGCTGCGCCAAGCGGCGGAGTTGTCGATGACCACAGTACCGACAGCGGCGAACTTGGGGGCGTACTCTTTCGAGGCTGCGCTGCCCGCCGAGAAAATTGCGAACTCCGGCTTAGCAGCAATGGCATCCTCCACAGACACCACAGCTACCTCACGGTCTCCGAACATCACCTTTTTCCCAACAGACTTCGAAGAGGCTGCAGGAATGAACTCGCAATCCCCGAATCCTCTTTCAATCAACACTTTACGCATTACTCCACCCACTAAACCGGTGGCTCCTACTAAGGCTATTTTCATTGTTTCTTTATTTTTTTGAAAAAAGTTATCAACAATACTTGACTTTCGGCGGCAAATGTAGTATTTTTGCAAACATAATACGAAAACAAAAACTATGAACGTAAAAACATTGAAAACATTATTCGTAATGTTATTTTTTTTCGGAACGACCCAGGTCGTAGAATGTCAAACAGCCTCAGAATTAGAGCGTTACGACATTATTATCAGCGAGGTGATGGCCAAGCCAAATCCAGCCATTGGGCTGCCTGCAGTGGAGTATGTCGAGTTGCATAACCGTCTCCCCTACCCTGTTTCGCTGAAAAATTGGAAGTTAAATGTCGGAAACACCGTCAAAAAGCTCCCAAACATCACCCTCGACAGTTGTGATTACGCTGTCATCATCGCACAAAAGTTCGAGACTGACTTTGCGCCGTTTTGCGACCACCTCTACACGCTCTCCTCATTGGCAATCACGGATGGCGGACAATCGTTAACGCTTTATAATCAGCACGATGCGGTCATCCACCATGTCCAATTCAAGAAAGAGTGGCATTCGGAAATCATCAAACAGGAGGGTGGATGGTCGTTGGAGATGATAGACGAAGGCTGGCCGTGCGCTGGAAAATGGAACTGGGATTCCTCCACGGATCCGCTCGGCGGCACGCCCGGACGCGCCAATTCCATCCGTAACACGCTGAATGACAATAATTCTCCGACAATAACGGGCGTAACAATGACAGACTCGCTAACTCTGCGTGTCCACTTCTCTAAAACGCTTAGCGAAAACGTTTTAGAACAAGAGGCGCTATTCCAAACGTCACCCAACTTGGAGATTCAACGCATCTCGGAGGTGCCTCCAACATTCAGCTCTTTAGATGTGCGCTTCAAGAATGCACCACATTCCAACGTCACCTATCGACTCGTCGTGAACGGAAATCTAACCGACTGCAGCGGGAACCTATATCCCGTTTATCAGGAAGCCCCGTTCGGCATTTCTTCACCTCCTTCGCACAACGATTTGGTTATCAACGAAATCCTAACCAACCCTTTGGACAATCAGAACGCGGACTATCTGGAAATCTACAATCGTTCGAACCGTATCATTGATTTGAAGGACGTGAAGGTCGGCTACGGCGGCGACACTCTTCCGCAGAAGGCGGTGATTGCTGTTTCCAAAGGCTTCCAACTACATCCTCAAGAATATGCGGTTCTTTGCAAGCAGAAGGAAATCACGCAACAACAATATATATGTAAGGATGAAAACCGGTTGATAGAGTGTGATTCAATGCCTGATTTTGCCATCAGCGAAGGTATTATCCATTTAACGGACAGAAGTTTGCGTCCTATCGACCGTTTGGCGTACTCTGAAGAGATGCATTATGATAAATTGCTGACGACCAAGGGCGTAAGTTTGGAACGGTTGTACGCCAACCATCCCACGCAGGATGAGAACAACTGGCGGTCAGCGGCGGAAAGCGCAGGTTTCGGGACACCCGGCTATCAAAACTCGCAGTCCGGAAATGCAGAATCAGAGGATGAATTCGCTGTCATGCCCGACGTTTTTTCGCCCAACAATGACGGTTTTGAATACTATACGGAGGTTTTATGCAATTTCACGGAGGAGGAAAACCGGGTGAGCATCAACATATTCAACAACCATGGCCATCCCGTGAAACAACTGGCCAACAACGTGTTATGCGGAACAGAAGCCTTCTTTCGCTGGGAGGGAAACGACAACAACGAAAATCCTGCTCCTGCGGGCATGTACGTCGTGCAAATTGAAAGTTGGAATCTACACACACAGAAAACGGTGCGCAAACGGAAGGTCGTCTCTATTTACCGACAGTGAACTGCAACCCGTCATAACCTAAAGTGACATGCGGCGGCAATGTTTTCTCCACATCGGCGTATAAGCCCATGTGGTGGGAAGAGTGTGTAAAGTAGGCGTGCTGCGGGTTAACCTTTTCCACGAACTGCAGTGCCTGTTCCACATTAAAGTGAGAATAGTGTTTCTCGTGATGTAACGCATTCACCACCAGCACTTCCACACCGTAGAGGAGTTCCATTTCGGAATCCGCCACAAAACTGGCATCCGTAATGTAGGCAAACTTGCCGATGCGATAGCCCAAGATGGGCAAGGTCAGATGTCGCACCTGAATAGGCTGTATTTCAACATCTTGAACATAGAAGCTGTCGTGACGGACAGGATGCAGTTGGAAAGAGGGCGCGCCAGGATAGGGATGTTCCTTGAAGGCGTAGTCGTAATCTTTGCGCACGACATTCAGCACGCGCTGCATACCGTAAATATCCATGGGTCGTTTCCGTCTAAAGTAGATAGGACGGATGTCGTCCAACCCGGCCAGATGGTCTTTGTGCTCGTGGGTAAGGAGCACCGCATCCACATCCGTAATCTGCTCGCGCAGAAGTTGTTGCCGAAGGTCAGGACCTGTATCGATAAGCAGATGTACACCATCGACCTCCACGAACGCGGAGGTACGCAAACGCTTGTCGCGCGGATCGGTCGAGCGACACACCTCGCACTGGCACCCCACCACCGGCACCCCCTGCGAAGTCCCGGTTCCTAACAATGTAACCTTCATCATATCACGCCCGTTTTGTGAAACATCCAACTATTTTCAACAGGTATTTTACTCATTATCAGCAAGAAACTTAAAAATACTATTAGGTCGCAAAAGTACAAAAAAATGCAACATTCCCCCTTAACCTTTTAACCCAAAAACCTAAACCCTAAACTCTAAACCCTAAACTCTAAACATCTAAACCCTAAACCTCCTAACCCCTTGAACTTTGAACCTTGAACTTTGAACTTGAAACCCGAAACCTGAAACCTGAAACCCTAAACTCTAAACCCTAAACCCTCAACCTCCTAACCCCTTGAACTTTGAACCTTGAACTTTGAACTTGAAACTTGAAACTTGAAACCTGAAACTTGAAACCTGAAACCCTAAACCCTAAACCTTAACCCCCAACTTTTTCTTGCAATATTTTTTCAACTTTTTCGTTAGCGAGGAGTCTAACCAAACAAATTGACCTATATAAAATATGAAAGTACATTTTATCGCCATCGGGGGCAGCGCTATGCATAATCTGGCTATCGCCCTCAAAATCAAAGGGTTTGAAGTTACTGGATCGGATGATGAAATCTTCGATCCCGCTAAAGGTCGCCTCGCCAAATACGGTATCCTTCCTGATAATATCGGCTGGCATCCTGAGAAAATCACTCCGGACTTGGATGCTGTCATCCTCGGCATGCACGCCCGCGAAGACAACCCCGAACTTCTGAAAGCCAAAGAGTTAGGACTTCGCATATACTCCTACCCAGAATATCTCTACGAACAGAGCAAAGACAAAATCCGTGTCGTGGTCGGCGGCAGCCACGGAAAGACCACCATCACATCTATGATTATCCATGTGCTTCAGCATCAGCATATTGACTGCGACTACATGGTTGGAGCGCAACTCGAAGGCTTCGAGGTCATGGTGCGCCTCTCCGATACCGCCAAGGTGATGGTCATCGAAGGCGACGAATACCTCACCTCCCCCATCGACCGCCGTCCGAAGTTCCACGTCTATCAGCCCACCATTGGCATCATCAGCGGCATCGCATGGGACCACATCAACGTTTTCCCCACTTTCGCAAATTACGTGGAGCAATTTGAAATCTTCGCCAAGATGATTCCTGCCGACGGACAACTCATTTACTGTCAAGAAGATGAAGAGCTTCGCAAGCTCGGCGAACGCATCTCCAACACCACCCGGAAGCCTTATGGTGTGCATCCTTACTACATCCAGGACGGCATCACTTACCTCAAACATGGCGAGAAATCTTACCCGCTGCAGATATTCGGCAAGCACAACTTGATGAACATCAACGCGGCACGATTGGCTTGCAACGCATTAGGTCTCACCGACGAACAGTTCTATGAGGCCATCGTCTCTTTCAAGGGCGCGTCAAAACGTTTGGAACTCGTCGCAAAATCAGCAGACTGTGCGGTTTACAAAGACTTTGCGCACTCTCCTTCCAAACTGAAAGCCACTATCAACGCCGTGCGCGAGCAATATCCCGACCGTAAATTGGTGGCTTGCATGGAGTTGCATACCTTCAGCAGCCTTACGGAGGAGTTCCTGCAGCAATACGCCCACGCGATGGATGAAGCGGATGTTGCGATGGTTTACTACTCTCCCGCCGCTGTTCAACACAAAAAGCTCCCCGCCATCCATCCGGAAATGATTTTCAAAGCCTTCGAACGTAATGATTTACAAGTTTTCAACGATTCCGAAAAGCTCCAAAACGCCCTGCTGGAAACGGATTGGCACAAGTCGGTTCTGCTTCTGATGTCCTCCGGAAATTTTGATGGAATTAATTTAAACCAATTCGGAGAAAAAATTGTATTTTCGCGGGCTTAAAAAAAAGCAATATTTTAAATTAATGATTCTATAAAATAACAATAAAAATATTTGGCAATGAAAAAGTTAAGCTTATTCTTGTTAGCGGTTGTCGTAAGTCTGATTTGTGTTGCGCAACCAGAAATTAAATTCGAAAACACCACCTACGACTTTGGTAGAATCAAAGAAGAGGGCGGTAAAGTGACCGGCAAATTCATTTTTACTAACGTGGGTAACGAGCCTCTGGAGCTCACCAACGTCCGTCCGGGTTGCGGTTGTACAGCTGCAAACTACACCAAAGGCGCCATCGCTCCTGGTGAACAAGGCTACATTGAAGCCACCTACAATCCTTACAACCGTCCGGGTGCTTTCAACAAAAACATCCGCGTGACCACCAACGAACCTCGTTTCTTGGAAAACGACAAGGCCACCCCGCACATGATCTTCATCAAGGGTGAAGTCATCAAACGCCCCCCGACAGAATTCGAACTTGCTGGCTATAAGAGCGGTAACGGTATGGTGCGCATCAAAATGTCTGATGTCTCTCACGACATCATGAACTCAGAGAGCGTCCTCGACACTTTCTATGTCCGCAACTTCTGGAACAAACCCGTCTCCTTCAAGATGGAGCAACCTAGCAATTACGTTTCTGAAGTATATCGTAGCTTTAACGCTGAGCTGCTTCCTGGTCAGGAAGGTTTCTTCGTGCTGAAATATGATGCTTCCAAGCGCAATCAATTCGGCCAAGTGAAAGACGAAATCAGATTTGTCACCAACGACTCTATTGATCAGACCAAACGTGTGCATTATGCAATGAACATCAAGGAAGACTTTTCCAAATTGTCTGCTAAACAGAAGAAGAACGCTCCTGTGAGCGCTATTTCAACCGAAAACCTTGATTTCGGCGAAATGCAGAAGAACACCACGAAGACCATGACCTTCACTGTAAGCAACAGCGGCAAATCTCCTCTGATTATCAGATGTTTGGAAACGAGCAACTCCATGTATAAAGTTTCTTCCAACATGATGGAGATTCCTTCAAGTTCCAGCGCTGAAATCAGCGTTTACATCAAAGCCCCGAGTCGTGCTAGCACACAAAATACTTCTATCAATGTTGTAACCAACGACCCCAACAATCCGATTCGCACGGTTCAAGTTAAGGGAAAAGTTATGTAATCAACGAATCACTTTGATAAATAAAAATCCCCGTCAACGCTGGCGGGGATTTTTGTTTATCACAAAATAAATCAATTAAAACTAAAAGTAATTTCTAAAAGATTCGGCTGTTGCCATTTTTCAGTTCTTCGTCCGTGGGCACATTGTCTTTGATGGTATCCACATCAATCACTAACGGGCGGCCCATTGGTCTCGGATTATTGGCACGCGGCTCTTTCGCCGGCGGATTCACAGTAGGTTTTGGCTGTGCATCCGTCTCTTGAGCAGATGTTTTTTGCGGTTGTTCTGACGCACGGTTATTCTTAGGAGCAACATTTTCCTTGTGTTCCTCCAACACAACCGTTTGCTCGTCATGCAAAGAAGCCAATGTATCTTGAGCCACAGTCACTTCCATGGGTTCACTCGATGGAGTAACTTTATCGGGCTTCTGAGACATAAAAACACCCACAGCGGTTCCTACGAGCACCGTAGCCGCAGCACCGGCAATCCAATACTTAGCCGGTCGGTACGTACCCGCATGTTTTTGGAAATTCCGCCACGCAGAGCGTTTGTAGGAATATGTGGCTTCTTCTGCCTTTTCTTGAATCAATTTGTCAAAATCCGTCATAACTACTCATTATAATACTTACTAATAGCGGCCTTGAGTTGGTTGCGCGCACTGTTCACATGCCATGCGGAAGTATTCACCGAGATATTCAGTTGCTGAGAGATTTCATTATGTGAGTATCCTTCAAAAACGAACATATTGAACACCGTTCGCGTTGTGGGCGGCAGCAACTGAATCAAACTCACCAGTTCATGGGAAGAAATCTTAGAGATTGCTTCATTCAAATGGTGGTCCATCATTTGGCCATCCGGCACCTCGTCAATATCCACAAAACTGACCCCATGATCATATTTCCGTCGATAATCCAAGGCGGCGTTACACATCACTTTTTTCAACCAAGCCTCAAAAGAACCTGTGTTTTCATATTTATCAAGGTTAGAAAACACTTTCAAGAACCCTTCGTTGAGCATATCGGCTGCTTCGTCCGTACTTCCCGCATAGCGCATGCAAATGCCCATCGCTTTGCTGTAGAAGTGCTTGAACAACTTGTGCTGCGCGTGGGAGTTTCCCATCCTACTGGCATCCACCCATTGCAACACATCCGAATGCTCTTTCATATAGTATAACGAATTATTTTAGGTAAACCTTGGGTATGTTCGTATTTTTTTTCTGACTTGGCTACTTTACAATCTTAAAACCAAGAGAGAGGATGAACATGTTCTGATGCTGATATTGGGACATCGTGGTCTCAGTATTAGTGAATTTCTCCGCGGCATAACAATAATTGAAATCCAAAGCAAAACGCCAGAAATCAATACCAATACCTGCTTGAGCGCCCCATTGAACTATACCTGTTTTCCAATGTGAATCTTGGAAATTATCAGCAATCTTGAAGTCAAACCTTGGTCCTAACGTCAATCTAAATTTAAAGTTTTCATTATTAATAAAATGGTATCCCAACAATGCAGGGACTGCGATGTAGTGCTGTTTCAAACGGGTATTTGCTGAGATTTCGCCAACAGCGTCTTTTAGCGTGGAACTTTTCAGCACGTAATCGACCTCTGGTTGAAAAAAGAAATTCTGACCCAGTCGCATAAAAATACCTGCTTCCAATCCAAACTTTCTTTCGGTGAGCTTCATGTAATTAGATGCATTTCCCGCCACTTTTATTCCTAAAGAGAATTGGGCGTTTGCAGTACCTATTGTACTGAGATTCAACATAATCATGGAGACGAGTGCCACCAAAACGAATTTGATTTGATTCTTTTTCATATTTTAAAATTAAAAAAAAACATTCAAGATAACGAAAACAGCTCTGACTTATTACACCAATGGCTTTGCTAATCCACCACTATAGGTCGGAGCATACATCCTAATTCAATAACTTACAAGCAGATACCTCTTATTTCATTGATATCTGCAATTCCTTCTTTTTCGCACAAACGAACAAGGTCGTCTAATATCTCACGACCTGCCAGTGGATTGTTGAAATTCACCGTTCCGATTTGCACGGCCTCTGCTCCTGCCATGATAAATTCCAGCACATCCTCGGCAGTGTAGATGCCGCCCATGCCCACCACGGGAACCTTCACGTTTTTGCAAACGGAGTGTACCATTCGCAGTGCTATCGGTTTTATAGCCGCACCTGAGAGTCCTGCATAGACATTGTTAAACACCGGTTTCCGTTTGTGAATATCAATGGCCATCGCTTGGAAGGTGTTGACCAAAGAGAGGGCATCCGCCCCAGCCTCTTCGCATGCCAAAGCCATATCCACAATATTCTCCGCATTCGGCGAAAGCTTGACCATCAGCGGTTTAGTGCACACTTTACGAACTTCCGTCACCACTTCACGAGCCACCTCGGCCTTGATGCCAAACGCCATACCGCCACTTTTCACGTTGGGACAGGAAATATTGAGTTCCAGCATGTCGATATCCGCATTAGAAAGCATCGAAGCGCCTGTGATATAATCGTCCATGCTGTGACCGCCCATATTGGCAATCAGCACATTGCCGAAACGGCGCATCTGCGCGATACCTTCTTGGATGAAATGCTCAACACCAGGATTCTGCAAACCCACGCTGTTCATCATTCCAGATGCGGTTTCCCACACGCGAATGCCTTCGTTACCATCCTTCCCGTGAAGGGTGAGCCCCTTGGAACTAATGCCACCTAAACATCCGACATTATACAATTCGTTATATTCTTCACCAAATCCGAATGTGCCAGAAGCCGCAATGATCGGGTTCTTAAAGGAGACTCCCGCGACTTTCACCGACAAATTGACATTTTCCATATTCTTTTCCAAAAATTATTGTTTTCTCTCACAAAATTACCACAACAGATCTTCCGCATTGAACACGGGACCGTCTTTGCACACTCTTTTCATTCCGTTTTTCGTGCGGATGCTGCATCCGAGGCACGCGCCAATACCGCAAGCCATACGATGTTCCAGCGAGCAATAGCACGTTGTGCCCGCTTCTTTGCACATTGCCGCCACTTTGCGCATCATCACTTCGGGTCCGCAGGTCAGCACCGCATCGTATTGTCCCGCTTTCAACAGGTCGGTGACGAAGCCTTTGTGTCCTTCGCTGCCCGTTTCCGTTGAAATAAAGACATTCTCACACCACGATTTGAAATCCTCCACGGCAAAGAGCTCATCCTTGAATCCCAAGAAGGCATCCACAGAAACGCCTTGGTTCTTAAGCGTTTTAGCTGTTTCGCAGAGCGGAGGAATTCCCACGCCGCCGCCTAAAACGGCCACTTTGCCCTTCAGTTCTTCATATGGATAGCCATTTCCGCACGGTCCAAGAAGCTTAATCGGCAAACCCGGTTTAAGTTCGCTAAAGCACTGGGTTCCCATTCCAACAACGCGGTACATAAACCACAACTCTTCCGGTTCAGCCTTGAAGATACTGATCGGACGCATCAGGGTCAATTCCGTGTCCCAACTCTTCAACATGTAGAATTGTCCAGGCCGCGCTTCGGCTTTATTACGCAACACACGCAGGACGAAAATATCTTCCGTGATTTGCTGATTACTGATAATCTCACTCTCAAAATATCTCATAATCTGATTGTTAGATAAATTCTTAACGACTTATATTTAACGCCGCGAAGATAGGAAAAATATCGTTTTATAGTGTAACAACCACAGCGTATTGCGTTCCAAAGGTGATGGGGTTCAGCATTGCGGTGCCAGACCACCACAATCCGTCACGTAATTGCATGTTTTGCTGTAGAGACGCGATTAATCGCGTCTCTACGGAACCGCGAAGGATTCGAAATGTGCCACGTGATTCCGGATGACAATATCGGGCATAGATGTCATGCGCGGCCAACCCCATGGTTTTTCGCATATTCATCTCCACAAACGGATGCCACTTCATCTTTCCATCTTCTTGATACACAAACATATCCACACCAATATCACCTTCATAATACGGGGCTATATTCTGCTTCAAATAATCAAGAATACATTCTTGCATTACGAGAACCTCCTCTACATTAATATATTGAGAGAGAAAGCGAAGGATTTCCTCATCTGGCATCAACAAATTGCCCCCATAGCCATAATGTTGCGTTTGGAAAAGCGAATAGCCGCGAAATGTCACATCGTTGGACTTACAAGAAAACTCCATTGCAAAATCCTGAACTACAGTATATTGCTTTTCCGCCATAATGCCTCCTTGGCGTTTAATCACACCCGTACATTGGCGCAAGAAGGTCGGATTCGTGCAACCATGCACATACAGATGACCTCGTCCATTCCCCGAATAAGGGGACTTGAAAATCGCGTCAGGATGCGTTTTTACAAAGTCTTCAACTTCCTGAACAGAAGTAAGATAGCGAGGCGATTCTGGAATAGAATTGGGTTCTGGATAATGTTCCCGAAGAAAATCAAGGGCTTGAGATGAGGTTTTTCGATGAGCCAAATCGCGCCACATCCGCAACTGATTGTCGTCAGGGAGCAGGTTTTCAGGCACACCTGCGCGTCGCAATTGGTGCGCCACAGCCGCATCCCAGCCCCACGGAACGACTTCCGTCACGGAAGCATATTGCTCAGAACTCTTATAAATTTTCCGAAACTCACCCTTTTCATATCTGTATGTAGGATAAAGAACATCCTCATCCTCAAACAGATAACGCATAAACGGGGCGCAGTCGAACGCAAATTGCGCCGCCGATCTCAACGCGACAAAATTCGGCCCGCCATCCGCCAGCGCGTAATCATGTTCGGGGTTATATACCAAGAGTTTCATGCAGGCAAAAGTACAAAAAAATTGAGCATATCAAAGGAAATGTTATCTTTGCGCGGATTTTTGCTGAAATGGACAAATACAATGATTTTCTGGATGCGCAGCCGACGGGAGTGCCGTTAGAGGCAGGACGAATACTGATTTCCACGCCCTACTTCAACGACCCTTTCTTCAACCATTCGGTGGTGTTACTCACTGATTATGAGGAAGAACACACGGCGGGACTGATTCTGAACCGACCGTTGCCTTACACTGTGCGCGAGGTTGTCAACGAAATCAAAGTAGATGACTCGATCTTCTTCGGAGGTCCCGTGCTCACCGAAGCCGTTTTTCTGCTTCACAACTTCGATTCTTGTCCTGAAGCCTCTAAGCTGTTACCCGATGTCTATGTCGGTTATAATCCTGTGTTACTGGCCGTTATCGAGCACAAAGCAGTACCGAACTTAAAGCACAAGTTTCTATTAGGCTATGCTGGGTGGTCGCCCGGACAGTTAGAAGACGAGATTTTGAACAACATGTGGGTGGTTGCACCTGCCTCGCACTCACTGGTTTTCGACACGCCCGCCGACCAAATCTGGACACGTGCGGTGTCACGTCTCGGGAAGAACTACGAGCACTGGTTAAAAATCCCGAAAATCATCTCCAGCAACTAAAAAAATTCATTGAAAAAATCCCCCCTTTTTATTTGGAAATCTCATTAAATTTGATATTTTTGCCCCGTGTAAAAATTTTAGGCAAGAGAAATGTTAAGTCATTACTGTTTAGTTAGTTACTTAGTTTTTCTTGTTTAGGTTTTGCACAAGAAAAGGAACGTTTTAGACAACTAAATCAATTAGCAATAAAAAAAGACATTTATGGCAACAGAGCAAATCACAAAAATTGACGACATCGTCGTCCGTTTTGCGGGTGACTCTGGCGACGGTATGCAGCTTTCCGGAACCCTGTTTTCGGACGCTTCTGCCCTCACAGGCAATGATATCGCCACCTTCCCCGACTATCCAGCCGAAATCCGCGCCCCTCACAACACCATCGCTGGTGTGTCTGGCTATCAGGTACATGTGGGTAACCACATCTACAGCTCAGGCGACAAATGCGACATCCTGGTCGCGATGAACCCGGCTTCTCTCAAGTCAAACCTCAAGTGGGCCAAGAAAGGCGCCACCATCATCGTCGATATCGACACTTTCACAGATGAGGCTCTTGAAAAAGCAGGTTATACTGAGAACGATCATCCGTTCACCGATGAGATGGAGCGTGCTTATACCATCATCAAGGCTC
>Ga0310786_10008789_pt1 | contig 12914 bp, 11 predicted proteins | sample AusTroGonzalo_MG_FD_203881 | JGI IMG/M metagenome (GOLD analysis project Ga0310786, IMG submission 203881) | Bovine rumen microbial communities from tropical cattle in Woodstock, Queensland, Australia - Gonzalo_03 (v2) (version 2) | ecosystem: Host-associated > Mammals > Digestive system >... | reverse complement strand
AACCGGGTTGACTTTCAGCTCGTCCGAGGTGCAACCCGGGTATTGCTTTTTTGCGCTTAAAGGCGTTCACCACGACGGAAATTTATTTATTGCAGAAGCTATCACAAAAGGCGCCGCGCTGATTGTGTCGGCGCAGCCTGCTCCGGCAAATTGCAAAGCCCCCTTTTTCTTTTCAGATGATATTGATACCGATATGGCTGATGCCGCTTATGAATTTTACGGCCGTCCGTCCGACTATTTCCCGGTTATCGGTATTACCGGTACCAAGGGCAAAACGAGTATTTCTTATTTAGCGGAGGCCGTACTAAACCGTGTTGCGAAAAAAGTTTCTGTACTGGGAACTGTAAATTACCGCATTAATGGGCGCGTAATTGCCGACGCACCCAACACTACGCCGCTAGCCTTGCCATTATTCAAATTGCTTCATCAAATGCAGCAAGAAAAAATAGACGCGCTTGTGATGGAAGTTTCCTCTCATTCACTGGAACAACAGCGTGTCAAACATATTCATTTTGACACGGCAGTATTTACCAATTTACAGCGCGACCATTTGGATTTTCATCATACATTTGAAAATTATTTTGCCGCTAAGAAAAAATTATTTGAGGAGCTTTTGTCACCGGAAAATCACAAACCATCCAAAACCGCTATTATTAATATAGATGATGAATACGGCCGCAAATTGGCGGAATTTTTGCGCGGAAAAGTGCGTGTGATTACCTATGGGTTGGACACCGCGGCTGATTATCAAGCTACCCAAATTAAGGAAAGTTTGCACGGTACGGAATTTGTGTTGCACGGCTTGCCCGCAAAAATTAATTTGCTCGGCAAACATAATGTTTATAATGCGTTGGCGGCTGTGTGTATCGGCGCGGCGCAAGGAGTGGATGAAAAAACTGCTTTGGCGGCGTTGGCAGATTTGCCGGGGGTGCCGGGGCGTATGGAGCGCATACACGAAGCAAAAGATTTTTTTGTATTTGTGGATTTTGCTTATACCGATGAGTCCTTGCAGCGGGCTTATGCCACTATTAAAAATTTTCAAACCGGGCGCGTGATTACGGTGTTCGGTTGCGGTGGCGACCGGGATCGTACCAAACGTCCGCTTATGGGACGTACCGCCTGCAGTAACAGCGATTATGTTTTTTTAACGAATGATAATCCCCGTACCGAAGATCCTCAGCAAATTTTTTCCGATATACAAGCGGGGATGAAAGGATTTACCAATTATACAATTGAGCCGGATCGCCGCAAGGCCATTTTTGCCGCGATAAAAATGGCGCAGAAAAATGATATCGTCATAGTGGCGGGCAAAGGGCACGAACAAACGCAGAAAATCGGTCATAAAGTGTTGCCCTTTTCTGATCAAGAAACGGTGCGGGAAGCCTTGAGGGGGAAACATGTTTAAGCCGGAAAAATTTATCGGAACAACCGCTTGTGTATTAGGTGCCGGCAAAAGCGGGCGCGAAGCAGCTAAACTGCTGGCAAACCATGGTTTTTCCGTCTTGATAAGTGAGGAAAATAAACTTTCCCGCGTGCCGGAATTGGCGCCCGGTATCAGTTTGGAAATAGGCGCGCACAGTTCCCGCGTGTTTGCTTGCGGCTTTATCATCAAAAGCCCGGGAATTTTCCCGCGGCATCCGGTTTTACAAGAGGCCCGCAAGCGCAAAATCCCTATTTTTTCAGAATTGGAAGTGGCGATTGCGTTTATGCCCAAAGATATTTCCGTGCTGGCAATATCCGGTACAAATGGCAAAACTACCACGACAGCCTTGCTTGGCGAAATTATGAAAGAGCATTGTGTGCGCCGTTATCCCAAACGCCGTACCTTTGTGGCAGGCAATATCGGAGCACCGGTTTCTGCGGTGGCCGACCAAATCCGTTCTAAAGATTTTTTGGTATTAGAAACTTCCAGCTATCAGCTGGAAGACAGCTCTTATTTTCGTCCGAAAGTAGCGGGATTGTTAAATATTACACCCGATCATTTGGATCATCACGGCAGCATGGAAAAATACATCCACGCCAAAGCGCGTTTATTTAAGAATCAACGCAGCAATGATTTTGCGGTATTAAACGGGGCAGATATTAATTGTGCGGCTTTAGTGCCACAGTTAAAAAGCAAGTGGAGCGCTTTTTCGGCCAAGCCGGGGCATGAATTAAAAACCGATGTGTTTTTTGATGGAGATGAAATTATTTTTAGCGCAGGTTATCGGATGCGTCCGCCGAAATTGCGCGGCATTCATAATGTAGAAAATGCCATGGCTGCCGCTTTGTGTGCGTTGTCTTTGGAAGTGCCGGCGGTTACGATACAAGCCGTATTTGACCGCTTTCAACCGATAGAGCACCGTATTGAACCGGCAGGTTGGAGTAACGGTGTTTTATATGTAAATGATTCTAAAGCTACCAATTTAGATTCTACGCTGATTGCGTTAGAATCGTTTGATAAAAAACCACATATTTGGCTTATTTTGGGCGGGCGCGATAAAGGAGCCTCGTATGAGGTATTGTCTGCTGAAATTAATGCGCGTTGCAAAGCGGTATTAACTATCGGGGAAAGTATGGATAAAATCGCGCGTGAATTAAAATCGGACGTGCCGCTGACCCGATGTTATACTTTAGATAAAGCAATTTCGTATGCCGCTGCCCATGCCCAAAAAGGCGATGTGGTGTTGTTGTCTCCTGCTTGTTCTTCTTTTGACCAATTCAAAGATTATGAAGAGCGCGGCCGGGTGTTCAAAGAGCTGGTGAATAAACTTTGTGCTCGGTAACTCTTTTCGATGTGCTGCTGAATTTAATAAAATATAGTTAATCAAAAATTATTATCGTGTAAAACTATGAAAGAAGATTATTATGAGATTTTAGGGGTTTCTCGCACGTCTACCCAAGCGGAAATTAAGTCTGCTTTCCGCCGCGCGGCGATGAAATGTCATCCCGATTTACATCCCGGTGATAAACAAGCCGAGGAACAATTCAAAAAAGTGAATGAAGCTTTTTCCATCCTGTCCGATCCGCAGAAAAAACAAATGTATGACCAGTATGGCCACGACGGTGTAAATATGGGAGCGGGCGGATTTGGTGGGTTTAATGCATCCGGCTTTGGCGACGTGGGCGATATTTTCAGCTCTGTATTTGGCGATATTTTTGGCGGCGGATTTGGTGGAGGGCGCGGCGGAAAACCGCGTGCGCGCCGTGGAGAAGATTTGAAATCAGATGTGGAAATTACCTTAGAGCAAGCCTATGAGGGCTTGGAAAAAGAAATTTCTTATACACGCGTAGACCGTTGCTCTGTATGCGGCGGTAGCGGCGCGGAAGAAGGGAGTTCCACGCAAACCTGCCGCTCGTGTAACGGCAGCGGTACGGTGACGTATCGTCAAGGATTTTTCAGCATGCGCCAGACCTGCCCCGATTGCGGCGGCAAAGGAACGGTAGTGGAAAAACCGTGCAAAAAATGCCGCGGTTCCGGCGTGGAACATGTCAAAGAAAAAATCACAGTCAAAATTCCTTCCGGCGTACGCAGCGGAGTGACTTTGCGTATTTCCAATGGGGGCGATATCGGTCAAAATGGCGGCGGCTATGGTGATTTGTATGTAGAAATGCACGTCAAGGACCATAAAATTTTTGAACGGGATGGGGATAATTTACTGTTGGACGCACTCATTACTTATCCGCAGGCGGTACTGGGCGGCAGCATTAAAGTGCCTACCATTGAGGGCAAAGAAGTAGAAGTAACCATTCCCAAAGGAACGCAATTTGGCGAAGTGCTTAAAATGCAGGGCTGCGGAATGCCGCGCCTGGGCAAAAAAGGCTTTGGAGATTTGTTAATCAATGTCCAAATTGAAGTGCCCAAAAAACCAACCGCGCGGCAAAAAGAATTGTTAGAAGAACTTGCGAAAGAAACAGGCGGCAAAAAGAGTTTTTTCGAAAAATTATTTGAGAAATAAAGCATTATTTATCTGCAAACCGCGCTTAAACAAGCGCGGTTTTTTGTTATTTCTTCGTCGGTAAAATTTCGCTTGACTTGTTTTTTTTTTTTGATATAATAGCTATAGGCTCATCCTGAAAAGTTGTAATTCAGGGCCTGCCCCTAAAGGTTGTAGTCTGGGGGTCTCCACCTTACTAATAGTAAAGCGGTGGAGAGACTGAAACAAATTCAGCATGACGAAATTAAAATAGGAGAACTTAACATGAATAGCAAATTCATACAAAACAAAAACCATTCCCGAATGTCTTTATCGGGAATCTCATCCTTGTTTAAGAAAGCGGATGAGACCCCCGATTACAACTCTCGGGGGTGGAAAACGAAGAACCATTCCCGAATGTCTTTATCGGGAATCTCGGGGATGGCAAAAGGATTCACACTAATAGAACTGTTAGTGGTAGTACTTATTATCGGCATACTGGCTGCTATTGCCTTGCCGAAATATGGACGGGCCGTAGAACGCGCCCATGCCTCCGAGGTATTAATTAAACTTAAAGCATTATATAATGCGACGCAAGTATATAAGTTGGCCAATAATGGAAGTTCGCTTTCTGAACAGGATATAAAAAATATAGGGGCAGAAGTGTTAGGCGCCTGTGAAGAATATGGTAGTGGAAGTGTATGCGGAGCAACTTGTCCATCTAAAACATGGCAGGGTTGTTTTTATGACAATTATGTGGATTCTATAGACTTTTATTATCAGCGCAACCCAAGCGACGAACAAATAAGAATTACTTATGACGGAAAAGATTTCTACTGTTCTCCTTACCCGGAAAAAGATGGCTGTCAAGCTATCGGTTTTACCAAGAAAAGCGGTAGCAATTATTACCAATAATTGATTGGTTTATTTGCTAATTTTCACATGCCACAAATATTCGGTGTTGCCGTGCGTGCCTTTGATGGGAGACTCCATTAATTCACAACCGGCAGCACCGTATTTTTGTGCTAAATTTTCTTGCAAATAATCTTGCACGCGTTTAATCGCAAGACGCCGGTTTTCTTCTGTTTTGACAATGCCATGCGGCACTTGTTTGGGTGTGAGTTCAAATTGCGGTTTGATTAAAAAAACAATTTCGCTTTTTGCCGCCATGACTTTGCACAAAGGTTCCATGATCATCGTCAGCGAAATGAAAGATACGTCTACCGCGGCAAATTGCGGCGGCGTGTCAAATAAATCAGCCGTCATATAGCGCGCATTGGTTTCCGGACGAAAATGAAAACGGGGGTTTTTGCGTATTTCATCTGCAATTTGGCCTTTGCCTACGTCTACGCCATATACTTTTTGGGCTCCTGCCTGCAGCATGCAATCACTAAATCCGCCTGTAGCCACACCGATATCTACGCATACTTTATCTTGAACGGAAATATTCCACGCTTGAAGTGCGCCTGCCAGTTTAAGCCCACCGCGAGATACATACGGACAAGATTTTTCTTTCAGTGAAATTTTATCTTCCGGCAAAATAGTGCGGTCGGCGCGCGTGTCCATTTCTCCGTTTACCAATACTTCGCCTGCCATAATGGAGGCCTGCGCACGTGTGCGGCTGGGGAAAAAACCTTGTTCTACTAGCGCCATATCCAGACGCAATTTTTTACTGGGCATTTTCGGTATTTTGCTCGGCTTCAAACGGTTCGGTTAATAGTTCAGCACCTTTCTTTTTTAAGGCGGTTACTTTGAATTTAACTTCTTGGAGTTTTTCCGTCATTTCTTTGGAAAGGGCAATGCCTTCTTCAAAAAGTTTCACCGAAGCATCCAAATCCGTTTGTTCTTCTTCCAGCTTAGCAACGATTTCTTCCAAGCGTTGCAATTTTTCTTCAAATGTGTTTTTCATTTAACCTCCGCATGTATCATGCCATCTTTTACTTGAATGAAAACGGTCTCTGTGGGTTTGGTTTGTCCAACTTGAGAAATGATATTTCCGTCTTTATCGCGCGTAATGCTATATCCGCGGCCAAGTACTGCAAACGGACTCAGTGCATTTAACTTATGCGTTAAAAGTTCCGTCCGGTTTTGTGCAGCCTGCAATTTTTTTTCAAAAGCATTTTCTAAGCGTAATAACAAATCATCTAGGGTCTGCTCTTTTTCTTGTGTTAAGATTTCCGGATGCTTAAATAAACGGCTGTTTACCGCTAAATCCACGCGGTTTTTGGCTCGTTCATAAAATAAAGAAACAGCTTGAAACAAACGTTTTTGCAATTGGCCAATATGTTGCTGAACGTCTTCGGCATTTTGGGCAACCAGTTCCGCCGCTGCCGACGGAGTAGCCGCGCGCAAATCAGCTACAAAATCAGCAATCGTATAATCAATTTCGTGCCCTACGCAGGAAATAACCGGAATTTTACTATTGTAAATAGCGCGGGCAACCGGCTCTTCATTAAATGCCCACAAATCTTCCATACTGCCGCCGCCGCGACCCACCAATAATACATCCGGCGCCGGCGTTAATTGATTCAAATCGTCAATCGCTTGTGCGATTTCTGCCGCGGCGCCTTCGCCTTGCACAAGTGCCGGGGCAAGCACTACTTCCAGGTGCGGATTACGACGGTATAAAACAGACAAAATATCGCGAATAGCAGCCCCCGTTGGAGAAGTGACCACGCCGATACGCTGCGGAAAAGCCGCAATAGCGCGTTTGTGTTCCGGAGCAAAAAGCCCTTCCGCTTCCAGCTTCTTTTTTAATTTTTCAAATTCGGCATATAAGTCGCCTTTATGCAAAACTTCCACTCGTGTGACGGAAATTTGGTATCTTCCCATTTTGCCGTAACAAACCAAATCTCCCAGCACCCGTACTTGTAGACCGTCTTGCAGTTCTTGGCCGTATTTGGAGGCATTCCATTTGTACATGACAGCAGAAAGCAGGCAATTGCGGTCCTTGAGGTCAAAATACAGATGTCCGCTTTGCGGCTCGCGCAACCCACTGACTTCACCTTCCACAAATACGCCGCGAAACACACCCTCTATCATTTGTTTAAGGGCGGTGGTGATAGAAGAAACAGTGAAAACTTGTCCGCGGAAAGGAGCTTCGGGTTCCATATTATTCCCCTTTTATTTTTTTCAGACGTTCAATCAGTGCGGCCTCTTTGCCCTGTGCGGTGGGGTGAAAAAATGTAAGCGGGTCGGGCATATAGGCCTGTTTAACATAATGATTCGGAAAATCGTGAGCATATTTATAGCCGCGGTTTTTGCCGCCGGAGCGCAAATGGTCCGGCACGCGGCGCAATTTACCTTCGCGCACTTCCTGCAGGGCGGCATCAATGGCTAAATAGGCTGAATTACTTTTGGGACAGCAAGCCACATAAATCGCCGCATGCGCCAGCGGAATGCGTACTTCTGGCATCCCTAGCTCTTCCGCTGCTTGAAAAGCGGCTTGTGCAATCATAATAGCCGCAGGTTCGGCCAGGCCTACGTCTTCACTGGCACAAATTAAAATACGCCGAGCAATAAAGCGCGGATCTTCTCCGCTTTCTAGCATACGTGCCAGCCAATAAACCGTCGCATCGGGATCCGAGCCGCGCATGGATTTAATAAAGGCCGAAATAATATCATAATGCTCATCGCCCTTTTTATCATAATTTAAGTGGCGTTTTTGTATGCATTCTTGTGCGGTTTTCAAGTCTACCTGCTTGATACCGTCTGTATTGGGTTCGGTAGTTAGCACGGCAATCTCAAGTGCATTTAAGATTTTGCGGCCGTCTCCGTTAGCTTGTGTAATAAAATATTCTTCGGCTTCGGGAGTTAAATGAACTTTTTCTTTTTCTGCGGCACGTGATAAAATTTTGGCTAAATCTTTGTCCGAGAGTGCTTTAAATTCAAATACGGAAAAACGCGAAAGAAGCGCGCTGTTAATATAAAAATACGGGTTTTCCGTTGTAATACCGATTAAAATAATATCCCCGCGTTCCACGCTGGGAAGCAAGGTGTCTTGCTGGGTTTTGTTAAAGTGATGAATTTCGTCTAAAATCAGCAGGGTGCGGCGCTCCTCAAAAGTGGGGGTGCGGGCGCGTTCTTTGGCCTCTGCAATTACTTTTTTAATATCGGCAACCCCGGCCGCCGCGGCATTGAGTTCTACGACATGCGCTTGCGTGCGGCTGGCCACATAACGCGCGGTGGCCGTTTTTCCGCAACCCGGCGGGCCAAAGAAAACAGCGGATTTTAAGGTGTCGGTTTCTAATAAGCGGCGCAACATCTTTCCCGGCCCCAGCAAATGCGGCTGTCCGGCAAAATCCTCTATTTTTTTAGGTGCCTGTCGTGCGGCTAACGGCATAAAATCGTCTTGCATTATTTAGGTGTCTCCAAGGTGTTTTGCAATTGCGCAATTAAATGGTCCAGCCGTTGCGTGTCTTCTTTAATTTTTCCACCGTCGGCCAATTCTTTCAAATAAGCTTTGGCTGCAAACGTCAGCGCAACGGTAAGTGCTTGGCGCAAGGTGTCTATTACGCCTTCTTCTTCTTTTAGCCGTTGCATTTCTTGTTCTACCCGGCTGGCCAAATCGGCAATTTCCACATATCCGAGTTCCGGAATATTTACTTCCAGTTGAATTTTATTAATTTCTACAATGGTTGAATTTTTAGACATGTTTAATCCTTACGGTAAAAACGTATCTGTCGGGGTTGCTTTTGCAATTTCTTTATCCAGACGGGTTTCTAATTTTTTAAGAACACTCACCGTATTTTTTTTCCACTCGCGCAACGCTTTGAGCTCTGCCTCGCTTTCCCGCAGGCGGTCGATGGTGCTTTGTTGCGTGCGGATTTTTTGCTGCGCGGCAGCAAGCTGTTGCTGCAAGCTCTGTAATCGGGCGGCAGTTTGGGAAATGAGTAGTTCAAGTTGTTTAAGTCTATTATCTTGCATTAACGCAACTGTGCTCCGAGTTTCTCTTTCAACTGTGTTACAAGTGTCTCAAAGGCCGCATCGGTTTCTTGATCTTTAAGCGTGCGGTCTTGGGCGGAAAATGCCAAAGTAAAGGTGACGCTTTTTTTGCCCTGCGGCACATGTTCTCCTTCGTACAAATCAATTAAATCAAAATGCAATTGTACGGGCAGTTGTGTTTTTTCCAGTACGTCTTTAATTTGTGCGTACGAAATGGTTTTGTCTAATACTACCGATAAATCCCGCAGCGACGGAGGGAAAGCCGCTACTGCTTTTGCCGGAGTGAAGAGTTGGGCCGAGAATAATTTTTCCAAGGGCTTGAGCGCAAATTCAAAGGCCCATATTTCGCTTGCTTTTACTCCTGTTGTTTTCAGCGTAAGCGGATGCAAAGCTCCAAATACCCCGGCTTTTTTACCGGCAATTACAATATCCATGCAAATTTTCGGATGCATATAAACCGGTGCTTTTTCGCAAGGCATAAATTGCACATTGCCAAACTGCCCGAGCAGTTCTCCCAGGACTCCTTTTATAAAAAAGAAATCCGGCATTTGTCCGTTCGGTGCAAAGAAAACCTGTGCCGGCAGTTTGCCGCATAGCACACCCGATACGGTGTAGGTTTCCGTCGGAAATCCTTTCGTTAAGCTAAAAGTACGGGTCGCTTCAAACAAGGCGGCTTCTTTATTGCCGTGGCGTTCGTTAAACTCAATATTTTTTAAGAGCGCAGGTAAAAGGGTAGGACGTAAAAAGTCCCATCCTTGCGCCATGGCATTTTTGATACGCACGGCATTTTTGGGTTCAAAGCCAAAAGCCTTCAGTTCTTTTTCGCCCAAGAAATCAATGTTTTTGCACTCGTAAAAACCCAGTGCGCAGAGTTTATTACTGAAAAATTCCAACAGATCTACGTTTTTAGGATTATCGGTAAAACTTACAAACGCGCGGCTGGCCCCGGCAGTAATTTGGTCAAAGCCCGCAAAGCGCGCGGCCTCTTCGGCCAAATCCCAACGATGATTCAAATCCCGCCGATAAGTGGGCGCTTGAAAAGTCCATGTATCGCCGCTAGCGGTAAATTTCAACGCCAAGCGACTGAAAATATTTTTCAACGTGTCTTCTGCAATTTCCGTTCCTAAAATACGGTTGATTTGGTGGGGTGTAAAAGACACAACCGGGTTTTCAAAAGGAACGGGATATACGTCGGCAATTTCGGAGGGGGTCCCGTGGCACGCCGCGATTAATAATTCGGTGGCGCGGTGCAGAGCCGTTACGGCCATGCCGATATCGGCGCCGCGTTCAAAACGCTGGGAGGAATCGGAAGATACGCCGTATTTTTTAGAAGTTTTGTTGATAGTCGGTGCATCAAAATAAGCAGACTCAATAAAAATGTCCGTCGTATTTTCTGCAATACCGGAGTTTTTGCCGCCCATTACACCCGCCAGTGCGGTAGCTTTTTTCGTGTCGCCGATTAAGAGGGCATTTTCATCCAATGCCAGTTCGCGCCCGTCTAAAATCGTAAACTTTTCGTCTTTTGCCGCGCGGCGCACCACTACCGTATCGCCGTCAATTAAATTGCGGTCAAAAGCGTGCATGGGTTGCCCCATCTCAAACATTACGTAATTGGTAATATCAATAAGCGCATTTTTGGGATTTAAGCCCATAGCCGATAAACGCTCTTTAATAAAATCGGGTGACTGTGCATTTTTTACGCCGCGGATAATGCGGCCGCTGTAGCGCGGACAGACTTTATTGTCGCGCACGTCAATTTTTAAGCAGGCTCCCTGTCCTTTAATTTCTTTAGGCGCGGGGAATTTTACGGGTTTGTTGAGTAAGACAGCTAATTCGCGCGCTACGCCTAAATGGGAAAGCAAATCCGGTCGATTGGAAGTAATTTCCAAATCAAACAGCGCATCAGCTTTTCCGTATAAGCTGCGCACATCTGTGCCGAGCGGAATTTTTTCATCCAGTACCAAAATGCCGCGCGCACGGGTATGGGTAAGCCCTAGTTCGTCAGAAGAACAAATCATGCCTTCGCTCACTACTCCGCGGATTTTGGCAGGAGTTAAAACAATTTTCCCTAACCGTGCTCCGACACGCGCCAGCGGTACTTTTTGTCCGACGGCCACATTGGGAGCCCCACAAACCACGCGCTGCGTTTTTCCACCGCCGAGGTCCAGCGTTACCAAATGCAAATGGTCCGAATCGGGATGATTTTCAATTTGAATAATTTGCGCAACAAATACGCCTTCAAAATCTGCTCCCTTTTTTTCAATAGAGGCCACTTCAATGCCCAGCTTAGTAAACTGTGCAGCAAGTTCCTCCGGCGTATAATCTAAGTCGATAAAATCTTTGAGCCAGCTATATAATATCTTCATGCTTTACCTCTAAAATTGATTTAGTACGCGCAAATCATTTTCGTAAAATGTGCGGATATCATTAATATTCATCATCATCATGGCCAAGCGTTCCACTCCCATGCCGAACGCATAACCGCTATATTTTTCCGGGTCAATGCCGCAGTTTTTGAGCACATTTGGATGGACGATTCCGGAGCCTAACATTTCAATCCAGCCGCTGTTTTTGCAGACGTTGCATCCTTTCCCGCCGCAGAATACACATTTAACATCTACTTCGGCGCTGGGTTCCGTAAACGGGAAAAATGACGGGCGGAAACGGATTTCGGTTTTATCGCCCAGAAGTCCTTTCATAAAAGCGGTCAAATCGCGCTTAAGATCTGCCATGCTGACATCTTTGTCTACATATAACCCTTCGATCTGATGAAAGACAGGGCTGTGGGTGGCATCTAAACTGTCATTGCGAAATACGCGGCCCGGCGCCATAATGCGCAACGGCGGTTGATGTTTTTCCATAAAGCGGCTTTGCACGTTGGAAGTATGCGTGCGTAACACCATGGAAAGCGGCGAGCCGGTTTGCGCAAAAAAAGTATCTTGTGCATCTCGTGCCGGGTGATGCAAAGGGATATTAAGCATATCAAAATTATGCTTTTCATCTTCCACCCACGGACCTTCCGCCCAAGTAAAACCCAGTTTGGACAAAATATCGGTCATACGTTTTTGTGCAATGGAAAGCGGGTGGCGTTTCCCTTGTGCCATTGGCCGCGCAGGCAAGGTTAAATCTAACGCTACGCGGTTGAGTTCTTTATTAAGTTGCTCGGCTGTCAGCGCAGCGGTTTTTTCATCTAGCGCAGCGGTAAGGGATGCTTTGAGCGCATTACCTAAGGGCCCGGCCGTTTTTTTGTCTTCAATTGAAAAATCTTTCAAATTTTTAAGCAGCTCGGTCAGTGCGCCTTTGCGCCCGAGCGCCGCCACACGCAATTCTTCTACAGCGGCAAGGTCAGCCGCCGCTGCGATTTTGGCGGTATATTCTTGCTCTAAGGCAGAGCAAACGGATTGAAATTCGTGTATAGTCATAGATACTATATTTTACTTTATTATAGAGGCATGGCGGCAAAATTTAAGAAACAGTGTGAGATTTTGATTGTTTTTATGATTCAAAAAATAGGTCCAAAAAACGCTTGACTTGTTTTTTTTTTTTGGTACAATAGAATGCGCCGCAAATAACATAAGGTACCCTCCCGGAAGGTTGTTATCCGGGATCTCAACCTTATTAAAGAAAGCGGCTGAGACCCCCGATTACAAATTCCGGGAGTGGGATAAAGTTAGAAGCGACAAGAACCATTCCCGAATGTCTTTATCGGGAATCTCAACAGTAGGATTATTACTTTTTGCGGCGGCAAAAAGTAATCAAAAAACGCGCAATCCTGTTCGGTCTTAAGGTTGCAAAATTGAAATAGGAGAACTTAACATGAATAGCAAATTCATACAAAACAAAAAACATTCTCGAAGTTGCGGTCCGCAGGACTCGGGGATCTCGGCCTTATTCAAAAAAGCGGCTGAGACCCCCGATTACAAATTTCGGGGGTGGTCAAAAGGTTTCACGCTAATAGAACTATTAGTGGTCGTACTGATTATCGGCATTCTTGCGGCGATTGCCTTGCCGGAGTATGAGAAAGCCGTAGAAAAAAGCCGCATGTCTGAGGTGTTGATAAATCTTAAAGCGATA
>Ga0310786_10008788_pt1 | contig 12914 bp, 9 predicted proteins | sample AusTroGonzalo_MG_FD_203881 | JGI IMG/M metagenome (GOLD analysis project Ga0310786, IMG submission 203881) | Bovine rumen microbial communities from tropical cattle in Woodstock, Queensland, Australia - Gonzalo_03 (v2) (version 2) | ecosystem: Host-associated > Mammals > Digestive system >... | reverse complement strand
GCATCCGTCTTAACGATATAGTTGGCGATGATCTCCACAAAGTCCTCACGTGCCTGGCTTCCGCCATAAGGCGAAGCGAATCCCATCTGCCATGCTTCCACGTCAGAAGTATATTGCCATCCGTCGGGGTTATAATCCGCCGAGCTGATCTGCTCGAACTCCTTGGGGTAGGTCTTCTTCTGGTGGAGGATATGCGAGAACTCGTGGTGCATAGTCTTGAAGATGTACTCGTTGAGCTGTGCAATATCATTGGTACGCATCTGATTGATCTTCATCAGCGTAATCTTGATACCACCCTCAGCCTGACCGAGTTTCTCGGTGCCTTGTGCCGCATTGATCATCGCGGAGCCTATGAGCTGGATGATACGCGGACCATTCTCACGGAGGAATCCCTCGGGAGCAACCTCGTCATACACATCGTACCACAAGTACAAAGCCAAGTGTGCAATGGTGTCAGCCATACCCATGCTGACAGGCACTACATTGTAGTTAGGATCCGTAGCGCTATCGTCCAGACGGTAACGGAACTCCACATTGTACGGTTCGGTGTAGTGCTCCTGCAACCACTGGTCGAACTCAAAGGTATAGGTATCCGTTTCCACAACCGGATCGACGAAGATGGAGTCGGTGAACTTTTCCTTCTCACAGGATGCCAGCCCTACCATCAGCGCTCCTACAAACAGTATTTGATATATCTTTTTCATATTCGTATAGGGTTAAGTGATTAATTCTCACGTGTGATTTGTGCGCCGAGCGCTTTCGCCTCAAGCATGCTTACCTTAACAGGCTCGCTGCTGGCGGGAGCTACACCGAACGAACTATTCCCATCGACATTGTCACCGAGGTTGACACGAACGTTGGGTGCCATACCTGCATTGATAACCTCTTGCGGGAGCTGAATAGCGCGACGGTCATCGTTCCACACGAGCTTGCGCACCGGATCGGTACCCTGATAGTGCTCGATCTCTATACCATAACGCTTAAGATCGTGCCAGCGCAAACCGGTATGAATACCCTCCAGACGGCGGAAGTGCAGTGCGCAACGAATAACAGCCAGTTGGTCATTAGAGAGCACCCAACCCGGGCAGATATCATTCGTATGCAGTACCGGTGCCCAGTTAGGATTAACACCATCTGCGTTGTAGAAGTTCTTGATCTTAGCCAATGTGAGGTTGACATTACCATTCGCCAAGGTATCCATCTGCCCTTGTACATTATAAGCTTGCGCCCACATACGCAGGTCATTAACTGCTCCATCCAAGTCACCGAGTTGCGCCTTTGCCTCTGCACGGCAGAGGAGAGTCTCGTTGGTGGTGAACGCACGTGTCACACCGTGGATGTAACCGTAACCGTTTACCTTATCGGTGTATTCAAACAGATAGAAGAACCAAGCCATGAGCGAACCGTACTCAGAGTTAACCGACCATACAGAGAAGCCCGGGAAACGGCTCTTCCAGCACGGGCCGGAACCGGATGTAGTGAAGTTACGTGCATCGCGGTTGAACTGATAACGGCCATAGTCCGTGAATACGGTATAACTTGCCTGCGACATTGTAGTGTAAACGAGCAGGTTAGCCGGTGAGTTTGCATCAATCCAAGCATTCATCTCTGATGTAATATCGGTGCACTCCACCTTGGCATACGTAGCGTCAAACAGCACGCCGAGCGTAGACTCGTCATTGGTAGAAAGGACGTAGTTAGCATGCGGCAGGACTTTGTCCCACTGACGGGTGTAGAGGTAGAAACGTGCAGCGAACGCATGTGCTGCCCGGATGTTGAAGTGATAACGCGGTACGGTATAGTACTCATCGTTGACCAAGGGCAGAGCAGCTTCGATATCCTCCTGGATATGTTTGTAGGTGTCATACACCGTGCCGCGGTAATAGACGGGCTTAACGGTAGTCTCAGGTACGGTCATATAGTGAATACCCGAGTCACGACGACTCTGTGCCTCATCCTTGTACGTATGGCAGAACACGGTAGCGAGCAGGAAGTGATGGTAAGCGCGGCTCATCAGTGCCTCGCCCTTCTCAGCATCCATATTGATACCTTTCTTCTCGAGTTCCTCGATAGCCAAGAGAGCCTGGTTGCAAGCAGCGATAGCCGAGTAGCAACCGTCCCAGATATACTTAGGCGAATCCTGTTGCGTGCTGCTGACTACAGGACACCATGAGAAGATCTCGTCATACATCTTATCCAGCGGCAGCAGCGAATTGCAGTGACCGTAGGCGTCCGGCGAATTGTTGTCGATAACATTATCCGAACTGAACTCGCAGATCACACCTGCATTGGCATTCGTGTAAGCGGATACCAGCAGCAGACGTACTTTGTCCTTCGTATCAATCGAGGCGCGCATGTCAGGGTTATGATCGAGGAAGTGACACCCCGTCATAACACCCATCACCAGCGTAAGCGCCGCGATATAGAATATTCTATTGTTCTTTTTCATATCTGCTTCGTATTTAGAGGTTAGAATCCTAATTTAACAGTCATCGTGAACTGGCGTGGAACAGGCGAGCTCACACCACCGCTATTGTAGTACTCGGGGTCGCGGCCGTTGAGTTTCTTGTCAGCATAAGCTAACCAGAGGTTGGTAGCGGTCAGTTTGACGCCGAATTTCGTGATGGCTTTCTGTCCTTCAAGATACTTGTTCGGCAGATCGTAGCCCAGCGAGATAGATTTCAGACGGATGAAGTCACCCTTAGCTACGCGCTCGGTCGAATAGTTGTATGCCGAGTAAGCCCAATAGAGGTTATTGATCTCGCGATATTGACGCTTGGTAGCGATGGTCGGGATCGTGGTGATCTGCTCATCACCGGGCACTACCCAACGGTTCTTCATCTCCTTCATGTTGGCAGTAAGGTCGTTGTACTGGCTGCTATATACGTAGCAGAGCGGATCCAGACGGAGTACATTGCCGAAGCTGTAGGTAAAGAACACCTCGAGCGATATACCTCTCCACGAGAATCTGTTGTTAAACGAACCCTGGATAGAAGGTTCGACCGATCCCTCATACTTCAGGTAATCCGGAACGATCTCGCCTGGTGCCACCTGGTCATCAGCAGGCCAGAATGCCTGAAAGTCCAATTCCTCGTAGTTCTGCGGGCCAGCGATACGCGTATGTTCCTTATTAATATAGAACGTAGGCAGACCTTCCTCTGTCAGTCCGGCAAACGGGAACGAGAACATAGCACCTACAGGATAATCCTGCTTACGGCTCATCACGCTACCCGAAACGAGTTCGTAAACCTGCGGACGGGAGTCGAGTTTGGTAATCACGTTCTTCGACCAGCCGAAGATAAGGTCAGTCTCCCACTTGAAGTCCTGCACCTTAAGGTTGAGTGTCGAGAGGGTGAACTCGCAACCGGTAGAACGCATCGTAGCATCGTTGGCGTATTTCGTCACCTGTCCGCCGACACCCATGGTTTGTACCAAACCGATGAGGTCGTAGTTGTTACGGCGATACCAGTCGAACTCGATGTTAATACGATCATTGACAAATCCCAAGTCAACACCGATGTTGATCTCGTGCTTCTTCTCGTACGTAAGTTCAGAGTTCTCGAGGTCATAGAGTTGGATACCCGTTTCCGAAGCATTGGTGTTCGGGCGGTAGGGGCTATAGCTCTGGAACACAGCCAGCGAGTTAGTTACCCACGACGGTCCGCGGTCAGCGGTCAGTGAGTAGCTGGCACGGATCTTGGCGTGTGTCCACCAGTTTTCGAACGTATTGCTCCACCAGCGCTCCTCATGTGCGTTCCATGCACCGGCAACGTTCCATGTAGGCAACCAGCGTGCTTTGGGGCTACGGCCGAGTTTGTTCGTACCCTCGTAACGGAGTGTTCCGGTCACGGAGTAACGTCCCTTGTATGCATAGTTGGCGTTCACAACGAATGCAAGGTTACGGTAATAGTTGAACTCGTTACTGAAGTACTGGCTGTTCTCCTCCTGGCTCTGCTTGAACACGCGATAGTCGGAGAATGGCACGCCGCCGTTCTCGTACTGGTAGCCCCAGCCACGGAACCATGTATATTGACGATCCGTGGAGTTCAGTTCGGCAGCACCGAGCAACTCGATGTTGTGGTCTTCGCCACTTGCACCGCCGAAGAAACCACTATAGTTAACTTGCGCACGGAAGTCAGTAGAGAGCAGTGAGTACTCCGTCAGGTTGTAGATACCACCCTTCGGCAACACGGTCTCGGGCAGCGCAGTATTGTCGTCCGGATCGGTGTAGAGGAAGGAGTTCGCCTCACGGATAGTGTTATCCTCGGGGTCGATACCTGCGCGGTAAGCGCGTGCCTGGTTGGACTGATCGGTGATATTATGCTCCTGACGGCTCATCATATAACGCACAGCACCCAAAGCACTGATATCCAAGCCGCGAACCGGCTTGTAGTGAAGTTCGCCATGGAACAAGAGGTCGGTCACTGCGATATCGATGTAGTTGCGCTCCAACTCATCCTTGATGTTGAAGTCGCAATAGTTACGGCGATAGTACGCATTCGGATCCATTGCACGCGAAGAGTTCGTGGCGTACGAGAACGGGTTGATATCGAACTCACGGCTCACGGCACCCGATATAGGGTCAGTCATAGCGGAGATTGTTCCCGGAGCTTTCTGCTTACGGTAACTACCGGTAAACTTAGCACTCGCTGTCAGCTTCTGCTTGCTGGTGCTCGGCAGAAGTTCAAAGTCAGCATTTGCCTTGGCAGTGAACAAGGTCACCTCACTGGCCTTATACCAACCGGGATCCTGCAAAGCGGACAATGAAGCATATACGCTCGCACGCTCTGTACCTGCACGGTAAGAGAGTGAATGCTTGTGCATGATCGTCTGATTGAACAGCTCCTGGAACCAGTCCGTGTTACGGAACTCGGCTTGACGCAAGTATGCATTTCTTGCCTGCGGCGTGTTAGCCAAGCCCGAACCGCCTGCCTCAGCCTGGTCAATGAGCTTGTACATCAAGCCATAGACACCGCTGTTCTTCGCGCTGCTCAAGGTGCTGTACTCCAGCCAGCCTTTGCGCTCGAGCTCCTGGTAGATACCCATTTGCTCCTGCGAGTTACAGATGTTGAAGTCCGAATACGAGGGGATCATACGGTAGGTAAGCTCGCTCGTATATTGCAAGCTTGACGAGCCGGCTTTACCTTTCTTGGTCGTAACGACGATGACGCCCGCCATAGCACGCGCACCGTAGATAGAGGTAGCTGAACCGTCCTTCAGGATCTGGAAGCTCTCAATATCCTCGGAGTTGATACCTGCGATGGCGTTAGCAATAAGCGTCTTGGCATCACCTGAAGACAGGTCATCGGCATTCATCTCGACAGCATCCTCGAGCACGACGCCATCCACCACCCACAGCGGTTTGGATGCGCCATAGATAGACGTAGCACCACGCACGCGGATCTTCGGGGCAGTACCAAACGTACCACTGACGTTCTGCACGCTCACACCGGCAGCTTTACCCTCGAGCGAGCGGCTGATATCAGCCACACCAGAGAGCATTGTCTCGTCGGCATTAAGCTTGGTTGCAGCACCGGTAAACAGACGTTTGTCCTGCTTCATCATACCGGTAACCACCACTTCCTGGATCTGTTGGCTCGCAACCTCCAGCGTTACTTTCATGTTGGGCTTAGCAGGGACTGTCACAGTCTTGTAGCCCACATACGAAATCACCAGCATACTCTTGTCTGAAGGAACAGACAACTCGAACTGGCCATCAAAGTCTGTCACGGTACCGACCGTTGTGCCGTCAACTTGAACGGCTGCACCGATGGCAGCATCACCGTTCTCGTCGAGCACCGTACCGGTTACCTTCATCTGCGCCAGCAGCCATGCAGGCAGCATGCACAGGCAGACTAACAATACGTAAATTCGCTTCATTATACAAGTATTTGTTGTTATGGGAGCAGTCGGTGCTCCCGCGTTAAAATTTTCCTATATGCGTACGCACGCACAAACCTATAAATACAATGCAACACACATTCGTGCGTAGGCATGAATTTTAAGGTTAATTGCGCGTAGCGCGGCGAAAATCTTGACAAAGTTACTATTTTTTTTCACAACTTGCAAGATTTTACAATAAAAAAGTGCAAATTGTGACGTTTTTTATACAGTTTTATCAACTTTTTGTTACAAAAAGCAGGGAATTGTCGCCAAAACGCACTCCGATCACTCATATTTGAGCACCACAAGTTTGTCGGGTTCGAGCACCTCTTTGGCGACCTGCTGCAGTTGCTCGGGTGTGATCTGTGCGATCTGTTCGAAGGTCTGCTGCCATGTGGGTGCGTAACCGCGATAAAGCATGGATTTTGCCATACTTAGGGCGTTATTCTCTGCATTCTGTGCGGAGATAGCCATCTGTCCGCGCAGTTGGCGCAGAGCGGCACGGAGTTCGCGCTGCGTGAGCGGCGTGGTGATGAGGCAGTTGAGTTCCTTGCGGATGACAGCCATGCACTGCTCGAGTTGTTCTGCTTCACAGGCGAAGTACGTTGACCAGTAGCCGGTGTCGGACAGCGGCGTGTAAGTCGATTCGATGGTATAGACCAAGCCGCGTGCCTCACGCAGGGCGATGTTCAGGCGGGAGTTCAGGCTACCTCCGCCGAGGATGTTATTGAGCAGATAGAGCGGAAGTTGCTGACTATGGCATAAGGGGTACGCGCGCGCGCCGAGCATGACGTGCGTCTGATGCGTGTGTTTCTGATAGGAGGCTGACTGCGGCTGGCGGTCTTCTTCTTGCGCGAAGGAGAGTTGGCGGTCTGGAGGAAGCGTGTTGGTGTAGTCGCCGAAGAGTTTCTCTGCCAGACGGATGAACCGGGAGGTAGGGATATCGCCCTGGCAGAAGACAACCATCCGCTCCGGACGATAGTGTTGCGCCATCCACGCACGCGGACGATCGGGCGAGGAGGATATATGCCGCAGGGTGCGCTTCGTGCCGAGGATCGGTTGCGCGAGCGAGTGACCGGCAAAGAGCATATTCTCAAAGTCGTCGTAGATAAGTTCGCTGGGTGAATCGTTGTAGCTCTCTATCTCGTCGTAGATCACCATCCGCTCCTTGTCTGTCTCGGTTTTCGGGAACGTGGGGCAGAGCACCATCTCGGAGATGAGACGAAGCGTTTGCGGTACATGTTCGTTGAGAGTTGCGGCATAGAAGGTTGTTTCCTCCTTGGTTGTGTAGGCGTTGATCTCGCCCCCTACTCCTTCGATCTGTGAGATGATCTGTCGTGCAGAGTGGAACACTGTTCCCTTGAAGACGCAGTGCTCGATGTAATGCGCTATGCCGTTCTCTTCGGGGCGTTCGTCGCGTGTGCCGGCGCCGATCATCACACCGACGTAAGCAACAGCTGATTGCGTACGTGAGTGAACAATTTTGATATTATTCGGTAGTGTATGGTAAAATATTTGCGTATTTTCTTGCATTTCTCAAATAATTGTCGTATCTTTGCCGTTGAATTCCTCTCCGCGCGGCGGAGGGAATTCTAAATCTCTGCTGCGCGAGATTTACGATTTCCCAATGGAGGGAATTCTAAATCTCTGTTGCGCGAGATTTACGATTTCCGCGGCATTGGCGGAATTGGTAGACGCGCTAGACTTAGGATCTAGTTTCTCACGAAGTGAAGGTTCGAGTCCTTTATGCCGCACTTTATAAGCTGTCAGCTGTCAGTATTCAGTTGTCAGCTTTTCTTTTTGCTTCGTTCCAGAGCGCTTCCATTTCGTCCAGACTCATGTCTTTGAGATCTTTGCCTTGCTCTTTGGCGCGCTGCTCGACGTAGTTAAAGCGTCGCATGAACTTGATGTTCGTCTGCTCAAGGGCGTTATCGGGACGAATCTTGTACAATCGCGCCGCGTTGATCATCGCGAACAGCAGGTCTCCGAATTCTTGCTCTTTCTGTCCTCCGTCTTCTTTGGCGAGCTCCGCTTGCAGTTCATTGAGTTCCTCATGCACTTTATCCCAGATGTCTTCACGTTTTTCCCAATCAAAGCCGACATTGGCAACTTTGTCCTGTATGCGGTAAGCTTTGACGAGCGAGGGGAGTGAGTCCGGGATACCGCCGAGGACGGTTTTGTTGCCGCCTTTCTCTTTGAGTTTGACCTGTTCCCACAGTTTGCTCACTTCCTCGGCATTCGCCGCAGCCTGCTCGCCATAGACGTGCGGGTGGCGGAAGATCAGTTTGTCGCAGAGTCGGTTGCAGACATCGGCTATATCGAAGTCGCCGTTCTCGCTGCCCATCTTGGCGTAGAAGACTACGTGCAGAAGCACATCGCCGAGCTCTTTGGAGATCTCCGTCATGTCATGGCGGGAGATTGCGTTGGCGAGCTCGAAGGTCTCCTCGATGGTATTCTCGCGCAGGCTGTCAAAAGTCTGCTTGTGATCCCACGGGCAACGTTCCCGGAGTTCGTCCATTATAGTCAGCAGGCGGTCAAATGCCGCTAATTGTTCTTCGCGTGTGTGCATAATTTTACTGGAGTTACTGGATATTCTGGAATTTCTGGATTATCTGGGCTAATCATCAAGGGCGCAGAGGGAGAGGGCACCTTGTTCGGTCATGGCGGCATATGTCCATTGGCGGAAACAGTCACCGAGTATAATGACGCGGGCACCGGTTGCCAGCTCGAGGTCGAGCTCGATGTGGCGATGGCCGAAGATGTAGTAGTCTATTTGTGATTGGTGATTGGTGATTGGTGATTGTTCCTTGGCGTAGAGGACGAGCTCCTCGTGATTTTCCCCTTTGTAGGGGCAGGGGTTAGCAAGTTCCTTGAGTCGTGAGTTTCGAGCCCAATTGTAGCCTATGCGGTTTCCGAAAGAGGGCGGCAAGAGGCGGAAGCAGAACTGCGCCACGGGGTTATGAAAGAGTCGTCTGAGGCGCATGAACGAACGAATCTTACGCTGCACCTCACACGGGAATTGGCTGAGGTAATTAGAAGGAATGAGCCCGTCGCCATGCGCGAGCAGGCAACGCTTGCCGGCTATGACCATGAGTTCGGGTTTGCGGTGCACGATGACGCCGGTGCGCTTGGCTAACTTGCCGTACGTCCAGATGTCGTGATTGCCGATGAAGTAATGCACAGGGATACCGGCATCGGTGATGGAGCGGAGACAAGACAGCAGCGGCTCATACTCCTGCTTCGATGAGTCGCGCCAGAAGTATTCGCTCCAGAAGTCGAAGATGTCGCCCAGCAGGTAGATAGCCGTCGCATCTTGCGCCAGTTGCCGGAGCAAGCTGACGAAGCGCTCCTGGTGCTGTGGATCGTCCATCGCGCGGCTACCTATATGTGCGTCACTGAGGAAATAAATCATAGGAATCCGAGTTCAAGTTTGGCTTCTTCGGACATCATGTCCTTCGTCCATTCGGGTTCGAAGACGAGTTTAACATCCACACGGGTTATACCCTCAACGGTGCCGACCTTCTGGCGGATATCTTCCATGAGGAAATCCGACGCCGGGCAGCTTGGGGCTGTGAGGGTCATGTCGATAGCGCAGACGCCATCGTCGGAAATATCGATGCGGTATATCAGTCCGAGGTCGTAGATGTTCACCGGTATCTCAGGGTCATAGACGGTCTTGAGCATCTTGAGTACCTGTTCTTCTTTCTCTAAAAACTCATTCATCGTTTCTGTGTTGTTGTAGCTCGCCGGAAGGCTATCTGCCGGCGCAGAGCGTCGGCACGCAGTACTTCGACGCGGATCTTGTCGCCGAGGGTGAGTCGTTCGCCCGTGCGTTCGTTGATGAGGCTATACTCTTCTTCGCTGTACGCCCAGAACTCCTCGCCACCGAGATCGCGTGCGTGGAGCAGTCCTTCGCAATGGTTGTCAGCGAGTTGGACATATACGCCGTACTCTGCTACGCCGCTGACGATGCCGTCGAAGGTCTCACCAAGGTGTTGCTCCATCCACTCGGCTTGTTTGTACTTAACCGAAGCACGCTCAGCGGCTACGGCAAGCTGCTCGCGGTCGGAGCAATGGCGGCAGGCTTCCTCCAAATTATTGGCCATTGGCTGTTGGCCATTGGCTGTTGGCTGCTTGCTGTTGAGGATATATTTAGCAACAAGGCGATGCACCATCATGTCGGGATAACGGCGGATAGGCGATGTGAAGTGCGTGTAGTACGGGAACGCGAGCCCGTAGTGCCCGATGTTATGCGTCGAATAGACGGCTTTGGGCATTGTGCGGATAGCGAGGGTGTGTATGAGTTCCTGTTCAACCGATCCGGTGCTGTCTGCGAGCAGCTGTTTGATGGCTTTGGTAGCGGAGCGCGTGCCGTTCTCGTTCTTCTGATCACGTTTTGGCAGATGCATCGAGTAGCCGAACTGGTGCACGAACTTACTGAGCGCCTCTATCTTATCGGGATCGGGTACGTCATGTACACGATAGACGACATCTTTGTTTGTGCCGGACAACTGCTGGGCTACAGTGCGGTTGGCGAGCAGCATGAACTCCTCAATCAGGTGGTGGGAAGGTGTTGATTCTTCGAGTTTGAAGCCGGTAGGCTTGCCTTGGTCATCGACGAGAACCTTGATCTCCTCGCGCTCGAAGTCTATCGCTCCGTGGCGGAAACGCTCCTCGCGCAGGATGCCGGCGAGGCGGTTGAGCTCCGTGATGGCGGCTATAACGTCGCCACTGATTGTTCCGCCGTGCACCGATTCGCCCTGTTCGGATTGATTGTCGATGATGGCTTGCGCCTGGTCGTAGTCGAGGCGGACATCGGAGCGGATGATTGTGCGGCAGATCTTATGCTTGAGCACTTTGGCTTTGGCGTCCATGGTGAAGATGACGGACATCGTCAGTTTGTCCTCGTTCGGGCGCAGGGAGCAGAGTTCGTTGCACAGACGCTCCGGCAGCATCGGTATCGTGCGATCCACGAGATAGACCGATGTGGCGCGGTTGTAGGCTTCCTCGTCGAGGAGCGAGCCCTGCTCGATGTAATGGGTGACATCGGCAATGTGGACGCCAATTTCATAATTTACCATTTGGTCATTTACCATTTGACCATTTGTTTCCCCATTGGGCGATTTAATTATTTGGAACGAGAGTGCGTCATCGAAGTCCTTGGCATCGAAGGGGTCGATGGTGAAGGTGAGAACATCACGCATATCGCGGCGACGGTATATCTCCTGCGTCGAGATGTCGGAGTCTATCTCTGCGGCTTCTTGTTCAGCCTGCTTGGGGTAGTCATACGGCAATCCGTATTCAGCGAGGATAGCGTGCATCTCGGTATCGTTCTCACCGCTGTGACCGAGCACGTCGATGATCTTACCCATAGGCGGCTGTTTGCGCGTGGCGTCGCGGAGGATCTCGACGATGACCTTATCGCCGTCTGTTGCGCCGCGCAGGTAACGCGGCGGGACTGCGATGTTCTCGCTGACGACCTTATTGTCCGTCAGCACCTCTGCGCCGTAGCGGGAGAGGATGATTGTACCTACTAATCGTTCGTGCATGGTTCTTCTGTTTGTTGATCAGCGGGGAGGTACTTCTTTAGGGCACGTTCCACGCCGACTTTCCATGAGTTGATGCTATCCGAATCCATCTGCAAGCCGGAGATCATCTTGATCACCTGGTCGATGGGCATCTTATAACGGAGCACACCGGATATGAGTTTGGCGTAGTTCCAGTACTCCTTGTCGAACTTATAACTCAGTCCCTCCATCGTGGTCTTGAATCCGCGCGTGTTGACGAACTGGAAGTCGTAGCGTTTGGTGCCGTCTTCTTGTACAACCTTGATGATCTTGCCTTTGTTGACAGACTTGGGGATAAGCAATCCCTCGTCGTCATCAGCGAGGCCGGTGAAGATCTCGTAGGGACGTCCGTCAAGCAGTCCGATGAAGGCGATCCACTTGTCTTTGTTGTTCTGGAAGCGCACGACGTCGCATTCAAGTTCCGCAGGGCGTTTTTGGGGAGAGGTATTCATGATTACTATATTTTGGCTGGATGTTCTGGAATATCTGGATGTTCTGGAGTTTTTGGAAGGCTAACGGCTAACAGCTAATGTCGCGGAGCAGGAGGTGAGTCCTTCGGCGTTGAGGAGTTGGTAACGGATGACGTCACCCTCGTCCTGATAAGCGATGGATGTCTGTTCGCCGGCATACACCTCACGGGAATAATGAATATCCAAGCGCCATGATTCTTGGCTATTGGTTGCGGGTGCTTGGCTGAGTTGCCATGCGGTCAGCGCTTCCGGCAGGTACGTATCGAGCATCGCCTGGAGGTACTTGCAGGAGTTACAATGACGGTTGTAGTCGAGATCGGAGTATCGGATGGTGTACGGTACGCGCGGTGCGTCGGGCAGCGCTATGGCTCGTGCGGCGCGGGGCATAGGCAGCACCTCGCCATCCACGCAGCCATCGAAGATAGGATCGTCGAACACGTTGGCGATCTCGCGTTTTTCCATATCGAGCACAGCCCAGACGCTTTTGCACTCGCCGATGAGTCGCCATGCATGGCGGCTGCTATCGGGTAAGGGCTTGAGATAGATGCGGTAGTCACGCGTGGAGAGCATATGTGCGTTCTGCTCGATCCAGGTCTCGATGACAATCCGATCCTGCGGCATAGGCATGTAATGCATCCGGATCGCCATGTGGGTGAGGATCCACGTCAGTTCGCGCGGATGGAGTACAGCTATACCGAATCCGAGCTCGTCGGCTACGGTGCCGGCTACCTCCAGCATATATTCCTCCAACGCTACCCACCGAAGGTGCTTGGTATCATCGACATCCTGATAGCGGATCGTATATTCGTAGGTGTATTTCATTGCTGCTTTTTTACGGATTTTGAAAAAAGTGCGCAAATATACAAAAAAAATCCCACATTTGCAAATTTTTGTGGGAAAAAGTGTTGTCTTTGCAGCAATTTTGTAAAATGGCATTTAATAAAATCGGGGGATTTTGTAAATTGGCATTTAATAAAAATGTATACCTTGCAGT
>Ga0310786_10008785_pt1 | contig 12919 bp, 12 predicted proteins | sample AusTroGonzalo_MG_FD_203881 | JGI IMG/M metagenome (GOLD analysis project Ga0310786, IMG submission 203881) | Bovine rumen microbial communities from tropical cattle in Woodstock, Queensland, Australia - Gonzalo_03 (v2) (version 2) | ecosystem: Host-associated > Mammals > Digestive system >... | reverse complement strand
GGAAGAACAGAAGCAGGCGCTTGCAAACGCAAGAGAACGGTTTAACCTTTCAAAATCCTTGCAAATATCAGAGGAAAATGAACTGGAATCCATCGGCGGTATAAATTCATACCCTGACATGTATCTGGAAGAAAAGGCCCTTCAGAACGACGAATATCCGACCTATCCCGACTTGCCGTATTAGGGGGTGAAACACAGTGTTTGAACCGAACTATGAACTGTATCGTGAAAGCGTAGGAATCACGAACTCAGAAATGACCGTGGCATTACGCCGGCAGTTCCCTCACTACTCAAAAGTAGTCGGCACGATGATTAATGCTCCTGAGAAATATGGCGTATGCCTGCTGCCGAAAGCGGAGGAATATCTCACCCACACATTCGGCATCGGGCAGGGCCTTGCCTGGGTGCAGATGGTGAAGGATACCATCAGGAGCAAACTGAAGCCCGATGAACATCGCAAGAAGGGCAACCGCATCACCGTCTGGCTGGCAGATGATACCTATTTCCGGCTGCTGTCCTTGAAGACCAAGGAAGAGTATCCGACCTTCCAGGCGTTTGCCGAAGCGGCTATTGTCGAGAAGATCGAACGCGAGAAGATGAAGCGCCGTGAGATCATCGAAGCTGATGAGGCCCGCCTGTCATGAGCAGGCCGAGAAAGATGTACCGCCTGCCGAACGATCTCCAGATCGGGAGCATGAAAACATGCAAAACATGCGGCAAGGAGTTCAATGTGCTTGTCGAGCAGGAATGGGCATACAAGCGCTCCCATGAACACAAAGCCGGAGGAGGCTATCGTGATTACTTCTGTTCCTGGTCATGCCTCAGAAAGTATGACCGGGAGCAGGAAGGGAAAAACAAGAAGTCCATCATGGATGACTATGAATACTAAGGGGAACACACATGAACACATTACAGTTGGTTTTTGAGGATCATGCCAGGCAGGAAGAGGAACTGCGTTTCAGGAATCCTTCTTTCTCTTTCTGGTACAACTGGCTGGTGATTGGCCTTGCCCTGATCCTCTTCTACAGTTTCGTCTGGTGGGGCAAGAGCACCGCGGCCGAGCGTCATGATGAAGCTGTCCGGCAGTCCGTCTATGCTGAGATGGATGCCGAACATGAAGCCATGATGGCGGCAGCCGAGGAAGAACAGCTAAAGAAACAGCAGGAGGATGCAGCCCTCCAGATTGAAGAAGCCAAGGCGCTTGCCAGGATGTGGTTCGGTATCAGGAACTTCATTGAAAAATACGGGTACACAAACGATGACCTGATTACTTATGCCATGTGTCCTGTGAACAGGGCTATTGCCGAAGGCAAAACCATCATGGAGGTTCTGAAAGAGGAAGGGCAGTTCATCGCCTACTCCGAACACAACAACCTGGAAACACAGTTCTATGAACTTGCGATTCCTTTTGTATCTGATCTCCATGAAGGCAAACTGCCGGCATGTGACTTGAAGTTTCGGTATGCCGTGTTCAATGAGTATGGCATCTGGCTTGTCGATGATCCGGGGAAAACAGTTCCTGAAAGGTGGCATGCATGATTGAGGGAGCAAGGAAACCCGGCCCGAAGCCGAAGAACACTTTGTCCATGTGCCGCTTCAGGAAGCTGGGCGTTATCTGTGCAAGGCGGCACAGGCTGTGCGGGAACTGCGGCTGGAACCCTGATGTGGAAGCCGAGCGCAAGTGGCTCCTGGAGAAAGGCTACATGAAGACCTATCTGGTGATTGAGCCTTACATCCTAACCACTCATGGATTTAACAATGCCATGAAACGCGCCGGATTATATGACAATCAATTTGAAGAGGATGGTGAGTGATGGGCGTATATTTGCCTAACATGGAGATGCCGAAAAATTGCTTTGATTGCATGTTTCACTGGCACGGAGACGGAACCACATACTGTCTGGCACAAAGCAAGATGCACGACCTGCATCACATCAAATGGCAGTGCAAGGGATACGAGGAACAAATGAAGTACAGGGAGCCGACTTGCCCACTTATCGAAGTACCGACTCCGCATGGCAGATTGATTGATGCGGATGCCGCTTATAATCAGTTTCTTAACTTAATGGACATACAAGGAGCAATCAATCCTTGCCAGTTTGGAACAATTCTTAATGATGCCACAACCATCATCGAAAGCGAGGGTGAGTGATGGTACGAGGCGTATTTCAGCCGAATAAGACGAGGGACATCACCGGGCAGAAGTTCGGTAGTCTAACGGCGGTAAGGTTCGATCATAGAGATGACATGGATAAAAACAAACCACATTATTGGGTGTTCCGCTGTGACTGCGGGAACGAAATTATAGCAAGAAAGAATGCTGTAACAAGCGGAAACACAAGCCGTTGTAAGGAATGCTCCGCAAAGCACTTGTCTGAGATTAACACTATTCATGGCTATGTTGGGACAAGGCTTTATAGAGAATGGGCTGGAATGATTCAGCGTTGTGAATCACCTGCTTCAACATCATGGGATCGGTATGGAGCAAAAGGCGTTTCGGTTTGTGAAGAGTGGCACGATTTCCAGGTATTTAAAGAATGGGCTGTTGGGAATGGATATACTGACAGCCTGACACTTGATCGCATAAATTCAAACGGGAACTATTGTCCGGCAAATTGTCGCTGGGCAAGTATTCGAGAGCAGGCAAACAACAAGCTGAAAACCTTGTGGATAGAATTCAATGGCGAAAAGCTCCCGCTATCATACTGGGCAGACAAACTTGGGATGTCATACCATACTCTTTACGATAGGCTTTATCGCTGGAGATGGCCAGTAGAAAAAGCATTCACAACTCCTGTGAGGAGGGCTGTCTAATGACTTTGGCAGATAAAATTCGCTCCATGACGGACGAGGAACTGGCTGATTGGCTTGCAGTGTATTGTAACGGTCAAACGGCACAAGAAGTCGGGAAACCATGTGTTAGTGACATGGGCAGTTGCGAAGAGTGTTGGCTCGAATGGCTGAAACAGGAGGCTGCGGATGGCTGAGTGGATTAAAACAAAAGAAACCGTATATGGCTTTGACATTGGCGTAAACAAATGTAGTGCCTGCGGAGGTGTCACTCCTGTCTCCGTTGACAGATATGCCTTCTGCCCAAGATGCGGAGCAAGGATGTATAACGTGGAACTCTCCACCGGCATATTCGACGAGGAAGAAGTTCACCACAACTGTTTGGTACAGATTTGGAGAAATTCTGAAACAGGCGAAGAATCAATCGGCTGGAAACCGGAGGAGCCTGATGAAGAACCCATGTAAAAAGGATTGCCCTGACCGCTCCCCTACATGCCATGCAGAATGTGAAGCATACCTTGCCTTCTTCCATCACAACAAGGAGAAGAACCGGAAGAACCTGATGCAAAGCCAGATCAACACATATGTCAATGATGAAGTGAACAAATCAATAAGAGGAGTAAAATGAACAAAGCCCTTGGGTGTCTTGCCCAGGGGCTTCGTCCTTTCATGGGATATTATGTTGGGCCAATTACTGGCAGGAAGTAATCATTTGCCTGCGTACTTCGTGATTCCGTCGCGTACCTTCTTGGCATAGCCAGAGAAGTTGTAGTAGGTGTAAGTCTTCCCGTAATACCTTCTGTTGTATTTGCTGTCGTATCCGAAGGCCTTTGCAACCGCGGTGTTGATTTCGTGCTTGGTATAACTGTCGTTGTAGTTCTTGTCGATCATGTTGAAGAACTGCAGGGCCTGCTGCGGCGTGTACCCGGCTTCACGCACCGCACGGTAGATGCCGCTCACCTGCTTGCCCGCCACATGCTTGTCGCTTGCGTAGGTCGACCGCACGTCCTTGATGTTCTGGCGGTACTTCAGCGGCACGTTCTTCTCGACCCACTTGTTGAACTGATCTGTGGTCATGTCGCCGTTAGCGCACTTCTCAATGTTGCTCCAGGCGGCATCGTAAAGTTCGCTCTTGCCCGCCTTGTCCAGGCTGTACTTTACCCGATCCTGATACCGCGCAATCGACTCCTCGCTGACCTTCCGCTCATAGCCCATGATTGCATCGGCATCCTTGTCGGAATACTTCCCGCTTCCGGCCACTCTGATGTAGTCGGTCGATTTCGGATCAGACCGCTTCTCGGATTCATAGATCTCCCTCATGTCGTTCTGGAACTGATAGTAGGTCTTCACGCTGGACAGGCCCGCTTTTTTCATGTCTGAGAGCTTCTCCATGTCCTTGGCCCGCTGCGTTGCACCTACCCTTGCGCTTTCCGGCAGGGATCTGGCGCTGTTGATCAGGGCGTCAACGGCGTTGTAGTCCTTTTTGTCCATGGCAGCATCGTAAGCGTTCATGAAGCCAAGGTATTCCGGAATGTCCGCTTCCTTGATCGGCGCCTTGTAGGTGTTCTCGCCGTCCTCTTTCTGCCCTGTCAGCAGCGGCGTGAACTTCTCATCGTAGTACTTCTCACCCCTGCTTTCCGCAATCTTGCTTGCCGCCAGGAACTCAGAGTAACTGTAGATATCACGGATGGTTTCCGCCTGTTGGATCTTGCCCATCTTCTTGAACTGTGCAGATTCAACGAACTCCGTCACTGCGTTCAGGCTTTCCTGACCCTTGGTCGTTGCATATACGTCATACTCTTCCGGAGTCAGCTTTGTGCCGTTTACGGTCGTGGATCTGGACGGAGTCTGCGGAATAACATTTGGAAAGTCATCAGTTTCTTTCTGCTTTTTCCCGTACTGATACAGGCTGTTCAGAATGCCGTCTACCTTAGTTGCCTTTTCATCCAGGTCGGAAACATAGCTTGGATTGAAGAAAGCGTTCCACGCTCTTTTGCCTTTGTTTTCATCGTTTGCCTGTTTCCGGCCCCATGCATCGATGTAGTCCGCATTCTGGTAGTCAATGCCAGGTGTCTTATTACCAAGCTTTGCCAGTTTCTTCTGAGTAGCATTGCCAAAGAAGCCGTCTGAATCCGTGTAATAGGTCTGCCTGTAGTCTTCTGAGAACTGCTCCGCCTGTCCGGCAAGCGTGTTGGAAATACCCTGCGTCAGATACGACCATGCGGAGTTCAGCACAAACTGCATCATTGCAGAATTGTCACCCTGAAAATCATTCAGGTTGTTTAGGGCATCGTTCACACCAGACAGCATGGACATGTTGAGCATCGGGTTTGTGATGGAAAACATGGCAGCGACAGCATCTTTCCACTGAATTTCTCCATCATTAACCAAGTCATAAAGTTCAGCACCCATGAAGAATGACCCGGATGCCGGTGTCAACCAGTCCATCGTAAGGCTCTTTCTGCCACCGCCGAGTTCTTTCGGCAGATCAACTTCAATAGAGTAGTCCTGCTTCCCTGCCAGCTTGTCAAGCTTTTCCTGACCCTTGTCTTTTTCCTGTGTCCGGACGCGCCCGCGCCCTCTCAGATAATAGCCTAGCATGGTGATGGCGGATCCCGTCAGGGTCTTTGCCAGACTATCGATAACATCGGATGCAGTTGCGTTCCCATTCTTTGCCTGATAAGCCTTGTACGCTGTATTGACAAGACCAAGCGGTGAATACTCTTCCATTCTCACAAGAACATTTGCCGGTGTCTTACGGAACGGCAGGATACCATTGATAATTGCTCTTGTTTTATCATTCCATACAGGCCCTTTATCCAGGTCGGATACGAACTTGGAAACTGCGTTGGTATCACGGAATGTGGATTCCTGTGCCTGCTTGACGGCGAATGCTCTCGCCTTGTCCACTTCAGCTGCCCTGGACGGATCGTTGACCATCGCCTGCCATTCTTCGGCGGTGATTTTGTGGGCGTTCAGATATCCGGCAAGGGCATCCGCATAGTTCGCCCGGACAAAGACTACATCTCCGACATCCATCGCCGTTTCGGTTGCCTTGCTGTACTTGTTCAGCAACCAGCCGAACGGATTTTTGTTGCTGAATGAATCCTTCGCCTGCATGATCTCTGACTCGGCCTGCTTGCCAGCATCAGAGAACTTCGCTTCTCCTTTGGCGATCTTCTGGATATCCTCGTTAGAGTTGATATCTTTCATTGCGGCTATATAGAGTTTCGGATTATAAAACCCTTTGTATGTCCGCTCATACTTCCCACCGGTTAGAAGTGAGAACGCGCCTTCCATCCCGGAACGGACTTCGTTCTTTGCCTTCTGGATAAGCCCCATACCGACGTTGCCAGCAAGGTTTCTAACCTGGGTCTTAAAGTTGCCGAGCATGTTCAGATACCGGAGTGCAACGAACTTGTCACGCAGCGTGTTCGGAACCTGAGAAGCGGCATCCTTAATGATCGCATCGTGGATGGCGTTGCGCTCTTCTTCGGTTTCAGCATTAAGGTAGGCTTCTACGAGATCTTCATCCAGTTTGATTTCTGACTTCTGGCGTCTCGGCCCGCGCTTTTCGTTGTTCTCGCGGATCTTCTGGTTCATCTTCTCCACGGTCTTCTCAATGCCGTAGAGCTTGCCTTCCGGCGTAAGAGTCTTGAGGATTCGCGCAGCTGCCAGTGCCTGGCCTGTGCCATGTACCGCATCGTTGTATGCCATGCAGAGTTCAACATATTCTCTGCCGGTACATTCCGGAGCGTTGCCAGCCTCATTCAGCAGATGAGCGCCGAGCGCAATGGTGTCGGCATCCACTTTACCGGAGTTGACCGCTGCAAGGAAGTCGGCAACAGATTTCGTCCAGCCGTCTTTTGCCAGTTTCGATACGGCGTTTTTGGATCTGGCATCGTTCGTGACAGGGATATGCCCCATGTCACCGTTGACAACCGCTGCTTTCAGATCGGGGAGGCGTTCATCCGGAGTGGCATCCGCTTCAAAGATCGTCCTCGCACCCTCGCCGACCTTCTGCCCTCTGGTATCTTTTCTCGGAACATTGATGTCCCTGGCGGGCTTCTCGCCCTGTTCAATTGTGCCGGTCTTCGCGCCGAGTTCGTCAAAGGTCTGCTCGGTGTTTTCATCCGGCCCGCCGCTTGGTCTGCGCCGTCTGTTGCTCCGGTTCTGCTCCTGCCCGCTGTTCTGCTGCTGATTCCAGGCGTTTTGCCGCTGGTTCCGGTTGCCGCTGTTCTGCCGTGTATTTTCATTGCCGGAAGTGTTCTGCTCCGTTCCGGCATTGTTATTGCCGGTGTTTTCACCGTTCCCGGCCGCATAGCCGTTCTCCGAGAAATACGGCTCCATGCCCAGCTGATCCCGCAGGCCGTCCACCCGGTTTGCAATATTGTCCAGTTCCGGAGTCCACTCGCCCGTCTCGTTATACTCCTGGAGCGCGTCTTCCAGTTCCGCTTCCGCAGCTTCCAGCTCCGTCTGCACCTGCTTTTTGCCGGAGCGTTCTGCCGCTTCGTCCGTGATCCGGTTGATCTGATCCTGAAGCACATCCGGGTCGTTCGACATGGCCTCCCCTGTCGCTTCCTCAAAGATCCGCATATACTCTTCCATGTTGTTCGGATCTTCCGCGATCAGGTGCAGCAGTGCATCCGGCCCCTCGTTCACGGCGTTCCAGAATCGGTTGGTCGGCGTCCGTTCGGTATCATTCACGCGGGGCTGTTCCGGTGCTGTTTCCGTTTCGGTTCCAACATCCGTACCGCCGTTCAGCAGCTGCTCCAGTTCTGCCCTTGCCTGCCGCACCGTTGTTCCGGTCTGGTCGGCATAGGCCTTCAATGCCGCCGGATCGGAGAGGATCTGGTTGATCTCGCCCGGCGCAAGGTTCCGCTGTTCCGCGTTAGCCTGCCTCCGGATCTCCTGCACTCTCCGCGTGGTATCCGCGTTCGGCTCAGTCGGAGTCTGGACTTCTTCGCCGCGGCTTTCATTGAACTCGTTGACGATGTCCGTGACTTCCTGGTTGTTCCTCTGCTGCTGGATCCTGTTCGCCGCATCACGGATATCCGCTCTCTCTGCGCTCTTGCTGCTGTGGTCGATGTCGGAATCCTGAAGTCCTGCCGCCGCAAGGAACTCCTGATACATATCCGGATTCTGGAGGATCTGCGCCACCTGGGAGTTCGACAGCTGTCCGTTTTTGCCCTGCGGGTTGTTCAGAATGCCGTTCAGCCCGCTCTGCTGCGGTGCTTCCGTGGCAGGCGTTTCAGCCCTTGTTTCCGCTTCGGTTCCGACATTTGCTCCGGCTTCATGCGCTCCGGGTTTCATCACGACCTGATCCCTGGTGTTCTGCTTGCCGATCTCCGCAGCCTCTTCAATCGAAAGCCCGCTCTCGGCAAACTCCACCGCTTCGTTTGCAATCGCCTGTCGCTTCGCACTGTCGATATTCATGCCACCGGCAAGCCCGTTCGTGACCACGCCGAGAACGTAACCGACCAGCGCATCCTGTTTGACTTCGTTCCAGTCCAGTGGCGTTCCGGTATCCAGGCCGAGGATTCTGTCTCCGGCCCAGTTCATGATGTTTTCCAGGCCTTCCTCAACGCCTTCAGAGTTCAGCAGCACCCTTACCGCTTTCCGCACTTCCGGTGTCGCGCCTTCGAGCATCCTGTCCATTCCTTTCGGAATAATGCCCTTGCCGTAGATCACGTCACCGACCAGCTTGTTGGACAGATATGCGCTTGCCCCGGCCTTGACCATCGCAAGCATCCGGCTGTCAACGTCGTTGTTCTCCCTCTGGCTCTGCTCATAGGCGGCGTTTCCGGCAGCACCCATGTACATCCGCATGGTTCCGAGTCCGGGAGCAACAAGATTTAATGATGCATCAGCGGCAAGATCCGCACCGGCCTTGGCAACTCCGGCAACCGCTTTGCCGGTATCCGACATGTTCTCTGTGCCTTTTGCCCAGTCTTCTTCACCGGACTCCCGGAGCTTCACGCCTGTATTCCAGATGTTTTCGCCAAGCTGACCGATCTGGTTGACATTCTTCCCGGCAATCGCCCGGTCGTAAGCGCCTTCGCCGTGTTCCTGGTCGTACTCGTAGCGCACCATGTCGTCCGAGGTCTTGTCAAGCCATTCCAGCCCGGTGCCTGCGGCCATCGTCACGCCGCCGCCATACTGTTTCCCCCAGCCGCCGACAAGCTGATTGGTCTGCTCGTCTTCAGCCAGAAAGTTCCATGCATCAGGGCTTTGCCAGTTGTCTTCCTGTTTGGCCATTTCCCCCAACTTTTCGCCGAGGGATTTGTCGCTCTCTTTTTTCCCGCCTGCGGCTTCCCATGCCCTGTCGGCTTTGTCCTGGGCTTCCGCAATGCGCCTGCTGTACTCATCGGCAACCGCCTTGTCTTCGCCGAGGTAAATGCCGTCTTCCCAGATCTGGCTCTTGTTCTGCCCTTCCTGGCGCAGACGTTCCACTTCGGCATCCGCTGCCTTTGCGGCCTGACGGCTTGCCTGTTTCCCTTCCAAGGTTGCCCATGCCGCATCCATGTCGGCGTCTTCCTGCTGCTTGGAATAGATCTGCTGGCCCTGCTGTTCCGGATTCTTTGCCCCGCCGGAATAGATGTTCTGGGGCTGGTTTTTAATGCTGTCCTCTACGGTGTCGGCAAGGTAGTTGTCCTCGCTTCCGCCCTGGCTCTTGCTGCCCTTGTCGCTGCCGGAAGAATAGATGCTCTGCTTCTGGCTCTTGGTTTTCCCGCTTTTCTTGGACGAGGATTTGTCCTGGTTCTTTTTGTCCTGCTGCTTCCGGTACTCGTTGTTGCTTCTGCGTGTTCCATTACTCGCGGTTGAAGTGGCCTGTGAAGACCGGGAAGTCTGGGAACTCTGGGCAGAGGATTTTGTGCCGGAAGAAGTCTTCCCTGTCGAACCGGAAGATGCCCTGGTTGATGTTGATCTGGCTGTGCCGGACGCGCCCTGATTCGAAGCGGACGAGGATGCCTTGCCCCCGCCCAGGAGGCTCGATACCTGCTGCTTTACTGCGGATGCGACCGCAGTATAGGCATCTTTCAGCTTGCCCATCGTATCACCCCTTTATTTTGCCGCTTGAGGAACTAATCGTCGCTTTCGCGCTGGAGCTGTGGCTCGACTTGGATGTGCCGCTCGGGCCTCTGGAACTGCTGCTGGCAGAAGCGTTGTTCACGCCGTAAAGTGACGCGGTCTGGCCGCTGTTGGTGCTTGTTGGCGTACCGATCACCGGATTTGTGTTATTGTTGTTTGTGTTCGGGCCGGTGGGGACGTAGCCGCCTCCGCCGCCTCCGCCACCGCCGCCGATGCCGCCTTCGTATCCTGGCGGCACCTGGCCGGTCATGCGGTAGTACTCTTCTGCGGTGAGTGCGCCGGTTCTCCAGCCGAGATCGGGGTTCTGTGCGATCCACATCTGGCGCATGATGTTCGCAACATCCTGTCCGTACATCGCGGCGAAACCGGAGAAGTCTCCGTAGGTCGCCAGCGTCTCCGCTTTCTTCAGCGCCTGCTCGTCGCGGTAACGGGATTCCGTGTCTGCCCAGTCGCGGTTCGCGTCGCTCGTCTTGTCGAATCTCGTGATGTTCTGTTCGCGTGTCGTGTCCAGACGGTTCATGTTGTTCTGGAGCATCTGGTCGATGTAGTTGCGGCTGTTGGCGACCTGAGTATCCAGATAACTCTGGTTGGATGCGGCAAGCTGGTCGTAGTAGCTCTGGTTCTGCTGCTTCTGGGAATCAAGCCAGTTCAGCTGGTTGTTGTAGTCGTCCATGAGCGCCGAGGCTTTCTTGTAGTCGTTATCGGCTATGGCCTGCGCCACCGCGTTCTGGTAATCGACCTTTAGGTTTGCAATCTGCCTGTCGATGGATGCGTTCTCCGCAGCTTCCTGCGCTCGAAGCCCTGCATAGCCTTTGAGATATCCCTGATTCAGTGCAAGTTGCTGCTGGCTTCCTGTTCCCGTGTTCAGCCCCTGTGCAAGGGCCTGCATGTTCAGGTTGCGCCGGTTCCGCTCATACTGGGTGCTGAGATCATTCGCTGCCGTCTGATACTGCGGGGCGAGTTTCGCCCTTGCCTCTTCCTGTGCGGCGATGCTCTTGTCCAGAGCCGTCTGGAGCTGCTGCTGCTGGGATGCCAGAGCCAATCCGTACAGGTCGGAGATTTTCCCCTGCGAGGTTGCCAACCGCTGATTGTAATCAGCCTGCGCCTGTGCGTTTCTCTGGTCATAGGTCTGCTGCGCCTGTGCTTGACGCTGGTTGTAGGTGTTGTTCGCTTCGGCCAGCCGCTCCTCATATGTCTTGTTGGCAGCGGCGTTCCTCTGGTCGTATAGGGTGTTCGCCTCGGTCTGCCGCTGGTTGTAGAGCTTCTCAGCCTCGGCCTGCCTCGCGGCATACTGGTCTTGGATGGTCTGTGACAGCCCCGGACTTGCCGATGCCGTCACGGGCGGCGCTGCCGTCGTGCTGCTTGCCGCAGTCGTCGCCGTGGTTCCCGTGGTCGATGCAGCAGGCGTAGTAGTCGCTGCCGTAGCTGCCGGGGTAGCAGTCGCCGTCTTGTTGGTCGTGGCAGTCGTACCCTGATTGATCGTAGACGGGTTCACCGCCTGCCCGCTGACGCTCGGCGTAACAGTGACCACCTGTCCGGTCGCTTTGTTATAGGCGACAGCTTTCTTTGTTTCATCAGTGGTTGTAGCCATTTATTTCACCTCGTAGGTTTATTCTCCCTCAGGTTCCGGTTCCGGTTCGGGTTCAGGTTCCGGGTCTGGAAGCGCAGGCATGTCACCATAGCGATCAACGATGACCTGAACGCCGTCGCTCATGCGAGTCATCATGGCAAGCTGTAATGGTCTGTCATCACGCTTGCTCATGGTACTCATGATATCGTGCCATTCACCGATGGCCCTCTTGTACGTCTTGTCAAGATCGTTGTCATAGCTTCTGCTGTCGAATGTCTTCGGATACCCGGACAGCGTGTTGAACGTGCCGTTCGCATCCACGATCTTGGCTGTAACTTCATAAATTTCTCTCTGCATTTTAGTTCCCCCTTATGCGAGTAAGTAAGTGACTCTGATTGATAGTGTGGCATTAACCGACATGGTTCTGTATACAAGGCATTGGCCGTTTGTTGCGAGATATGCACGCCCCCCAAGGCTGTCCCATCCCATGCATGCGATTACAGGCCGCTTCCCTGATTTCATGGTAAACGCATTAATACCGCCAGCAGATGTAACGGCTGTCGTACACTTGACATTCACTTCAACCATCGCCAACTTACCCCAGTAGGAATACGATGCGGAAGTGATGGAAAAGTTTCCCCCAGCTGTCGCAATATCCGAAGCCGTTGTTGTAGATGTAACCGCTGTCTGCCCTGTGCCGCCATTTGCAATCGGGGCAGGCGACGCAACCGTTGCCATGCCGCCAAGGCCGAGTGCGGAACGCCATGCGGCGGCGCTCGACACTGCAACGGTTTGTGTGCCGTCATTTGCAACTCTAAGAGATATATAGTTGGTCGCATCAGACCCGCTTACAATACGCCTCGCGCCTAAGTCTGTAGTAGCACGCCCATCTGTAGCGATGTAAGTTTGAAGCCAGCCAATATACTTACTGTTTTTATCAAGCCCACGAAAAGTCATCGTTCTTTTTGTCGCTACTGTAGCTGCAGAGCTATCTACTTCTGTGTTCTTGATTGTAAACTGCGCATCACTCGTCCCGGAAATAGTTAGGTTCCCCGTCATCGTATCCCCGGCTTTATTGACAGCGCCAAGGTTCGTTCTTGCACCAGCCGCATCCGTAGCCCCTGTGCCGCCGTTGGCAACAGATATCGGGGCAGAAATAGTAGCTGCACTGCCAAGTCCAAGAGCTGTACGCCATGCCGCCGGAGCGGTAACGGTGACATTTTTTGTGCCGTCATTCGCAACTTCAAGGCGGAGATAGTTGTCAGAGTTCTCGCCGCCGACCTGCCTTCTTGCAAGCATCTGTATTCTTGATGTGCCGTCCGTCAGGAACTGCGAATAAAGATATCCGGAAAAGAGGTTGTTCTTATCTCTGATTCCGAACAGGCCGGATCGCGCTTCCGTGTCCGTGGCAAGGCTGGAGTCCATGCTGGTATCCGTAAGGTAAAGTCTCGGCGTGGCCCTCGATAT